>Ga0105099_10001798_pt1 | contig 13093 bp, 14 predicted proteins | sample PPLLak3cmMay2015_2_FD_79138 | JGI IMG/M metagenome (GOLD analysis project Ga0105099, IMG submission 79138) | Freshwater sediment microbial communities from Prairie Pothole Lake near Jamestown, North Dakota, USA - PPLs Lake P8 Core (1) Depth... | ecosystem: Environmental > Aquatic > Freshwater >...
AATCTAGCACCAGCACCAGGAACTTCGGCATTTGCAGAACCAAGAGGATCTAGGTTTGATGAAGTTCACGTTGTAGTTATTGATGAGTTAGGAACTATTACTGGTAATGCCGGAACAATTCTTGAGAAGCACTTAGGTCTTTCTAAGGCAACTGATGCTGAGTTTTCTGCAGGAAGTACTTCTTATTGGAGAAAGTATATTGCCGCAGGTTCTTCAAATATCTTTGCTGGTGGTGCTCCAGTTGGACTCACCACAGTAGGATTTGATGCTGGTCAGTTTGATTTAACCACGGATAATGGATGGGATCAACCAGCAGAAAATGTAATCTTTGGTGCCGCAGGGTCTAATACTTATACTCTGGGTGGTGGTCTAAATTATGGAGGAACAACATCTCTTACATCTACTGGTGCTCTTTTTGCAACTCTGGCAGAACTTAGGGATGGATATGATTTATTTGAGAACACAGAAGAAATCAAAGTAGATTTCTTATTGATGGGATCTGCTGGTTATGCGAAAGAAACAGCACAAGAACTGGCAAACAAACTTATTTCGGTTGCCGAACTCAGAAAAGATGCAATTGCATTCATTTCACCTTACAGAGGTTCTGCTCTTACTGACACGGCGGTACAAACTGAAGTCACCGTTGAATCACCAGAAGATATTACCAGAAATGTAATTAGTTTCTTCTCACCTATAGCATCTTCTTCTTATGCAGTATTTGATTCTGGGTACAAGTATATGTACGATAGATTTGCAAATACTTACAGATATGCCCCTCTAAATGGTGATATCGCTGGTCTGTGTGCTCGTAATGACATTAATTACTTCCCTTGGTATTCTCCAGCAGGAACCGCAAGAGGTGCTATCTTAAATGCCGTCAAACTTGCTTATACTCCAAGTAAGTCTCAGAGAGATCGTCTTTACACAAACAGAATCAATCCAATCATCTTCTCACCAGGAGCGGGTATTATTCTGTTCGGTGATAAGACCGGATTAGGAAGAACATCGGCATTTGATAGAATTAACGTTCGTAGACTCTTCATTTATCTTGAAGATGCTATTTCTCGTGCCGCTAAAGATGTACTATTTGAGTTTAACGATGAAATTACAAGAACTAATTTTGTAAATACTATCGAACCATTCTTGCGTGATGTTCAGGCAAAGAGAGGTATCTTTGATTATGTCGTAATTGCTGATGAAACTAATAACACAGCAGCAGTTATTGATGCTAGTGAGTTTAGAGCAGACATCTACATTAAACCAGCAAGATCGATTAATTTCATCGGTCTTACCTTTATTGCCACCAAGACTGGTGTTGATTTTGAAGAAATAATCGGCAACTTTTAATTAACAGAGGTTAAAAACTATGGCAACCAGAAATCAATTAAATCCACCACCTTTAAGGAAGATTACGGACTTCAAGAGTAAGTTGTCTGGTGGTGGTGCTAGAAGTAACCTTTTTGAGGTTGTTCTTTCTTTCCCAGATGCTGCTCCCGCTGACACTAATGTTCTTGACAAGTCAAGATTTTTAGTTAAAACTGCAGCACTCCCCGGATCTACAGTAACTCCATTAGAAGTTGCCTTTAGAGGAAGAACTTTAAAATTGGCAGGAGATCGCACATTTGAAAGTTGGACGATTACCGTTATTAACGATACCGATTTTGCCATTCGTTCGGCATTTGAAAACTGGATGAATGTAATTAACAGAGTTTCTGATAACACTGGAATTACGGATCCTGCACTATATCAAGCAGATGCATTTGTTTATCACCTAGATCGTGATGGTTCAACTCTGAGAGCATATCATTTTTATGATTTGTTCCCAACAAATATCAGTCCAATTCAGTTGGCATATGAAACTGATGCAATTCAGGAATTTACTGTAGAAATGCAAGTTCTTTGGTGGGAAGCAGTCAAGGGTAATTCTCCTGCTGCTGGTGGTGAAGATATCAACTAAATAAACTACAACAGATAAGAATACTTTACAAGATGGCGAAACTTTTTGGTTTTTCAATTGGGGATAATGAAAAAAAATCCAAATCAATAATCTCCCCCGTTCCTCCTAACAATGAGGACGGGGTTGATCATTATATTCAATCAGGTTTTTATGGACAAACTATTGATATTGAAGGTGTCTATAGAACTGAATACGATCTAATCCGTCGATATCGTGAGATGTCACTTCACCCAGAATGTGATGGTGCAATTGAAGATGTTGTAAATGAAGCGATTGTCAGTGATTTATATGATTCTCCAGTAGAAATAGAATTATCAAATTTAAATGCCAGCGATAAACTTAAGAAAGTTATAAGAGAAGAATTTAAGCATATTAAAGAAATTATGGACTTCGATAAGAAGTCTCACGAAATTTTTAAAAATTGGTATATTGACGGAAGATTATTTTACCTGAAAGTTATTGATGTAAAAAAACCTGAGGATGGTATTCAGGAATTAAGGTATATTGATCCTATGAAGATGAAGCATATTCGTCAGGAAAAAAAGACGAATAATAATTTAGGTACAAATTTATCAGTTCTTTCCAATTATAATGTAAATCAAGTCACATATCCAGAAATAGAAGAATATTTCATTTATACTCCAGGTGCAAATTACCCATCTGGCACACTTAGTTCATCTTCAAAAGGTGCTGTAAAGATAGCAAAAGATTCTGTTACTTATTGCACTTCTGGTCTAGTAGATAGAAATAAAGGAACTGTACTGTCATATCTTCACAAAGCAATTAAGGCACTCAATCAGCTTAGAATGATTGAGGATTCTCTTGTAATCTATAGGTTATCCAGAGCACCAGAACGTCGTATCTTTTATATTGATGTTGGAAATCTTCCAAAGGTAAAAGCGGAACAATACCTCAAGGAGGTTATGAGTCGCTACCGTAATAAGTTAGTTTATGATGCACAGACTGGTGAAGTTCGTGATGATCGCAAGTATATGAGTATGCTTGAAGATTTCTGGCTTCCAAGAAGAGAGGGTGGTAGAGGAACTGAAATCACAACTCTACCTGGTGGTCAGAATCTTGGAGAACTTTCTGATATTGAATATTTCCAGAAAAAACTTTATAGAGCACTTGGAGTTCCCGAATCCAGAATTGCTGGCGGTGGTGACGGATTCAATCTAGGTCGTACCTCAGAGATTCTAAGAGATGAACTTAAGTTTTCTAAGTTTGTTGGACGACTAAGAAAGCGTTTTGCGAATATGTTTAACGATATGCTTCGCACCCAACTTCTTCTTAAGAATATCGTAACTCCAGAAGATTGGGATATTATGAGTGATCATATTCAATATGATTTCTTATACGATAATCATTTTGCAGAACTTAAGGAAGCAGAATTACTCACAAATCGTTTGACACTTGTTACGACAATGGAACCATATATTGGGAAATATTTCTCAACCGAATATGTTCGTAAAAAGATTCTTCGCCAAACTGATTCCGAAATTATCGAAATTGATGCTCAGATTGATGATGAAATTGAGAAAGGCATCCTACCAGACCCTAATGCTCCAGTAGATGAAATGGGAAATCCTATTCCACCAGAGGGTGAAATGCCACCTGAGGAAGGAGTTCCGGCAGAAATTCCACAAGAACCAGTTGCCCAAGAACCTCCCACAAAGCCTAAAGGTGGCAAGATATAAATAATCTTATAATAATAAACTATTTTTATGGAAGAACTTATCGATTTGATTGCAACAGATGCTTCAGCATCTGATGTATCCGACAAAATTAAAGAGATTTTATACACAAAAGCATCGGAAAGAGTTGATTCTGCTCGACCTTATGTTGCGGCATCGATGTTTGGTGATGAAGACAATACCGAGGATCAAGAATAATGGCAATTAAGGTAGTTCAGAATGTAAATAGAATAACTGCCACTGTAGGTGCTGCGACTACTAGCAATCCTATTGCTCTCAAAAGTGGATATTTGAGAGTTTCTACTGGACTAACATCGGTCTATGTTGAAATTGGTAGCGAACCTGTTGCCACTACAAATTCTTTTCAAATCACACCATATGGTAATGAGGTATTGAAGGAAAGACTTGCAAGGCAAAAGATTGCCGGAATTACTACAGGAACAACGACGATTGTTTCTTTTAGTGAAAATGCAGGAAATCCATTTTTAGTTGGTGATTATGTTACTATCCAAAATGCCCAACCGGCAGGAATTAATACGGAACATAAATTAATTACTCAAGTATTTAATGACTCAGTGACAATTTTACATAATAGTTCATCTATTGTTGGGGTAATTACTACAACTAATGCAAATATTGCCAGAAGTGTAAAGGTCAGTGTTCTTGCTGCATCAGACACTCAAAATGTAAGTATCACAGAAATCGTTCAGTTAGTCACCGAATAAAAATGAAACTCATCACAGAAGAAGTCTCACAGGTTAAGTTCATCACCGAAGGCAAAGGTGCAGAAAAAAAAATGTATATTGAGGGTGTTTTCCTTCAAGGTGATATCTGCAATCGTAACGGTAGAATGTATCCAATGCAAACTCTTGCGAAAGAAGTAGCAAGATATAATGAAGCATTCGTTTGTAAAGGTCGTGCTCTTGGAGAACTAGGTCATCCAGATGGTCCTACGGTAAATCTTGACCGGGTTTCCCATAAAATTGTTTCCTTAGAACAAAGGGGATGCAATTTTATCGGTAAAGCACAACTTCTTGGAACTCCTATGGGTAAGATTGCCGAGTCTCTTATCAAAGAAGGTGTTTGCCTTGGTGTTTCTTCTCGTGGTGTTGGTTCATTGAAAATGACTAATGAAGGTCATAAAATTGTTGGTGAAGATTTTATGCTTGCAACTGCTGCTGATATTGTAGCAGATCCTTCCGCTCCCGATGCATTTGTTCAGGGAATTATGGAAGGGAAAGAGTGGGTTTGGGAAGGAGGAATTCTTCGTGAAAGACTTGCGGAACAAACAAAACGCAGAATTAATACTCTAGTTGATGAAAAAACTCTTCAAGAACATAAGGTTCAATTGTTTCAGGATTTCTTAGGAAATCTTTAAATTATAAATAAATATAGATTATAACACAAGATCTAAAAAATGTCCGTTGGTAGAAATTTACAAGAAATGGAAAACGTAGTAACCAAAGGAGCCTCACCTGCACAAACTCCATCAAAGAGTGCAACTCCTGTTCTAACTCCAGGTCAAACTGGTTCTTGGGAAGATTTAGGTGGTCCAACTCCCCAAAATTATCGTCCCGATGACGATTCAGCAAAACTTAAGGACCCTGCCACAACTCTTGCACAAGTTAGAGATGTTGTAAATGCAAAAGCATCTGCAGCAGATACTATGAAAGGTGTTAAGGAAGAAACTGAAGAAGATGAAGATCTTGTCGATGAAGAAGAATTCGATGAAGATGAAGAAGTAGTTTCTGAAGAATCCCACGAAGACGAAGGTTCAGAACCAAAAGGTAAAAAGTCTTCTAAAAAAGACGAAAATAAAGGTGGAGATGAAGACGATGACGAAGACGAAGATGAAGATGAAATGAAGGAAGAATTTGACATCGAAGAAGATGTTAATGCTCTCCTTGCTGGTGAAGATCTCTCAGAAGAATTCCAAGAAAAGGCAAGAACAATCTTTGAGGCAGCAATCCGTTCTAAGGTTGTTGAAATCAAAGAAGAACTTCAAGAAACTTATGAAAATGCACTTATTGAAGAAATTGAAGTAATCAAAGAAGGTCTTGTTGATCGTGTCGATGCATACCTTGAGTATGTTGCTGATGAGTGGGTTTCTGAAAACGCACTTGCAGTTGAGCACGGTCTCAAAACTGAAATGACTGAATCATTCCTTGAAGGAATGAGAGGTCTTTTTGAAGATCATTATGTTTCAATCCCTGAAGATAGATATGATGTAATCGAGAGTATGGTAGATAAACTTGATGAAATGGAAGGAAAACTCAACGAGCAAATCGAAAGAAACGTTGCTCTAAACAGAAGATTAGCAGAGTCAGTTGCTGATGTAATTTTTGCAGATGTCGCTGAGGGTCTTGCACTTTCTCAGAAAGACAAACTCGCTTCTCTTGCCGAAAATGTTGAGTTTGATAGTGAAGAAAACTATCGTGAGAAACTGGGAGTTTTGAGGGAATCTTATTTCCCAATGAATACTGGTACTCAAAGAGATGACTCGGAAACCTTATCAGAAAGTACTGATGTACATTCCCATCAGCCACAAGTTGATGGAAGAATGGCATCATACCTTCAGACTCTGGGAAGAGTCGCTAAACAGTGATTTTTAAATAATAGACAATCAAACAAAAACTTTTAACAAGGTAAAACAAATGCAGATGTTCAACGCAGAATATTTGCAGGAGAAGTGGGCACCAATTCTGGACTATTCCGGAATGGATCAGATCAAAGATGCACATCGTAGATCTGTAACCGCTATCCTGCTAGAGAACCAAGAAAGAGAAAACCGCGAAGAGCGTGATTTCCTCTACGAATCTCCAACCATGAGTACCGGATCTAGTGCCGGTAGTGCTGGATTTGGTGGTAGCGCACAAGGATTTAATGCTGGACCTACAGCTGGTTTCGACCCCGTTCTGATTTCTCTAATCAGACGTTCAATGCCTAACCTGATCGCTTATGATCTATGTGGCGTTCAACCAATGAACGGACCTACTGGACTCATCTTTGCGATGCGTTCACGTTATACCAACCAGTCTACTGGAACTGAAGCATTCTTCAACGAAGCAGATACAAGATTCTCTGCACAGAATGCTGCTGGAACTCTTCCAGCTGGTAACGTTGGTTTCGGTACTACTGCTGCTCAGACAGGAACCAACCCAAGCGTTCTTAACGATAGTCCTGCAGGAACTTATAATTATTCTAGCGGTATGCGTACCGATAGTTCTGAGAGTCTGGGAGAAACAGGTTCTGCATTCAACGAAATGGCATTCTCTATTGAGAAAGTCACCGTTACTGCAAGATCCCGTGCTCTGAAAGCTGAGTACTCACTAGAACTCGCACAAGACCTTAAGGCAATCCACGGTCTAAATGCTGAAGCGGAATTGGCAAACATTCTCTCTACTGAGATTCTTGCTGAAATCAACCGTGAAGTTATCAGAACCATTTATAATATTGCTAAACCCGGCGCTCAAGCAAACACTGCTACCGCTGGTACTTTTGACCTAGACGTTGACTCCAACGGTCGTTGGTCTGTTGAGAAGTTCAAAGGTCTTATTTTCCAAATCGAGCGCGATGCTAACGCTATCGCTCAACAAACTCGTAGAGGAAAAGGTAACATGATCCTCTGTTCCGCAGACGTTGCTTCGGCACTTGCGATGGCAGGAGTTCTTGATTACACCCCAGCACTCAACGCAAACCTTAACGTTGATGATACTGGCAATACCTTTGCTGGTGTACTCCAAGGTAAGTATAAGGTCTATATTGACCCATATTCAGCAAACGTTGCTCCTAATCAGTTCTACGTTGTTGGTTATAAGGGTTCTTCACCTTATGACGCAGGTCTATTCTATTGCCCTTATGTTCCTCTCCAAATGGTTCGTGCCGTTGGTGAGAACACCTTCCAACCAAAAATCGGATTTAAGACCCGCTACGGCATGGTCGCTAATCCTTTTGCCGAAGGTACAAACCAGGGTCAGGGTAATCTTAACGTTAACCTCAACTCTTACTACAGGAGAGTCAAAGTTGCAAATCTCATGTGAGCCTTTCTCACAATCTCAAGGGGACCTTCGGGTCCCCTTTTTTTATATCTAAATACAAATAAAAATGTCTTGCTCCTTTCCCAACCAAATTGATAATAGGAACTTTCTGTCTCCAGTTGGGTTTAAATTTTCATTAGCAAAAGAACCTAAGGTTGCCTTTTTTTGCAATACCGCAAGAATACCAGAAATTACATTATCTCTCAACATACAACCATCATACTTAAAAGATATTGATGTTCCTGGTGATAAACTCACTTATGGAGATTTAACTTTGAAATTTTTGGTTGATGAGAATATGGAAAACTATATGGCAATTCATAATTGGTTGACCGGTCTTGGATTTCCAGAAACAACTCAACAATATAATGAGTTAATTTCTATAGTGAATGATACGACACAATCACAAGATCCCAAAAGAGCATTTAGTGATGGAAGTCTTTATATTCTGAATAGTAACTATAACACAACTGCTGTAGTAAAATTCAAGGATTTATTTCCAGTATCATTAAGTTCCCTTGAGTTTGATGCAACTCAAACCGACATTCAGTACTTTACAGCAGACGTATCCTTCAAGTATACTGTATATAACATTCTTGACAATAACAATAAACCCTTATGAACCTTGATGAAATCCAGGAAATGTGGCAAAGAGATTCTGTCATAGATCCTGACAATTTACACGATGAATCTTTAAAAATTCCTCAACTACATTCCAAATATTATACATTATATAATACCATCACTCTTCTCCGTGAAAAGGCACGAGAAACTTACAGTAGAGTTAGATTGGAACGCTATAACTACTACACAGGAAAGGCAACAGCAGAGGTCTATGCCGAAGAACCATTTCCGTATAAGGTAAGAGAAAAGGACGCCATACAGAGGCATATGGACGCCGATGAGAGACTGTCTAAGATTGATTTGAAGATTAGATATTATGATGTTATGCTTAAGTTTCTGGAAGAAGTGATTAAGATGATTTCTCAAAGAAACTACCAAATCAGGAATAGTATTGAGTGGCACAAGTTCACGGCAGGGTATAATTGACCGAATAAATACTCATAACTGATACGTTATGAATGTCTCATTTGGTAATATCTAAGAAGAATGAGGTTTATCTGCAAATACAAGCAGAACCTCATATCTACTATGAATTGAAAGACACTTTTCAATTTGAAGTTCCAAACGCAAAATTTTCCCCCGCTTATAAGAATAAGTGGTGGGATGGGTTTATATATTTGTTCAATGTAGATACGAAAGAAATCTACATTGGTCTTTTAGATCGTGTAATTCAATTCTGCAAAGATCACAATTACACTTATGAATTTACAAATAATAAGTTTTATGGTCTTCCTTTTGAGATAAATGAGAACATCTCAAAGGAAGGTGTAAAGGACTATATGACAGCAATTAGTAGGCACCCTCCACGCGATTATCAAATTGAGGGAGTATACGACGCTTTAAGACATAATCGTAAATTATTGATATCACCAACTGCTTCTGGAAAGTCGTTGATGATATATTCTCTTGTGAGATATTACGTTGAGAAGCAACAAAATATTCTTGTAGTTGTTCCAACGACTTCCCTTGTAGAACAAATGTATAAAGATTTTGCAGATTATGGATGGGATGTTGGTTCATTCTGCCACAAAATCTATGCGGGAAAAGAAAGAGAAACCGATTCGCAAGTCATTATCACTACCTGGCAGTCTATCTACAAACTTCCGAAACAATACTTTTCTAGATTTAATGTTGTTATTGGAGATGAAGCACACCAGTTTAAATCCAAGTCATTAATATCTATAATGACTAAACTTTGTGATGCCAAATACCGTTTTGGATTCACCGGAACACTTGATGGGTCTCAAACTCACAAGTGGGTTCTGGAAGGATTGTTTGGACCTTCATATAAGATTATTAAGACAGATGAACTGATGCAGAAGGGTCATCTTGCTAAATTAGATATTAAAGTTTTACTCCTAAAGCATCCTCCACATAGGTTTGAAATATTTGAGGATGAGGTTCAATATATTATTAATCACCAAAAGAGAAATAACTTTATAAAGAATCTTACTCTCGATTTGAAAGGCAATAGTCTTGTTCTTTTTGCAAGAGTTGAAGGGCACGGGCAACCACTTTACGAACTCATAAATAATAGCAAAACTGACGATAGACACGTATTCTTTATACACGGTGGGGTCGCTACCGAAGAACGTGAATTAGTTAGAGAAATTACTGAAAGAGAGAATAATGCAATTATCGTTGCTTCCTACGGCACTTTTTCTACTGGTGTCAATATCAGAAATCTTCATAATGTTATATTTGCTTCGCCTAGTAAATCAAGAATACGAAATCTCCAATCAATCGGAAGAGTCCTACGAAAAGGAGAAAATAAAGTAAAGGCAACTTTATATGATATTGCTGATGATATCAGTTATAAGTCAAAGAAAAATTATACACTCAATCATTTAATTGAACGAATTAAGATTTATAATGAAGAGAACTTTAATTACGATATTGTAAACATACCACTTAAAGATTAATATGGGAGAAGAGTTTTATTGTATTCTAAAGTTAGTATCAAGTGAAGAAATTCTATCACTTATTATGATAGATGAGAATGATGGTGATCCAATTATTATTCTACAAAATCCTATAATTATAAAACCGGTAACAACCTCTACCGGTGATTCTTATGTGAAAATTAAACCTTGGATAGAGATGTCTACTGATGATATGTTCTTAATTAAACTTGATAAAGTCATCACTATGACTGAAACAAAAGACGTTAAGTTAATTCAGTTATATGAACATTATATAAATGAAGATTCAATAGAGGTCTATAAACCAGAAGGTCAAGTTAAACCCACATCTTCAATGGGTTATGTATCTTCGGTAGAGGAAGCAAGAAAGAATTTGGAGAATATCTTTAAGCTTAATAAAGAAAGCTAGAACTTATCTTCAACGGGGACAAACCTAGTCTACACATATTTTGGATACTTGTCAAGCCCCCTGAATGTGTGCTATAATAATTACAACTTATATTAAAAGTTCGATGCTATGCCCAAAAAGAAATCAGAACATTATGTAAACAATAAAGAGTTGTTAGAGGCTCTGATTGTTTACAGATCTAAAGTAGATAAGGCAGCACAGAAGTATTTTGAGAAGTATGATAAGTATCCTCCTAAGTCTGGTGCTTGGGAAGGAAAACCAAGAATTCCAAATTATCTTGGAGAATGCTTTTTAAAAATCGCCACTCACCTTTCATACAAACCCAATTTTGTGAATTATATGTTCCGTGAGGATATGTGCTCCGATGGAATAGAAAACTGTGTTCAGTACATTTACAATTTCAATCCTGAAAGGTCTCAGAATCCTTTTGCCTATTTCACTCAGATTATTCACTATGCCTTTCTAAGGAGAATTCAGAAAGAAAAGAAGCAATTGGAAATAAAGACAAAAATTATTGAACGAACCGGTTATGATGAGGTTATGACAATTGACGACGGCTTGCTTTCTGGGAACAATTCAGAGTATAATAGTATGAAAGATGCTATTCAATATAGAAATGGAAATCGATGACTCTCATAGGAATTTATACGGACAGCCATTATGGCGCAAAAAAGGGTTCTAAGCATCTTCACGATTACTTTGAACTCTTTTATAAGAATGTATTTTTCCCTGCCTTAGAGGAGCACGGGGTAGAGACTGTCATTCATATGGGAGATGCCTTTGATAGTCGTAAGTCAATTGATTATCAAAGTCTAGAATGGGCAAAGAGAGTAGTATTTGACCCACTCAAAAAATATGATGTTCATATGATTGTGGGTAATCACGATTGTTACTACAAAAATACCAATAATGTAAATTCCCCTGCTCTACTCCTCAAGGATTATCCGAACATAAAGACTTATAGTTCCCCAACGAATACAAAGGTTTGTGGAATTGATATGACTTTTATTCCTTGGATTTGTAGTGAAAACTATAATGAAACTCTAAAAGTTATTCAGAAGTCAAAGGCAAAGATTGCGATGGGGCATTTAGAACTCAAAGGGTTTCGGGTCAATAAACATCTTGTAATGGAGGAGCATGGACTGGAAGCGAATCTTTTTTCAAACTTCACAAAGGTATTTTCTGGTCATTACCACACTCGTTCTGATAATGGAACTGTGTTCTATCTCGGTAATCCTTATGAAATGTACTGGACGGATGTAAATGATACTCGCGGATTTCACATTTTTGATACTGAAACTTTAGAGCATACTCCAATCAATAATCCTTATAAATTATTCTATAACATTTATTATGAAGACACTCCTTATCAGACATTTGATGTCCGTGAGTATGAAAAGAAAATTGTAAAAGTTATTGTTCGTAAGAAATCAAATATAAAGTCTTTTGAAAAGTTTATTGATAAACTTTATAGTTGTGGAATTCAAGAACTTAAAATTATTGAGAATTTTGAAATTCAAGAAAATGAGGAATTTGATATCAGTGAAGATGAAAATACTATCTCAGTTCTAAATCGTTACATTGACGAATCGGAATGTAATTTTGATAAGAGTACTATTAAAAGTATATTTCAAGATCTTTATAAACAAGCTTGTGAAGTGGAGTAAGATGTTTCTTCTAACTCTTAAGGGTCGTAAAGACGATGGGGCATATGCTGTTCCAAACCAATATGGAGAAAAAGTTTTATTTTTATTCGAAGAAGAAGATGATGCTACTCGTTATGCTATGATGCTTGAATATGATGAAGATTATGAAAAAGAAATGGAAATTGTTGAAGTTGATGATGAACTTGCCATAAAGACTTGTAAAAATAATAATTACAAGTATGCTGTAATTACTACTAATGATATTGTAATTCCTCCTAAAAATGATAATATTTAAAAAAATTAGATATAAGAATTTTCTTTCCTCTTCCAATCAATTTACAGAAATTGACTTTCAAAAAAATAATACGAATATTATTGTGGGTGCAAATGGAAATGGAAAAAGTTCAGTAATTGATGCTCTTACTTTTGTTCTTTTTAATAAGGCATTTCGTAAAATTAATAAAAATCAACTTATCAATACAACTAATGAAAAAGATTGTTTAGTTGAGATTGAGTTTTCTGTAAATAATCGTGAATATTTGGTAAGGCGTGGAATAAAACCAAATATTTTTGATATTGAATTAAATGGTTCTCTTATTCATAAGGAGTCTGATGACCGCATTAATCAAAAATTGCTGGAAGAAAATATTCTTAAATTAAATTATCGCAGTTTTACTCAAATTGTGATTTTGGGATCTAGCACCTTTGTTCCTTTTATGCAACTCACGACAGCACATCGTCGTGAAGTAATTGAAGACTTATTGGATATTCGGATATTCTCTACGATGAATACTCTAATCAAAG
>Ga0105099_10001799_pt1 | contig 13088 bp, 13 predicted proteins | sample PPLLak3cmMay2015_2_FD_79138 | JGI IMG/M metagenome (GOLD analysis project Ga0105099, IMG submission 79138) | Freshwater sediment microbial communities from Prairie Pothole Lake near Jamestown, North Dakota, USA - PPLs Lake P8 Core (1) Depth... | ecosystem: Environmental > Aquatic > Freshwater >...
CAAACTCTTCCTCTTTCTTGATATATTGGATGTTCTCCTCGATTTCTCTTCCATCAGCATCAGCCGAAAGTTTCCTTATGTATCTGGGGTAATCCGACTCTATGAAATCCACAAGCCCCTTATTGGCGACTGCCCGGATTATCCTCTTCACCACAATATTTGCGGTCTTCTCTGCATCTGTAGAGTAGAACTCATCTTTCCCTCTCCCTTCCTCTGCGCATATGCTCTTTGCGATAGCCCTGACATATGTGGAAGGATGACCTATGCCTTTCTTGACTTTGACCGGCGATTCTCTAGATATAGAATCCATTTCGCTAAGCAACTCCTCGAGATCCATAGAATATTTATTTTCTGAGAACGGGACATACAGGAGGCCTTCGCGCCTAAAATACTTGTAAGCTATCTCTTCAGGACTTTCATCAATGCCGCTCTTATGGAGCGCCAACGCCAGGTCTGTATGCAGCAACAGGGGTTCGTAGACCTTAAAATTCATGATATCCTTTGTCGACATCACGGACTTCCTTGCATCCATCGCTGTCCTCTTCAAGAAATCTGATGTTATCATCTCATCCCCACCAAAGAAATACCTGTTGCATTTCTCCCGTAGGACCTCTCCGAACCGGTAGTTGTTGGCTTTAGCAAGCCTGTTAAGGAGCTTAGAGTAGCTGAAATTTATCTCATCGAAGAATACATCCCTGTCATACTTCTTCATCTTCATCATATCAAACCCTTTTTGGTCATAGAAGAAAACAGGAACATGTATGGAATAATCGCCTATCCTCGTCAGGTTCACCTGTGCAGTCAATTCAGCGCCCACGATTATCCTCTTTTTCGGAGCGAGTTTCCCTACTGCAGAGATGAACTCTTCTGTACCGAGCAATGTGTTGTGGTCAAGCTTGCAGAATGTGTGCGTGTTGTGCGCAGTTTCTATAGATTCATTCAGCAGGGCATCTAACTCTCCAATCCCTTCAGCGTCTCCTTTATCTTTTAGATAATCGTATATCTTGCCTAATCCGGTGCTAGAAAGAACATCCTCTTTTGTGATGTGCTCAAGAGCCCTTATCTTTTCAGCAGCCTCTTTTGGGGTCGCATTACCATCAGAAAAAGTAGTGTGAAGATGCAAGTCAGCTTTCAGTCTTGACATTTTACCGCCTCCCTGAAAAATATCAGCGGCACATGTCTAGAATGTGCCCATCCTGCCGTATATTATGCTAAGCCTGTGAGAAACATTAGCTATTCCCAGCCTCTGTTCAGGATGCTTCAAGAGCATCTTCATGATAAGTTCATCTATGGTCTTAGACTTCCGTTCACGCAGTCTCTTACTTATCTGTGATGGCGGGACTATATCTTTATTTTTTATGTTCGAGACAAGTTCGGCCATCGCAGCTTTTTTCTCCTCTTCGTTCAGCTTTGACCAGTCTGGCTGCTTTGTCTTGAAAGGATATTCTCCAGTGATGCACTCATAGAGCATGACGCCTAAAGCCCAGATGTCTGTCCTTATGTCTACTTTCTTCTTCATCTTCGGGTCAAGCTGCTCTGGAGCCCTGTATAATATGGAACCTTCCTGATAGTATGACTCACCTATGACTGTGGCATTCCCGAAGTCTGTCAGCACTACGCTATCAATCCTACGCGAATTGTTCTTGATACTCTCCTTGATCAGTACATTCTCGGGTTTTATGTCAAGATGAGCTGTTTCGAGCTTAGTATGCATGTAATGGAGAGCTTTTGAAACCTGGCAGACTGTGGCAATCGTTACCTTGTAGAAATCGTTGCTCATGGAACCTGTGGCTTCTTGTCTCTTCTTCTCTTCGTCGAGTATCTCCCTGAGCGTCCTTCCTTTGACGAATTCCTCTGCGAAATAAAGAAGCCCTACCTTGTTCAAGTCCTGCTTGCCGACGTGGTATATTCCAGCATCCACTACATTAGCAATGTTGGGGTGGTTGCCTGCGTCCCTCAGCCTCCGGACTTCGTGGATGAACTTGATTATCCTGTCCCCGTCGAGATACTTCATGTTCTCTATCGAAGAAGGCGATTCTATCTCTGCTAGCTCCTTGAACACCTTAAGCGCATAAAGCTTGCTTCCCTTTTCTTCAGTCTTCTCATCTATCATGTTCCTGGCGACGTACACTCGCTTAAACGCACCTTCCCTATATGGACAAGAAAACTCTTCTTCGTTGACAATGCAATAAGAACCCAGTACGTTGCCTGGTTCTAGCTTGTAGTGATTAGTATCTGACATCTCCTATGCTTCCCCCAAATCTAAGATAAAACAGTAAGCCACCTATCACTTCAATTTTTTGCTAGACTTGTAAGATTAGACTCATATTTAAATATTTCTATTTTTTACTATCTCTTAGTGAAAAAAGAAATAACCATTAGTCACCTTGTTTTGTGGCATAATAAGCCGTAATGACGCGTTCTTTATAGATTATATACGATTTAAGGTTGTTTTATTTTCAACAGAAAAATCTTTTAGAAACTTACCTATGCTATTCTTAAGTGATTCTATATCTATAAAGCATTTTTTACCGGATTTTATCGCACCAGGGATGTTGCCTTCTGGCAGGTCGGTCTTGCTGACATAGATTATCATGTCCTTATCGAATTTCTTAAGGCTTTTTATGAGCTCCATCTGGTCTTTAGCGCCATAAGCCTGTTCACTGGGATCAAAGACAAAGACTATCAGGTTTGCGCAGTGCTTTATCGCAAGGTATGCCTGCTGTTCGATAGGGTTCATCTTCTCAAACCTGTTGAGAGTACCTGGAGTGTCTATGAACTGGACTCTTGTGTTGTTTATGTTGGTGTAGCCCACATTCAGGTTCTTTGTCGTGAACGCATAGTTCGCTATCTCGGGAGTCGATCCTGTGAGCTTTGAGAGAAGAGTGGTCTTTCCGACATTAGGGAAACCAGCTATGGCTACAGTGAACACTGATGTCTTTATGCTCGGATAGCCTTTCATGGTCCTCCGTGCATGCTCAAGATACACGAGCTCTTTCTTTATCTTCTTCACGACAGAGCTTATCCTGCCATAATATTCCCTTGAATACCTAAGTATCATGCTGAACTCGCCGCATTTCTTTATCCTCATGCTGTATGAGTCAGAGAATTGGTCTATCCTGTTGACTGCCCAGTTGACAGCTCCAAAGCTGTGCTTCATGTCCGAGTGTTCAAGCGTTACCTTGACCAGCTCCTGATAGAATTCCGGCAGCTCATCAATAGTTGGGAAAGACTTCAGTATAGCATTAAGATGGCCGTGAAGAAGGTTCCTTATCGTGGATATCTTCTCTAGCTCTGCTTTCTTTATCGTGTCCGGCCTCTGCCTCATCTGGTCCTTCATCAGCGTAGCTGCCTTGTTAGCGTTCCTGAATGCAAGATTTAGGTACCAGTCTGCAGTCTCGACCTTGTTTAGATTTTGAAAATTCATGTTCTTGTTTTGTCGTTAATGCGAAGGGGTGATAGATGCTTTATAAACTTAATGGGGAAAGCTTTTATAAGAAGATTTTTTTAAGGACTGAATATCTTTAATTATGATGGTGGTGAGAAGATGAATGACTTAAGTTATCTTGTACAACATGGAAATATAGATGGTGCGATAGAACGCCTCGTCAATTCTGCTACTGAAACCAGCATAATCCGTGCTTTTGACACTGGATTCGATGCTGTAGAAGAATCATATGGCGGACTAAGTGATTGGGATATAAAGAGGGCACTTGACCAGTATAATGAGCCCCAGTCTAAATACTCAAGAATATTGTATGATTAATTTTTTTTATCTTTCTTTATAATTTATAGACCCCTACAAAAGGCAGATTCCTGAGTTCATGCTTATAATCTAAACCATAACCTACAACGAACATCTCCGGAATCTCAAAGCCCACGTAATTTACTGGAATATCTATTATCATTGCAGTCACCTTATCCAGAAAAGTCGCGACCCTGACTGACTTCGGCCTCTTATGGGCAAGAAGACCATTTATCACAAAATCGATAGTCCTCCTTGTGTCGACGATGTCTTCTACAAGAAGGACATGCCTGTTTTTCACAGACCTGCTGAAGTCCTTATGGATCTTCACTTCACCAGAAGACTCTGTTGTCTCTGGATAGCTTTCAACTTTCAGCGCATCTACCTCGATAGGGAGGTATAGCCTGTCCATCAGATCTTTTGAGAAATTCAAAGCACCATTCAATAATGGAGTTACAACCAAAGCCTCACCAGGTGCAAGAATCTTCAGATAATCCTGCCTTATCTGCCAGGCAAGCTCATTAACGCAGTATTCTTTTTCTTCTTCAGACACAAGCATGCCGACAAGATGGTCCTTGTGTTTAGGTATAAGGATTCCGTTATAATCCTCGAAGCAGATAGGCTTTAATTCTCTCTCCCTCTTGTCGCTAAGGTCTGCGAAGACGAATTTTTCATCCATTTTATCATGAGTATCTGGCGTGTTTATTTAATCCTTTTTGAGTCACAAGAAAGTCACAACAGCATAAAGAACGAAAACCTTTAAAAACAGCCTGATTTTTCTTCAATAAGTATTATCTGCTCCTGTAGTGTAGTCCGGCCAATCATGAAGCCCTCTCGAGGCTGACCGAAAGTAGGCTGGGGCAAGGCTTCGACCCGGGTTCGAATCCCGGCGGGAGCATCAAATCTTTTTTTTCAATCTGATTTGATCAGTGGACCAGCTGTATCGCTGATTCCGCTGACCTTTTTCTCTGCCCTACTGACCAGCATTATGATTCCTGCTTGCCTTAATACATACACTCCAAATATCGCTGCCAACAGAATGTACGCAGTCTGCTCTGAATAAGCGTCGACAAACAGGCCGAGCAATGGCGAGAACACTGAAAATGTCAATGAGCCGGTCATCGTCGATAGGGACAGTATCGTAGCCCTGTTGTGCGAGCCTGAATGCTTATTTATGTACTCAGACACTATAGGTGCAGACATCCCTTTGATGAAATCTATTATGAACGCAAATATGATTATGTATATCCCGCTCACTGCAAATATCAATGCATAAAGAGAGGTCATCATCACTCCGACAACAAGCGTGAAATCTATGCTTCCCATGAGATCTTCAAACTTCTGCGCAAGCTTGCTACCTATAGCATGTGCTGCAGAGAGAAGCATCATCACTATGCCAAGATATTCTATCTTCATCCCTGACTGTGTAAACAATGGCTGGTAAAGCATCCACCCTGCAAGACCTGTCAAACCTGATACTGAAACGAAAACAAAGATGTTCCTGAGCTGTTCATGCTTTAGTGTGTAACTTGCCGCATTCTTTATCGAGTGCAGCCATGATACTCCCTCTTCTTTCACTCTCTTCGGTTCATCCAAGAGGAATGCAGGTATCAATGAAAGCAATGCAGGGATGACTGATATGAAAAAAGGCAGGCTTAGGTCTGTCTTTGCAAGTAACCCGCTGAATGCTGCACAGCCTCCCAATGATACTGCCTGCAATGCGTAGACCGAACCAAGTATGCTCTTGTATCTCCTTTCGTGACCGCCTTCCGCCAGAGTGTCATACAGGAAGGCCTCTCCGACGCCATGGAATGCTGCAGCTGACGCTGCGAAAAGCAGCTCGCCTATCACGACCTGTGCAAATGAATGTGCTGAACCATATACTGCGAATGCTGCTGCGAAAAATATGCTTGAGAGCAACAATGTCTTCTTTCTGCCTACCTTGTCTGCGAAACTTCCGCAAGGGACAGTCAAAAGAAGATCGCCTAGAGTGTAGACTGCCTGGCTCAGGAATATCTGCGTCGAAGTGAGCCCCCTGTCCATCAGGAAGAGCATGAATATCGGGCTCATGAAGTTCATAGTTGACAGTAGCGTGAACAAGTAATACCTATTCAGGTTCTTCTCAAGCTTGTACTGTTTAGTCTGTGTCATTGTCAAATACCTTGAAACTCTCTAACACCTTTTTTTAAAAAAATTTGTCGGGAATCAAATCACATATTATGTTTATTTTGTTTAAAAGAGATGAATAAAGCTTATTTTGTTAGATTTAAGTCCTTTAAATCTCTATAAATATATAAAAGACTAATTAAGAACGCTTTCTACAGAAATAGAAGTATTTAACCAATATAATCCTGATTCCCTGATTATTTATGGTCTTATTTTGCATATATATAATCTTTATCAACTAATATTTAAATATTTTGTTTCTAATGCATTTAAAGATGTTTTTACGTCATTTTACGTATTTATTTCAATAATCGGTCTTATTTAACGATTATTATCATTTTATATACATTTAATAAACTCTATCTGTTATTTAAGATGTTATATTGTCTTATTTTTATTAATCATTTGACTATGCTTTTTTTGCATGAAAAGAATATCTATCTTGATTTTTTTAGACAAAAAATCATTTTGAATCAAACCAAATCTTTATATACGGCTTGCTTTTCCTTTCGAAACATATTGAACTTATTGCTGAGGTGCCCCATAGCGGGTTTTCCCAACAAAGGGAATTTGACCTCGGGAGGTAAACAAGATGGTAGAGTTCAAATTAGTGCTTTCTGACCCAAAATCAGCCAAGTCTATACAACGAGACTTGAAGGAAGAATCCACAAAAGTCCTTATCGGAAAGAAGATAGGCGACACTGTGAAAGGAGAAGTCATCGGACTTCCAGGATATGAATTCTTGGTCACAGGCGGATCTGATGCATCAGGATTCCCGATGAGACGTGACGTTTCCGGCATCAACAGGAAAAGGATAACTGCTGTCAAAGGGATAGGCGTCAAGAATAAACTCAGGAAACCCAACCCAAAGAACAAGGGCTGGAGGACGATGCAGGGAATGAGGCTCAAGAAGACTGTCGCAGGAGACACAATCCATGCCAAGACTGCGCAGGTAAACATGAAGGTCCTCAAGTACGGCAAAGAAGCCCTTTTCGGCGAACCTGCCAAGGAAGGCGCAAGCGCTGAAAGCCCTAAAAACGACGCGGTCCCTAAAAAGGACGAGGCAAAGGGAAAAAAAACTAAAAATCCTAAACCTGCATCAGAACCTGCAGTAAAAGACAACAACGACAGCACAGAAAAGCAGGACAAAGCGTTGAAAGCCGCTGACGAGATAGAGTCTGCGGTAAAGAAAGACGAAGAAGACCTTAAGGTCGAAGACTCTGAGATAGCAGAGATCGAAGGGGAACTTGGCAAGGTCGACAGCGATATAGATGCTGAAAACAAGCAATAAATATTTTTTATCTTTTTCAAACATACAAATGCCACGAGCAAAGAAAGAACCAAAGAAGAAGGCTGAAATCCAGGCCACGATATCTGTCCAGCCAGAGGTAAACATAGGCCTCGTAGGACATGTAGACCACGGAAAGACGACGCTCACAGAAAGGCTTTCCGGCAAATGGACAGACACTCATTCTGAAGAATTGAAACGCGGAATCACTATCCGATTAGGTTATGCGGATACCATAATCCACAGATGCACAAAATGCGAGAAGCTTACACCAAAGCCGCAATGCAAATGCGGCGGAGATGCAGTGCCTGTAAGAAAGGTCAGTTTTGTCGACGCACCAGGACACGAGTCACTCATGGCTACGATGCTTGCAGGCGCGACCATAATGGACGGGGCGCTTTTGCTGGTTGCTGCTAACGAGACCTGCCCTCAGCCGCAGACACGCGAGCACCTGATGGCTCTGCAGATACTCGGAGTCAAGAACATCATAGTCGTACAGAACAAGATAGACCTGGTCAAGGAAGAAGAGGCGATGAAGAACTACGACCAGATAAAACAACTGCTCCTGAACACTGCATATGCTGATGCACCTATAATACCAATATCTGCACTCCACAACGTCAACATAGACGTGCTGCTGTCTGCGATAGAGGAGCACATAAAGACTCCCCATCGCGATCCGACTAAAGATCCCATATTATTCATAGCCAGAAGCTTCGACATAAATAAGCCGGGGACAGAGATAAAGAAGCTCCACGGCGGAGTCATCGGCGGCGCATTGTTCCAGGGAAAACTGAAAGTGGGAGATGAAGTCGAGATAAGGCCTGGCTACAGTTTCGAGTACGGCGGCAAGAAACAGTGGAGATCCCTATTCACAAAGATCATGGACATAAAGACCGGCGGCGAAAGCGTGCCAGAGATAGTTCCTGGCGGATCAGTAGGCATAATGACTGAGCTTGACCCGTCGATAGTCAAATCAGATTTCCTGACAGGAAACGTCGTAGGCTACAAAGGGAAACTCCCTCCGGTGCATAATATATTGACTCTTGAGACCCATCTCCTCGAAAGGGTCGTCGGTGCTAAAGATGACCTTGTCGTAGAGCCGATAAAGATCACAGAGCCATTGATGCTCAATGTAAACTCAGCTGCGACAGTGGGAGTTGTCACTGAACTCGGGAAAGGCAGATTCAAATGCATACTCAAATTACCTATATGCGCTGAACTCGGAAGCAGAGTGACAATATCCAGAAGGCTTGGAGCAAGATTCAGGCTGATAGGATACGGGATAATGAAGTAGATCTAGAAGAACCTTCTTGGAGGATTTATCCCATAATTCTTGCATGTCTCAAATATCTTCTCGATAGTATATATGTCATATTCTTTCCTGCGGTAGTCTAGCGATCTCAATTCTTCCAATGCTTCTGTGAGTCTCTTTGTCTTCTTTTCCAACGCATCGAAAGGGGCTGTCCTTGTGATCTCTGCTTCTAATCTCTCCTCGAGCCTAGAAAGCCTCTTTGTCTTTGATGGGCTAGGCAGGTATTTGGTGTAATAGTTGAGAACAACCCTGAAGACGTACGTTACGCTCGCCGCTGCCATGAGAGAGAATGTCAAAGGGTCAAGGTCATCCAATATCTTCACCTCAACGATGCGCAGATATCCTTGCATATGTTGTAGTCATTGCAGATACCTAGAACTCTTTTCAGGTCTATCGATGAGATGTACATCTTATTCGTGTAATCTGTTCCTTTCAGGATCTGGACCGCTCTCGATACTTCCCTGTATCTCTCTGAGTCCGTTGAAAGCTTATCAAGCGAGCTTTCCAAAGCTGATTCGAGGTTCGACAATCTTTCTCTATTCTTTCCGTTGATCCGTCTATTGAAAATCATATACTTTGCTGTGAGATACATCGCAGGCCCTGTCAACGGGAATAGATGTGTCCAAAAATCAAGCTGGACGTCCATCATCGTTCCTCCAAGGGATAGCCGAAGTCATCATACTTCTCTAGCTGGTACTTTATGGATATGTCATATATGTGTCCTAGTTCAATAGGCTTGACTGATTTGCTCGTCTTGTATTCCATGCTCTCAAGGAGGGTTAAAGTTTCTCTGAAATCCTCCTGCTTCTTTTGCAGCATGGTGCCCTTACTTGCCGGAAAGTCCTTGATCTTTGAGTACTCTTCTTTTATGCGCCCTTCCAGCCTGGAAAGCCTCTGCTTCTCAGAGTCATCCAGATTCAATGTCTTCCTGGAATAACCAAACAATGCGCCTATAGCTGTGGCTAATGTGGCTGGCAGCAATACCTGATAGATTATATCTAGTGGGTCCATCTCTCAAATGTCCGTGTTCTTAAGGTGAAGATTATAAATTTTTGTGTATTGCACCTTTTGAATTTTGACACCGGGCAATTTCCTTTGTTTCAGATTTGACCTACTTTTCCGAAACTCATCCAGCGAATACTGAATAACATCCGAAAGGTACTAGCGTCTTACGGGTGATTTGCCGTCTACTTCTTTAATTCTCAACACATAATCTATAGCAATAAAGCAAATATTTATATAGTACATTTGACTACATCAATGTAGTCGAATTGACTTTAAACTATTTTTAAGAAATATGTCTGACATCCACGGAGCAAACAAACGATGAACTGCCCAAAATGCGATTCTGTCCTGAAGAAAGTAGATGTCAAGGTAGCTGGCGCTAAAAATAAGGTAACAAGCTATCAATGCCAGAAATGCGACTATTTCGAATTCGAACAATCATCAGCAAAAAATGTTATAGATGAACTCAGAGAAACACCACTCAAGATCAAGCAGAAGATAATAAAACTCTCTCAAGACCGCCTGGGGGTATATTTCAACAGCAATGTCATCAGGAGTCTGAATCTTAAGAAAGGTGAAGAAGTTTACGTATCTGTGCCTGATAGCAAGCATATTGTATTGGAGTTGGGGGATTAAAATTTTTATTCTTTATTAACATATTCTCGTCGGAAAATCTCCGGAATAATCCGCGAAAGATTTAATAATATCACATTTTTCATATTTTTTTCTCTTATTTCTCGTAAACTTTTTGACTGACTTGCGTTCTTCTGAAGACTTCGAAAGATATCCGAAGTTCTCGTCGATAAATTTAATAATGTGTGTAAATTATTTATCTCCACAAGTATGGATAAAAAAGAGCTTTTGGAGTTAGTGGCAAATGGTGAGAGCAATAGTGTAGAATTCAAAGAGAGCCTGAATAATTCTATAGGCAAGGAGATATGCGCGTTTGCTAATAGCAAAGGTGGAAAAATTCTCATAGGTGTCGATGACTCCGGGAGAGCGGTAGGCACAAACATAACGAATACTCTCAAATCACAGCTTCAGGATTATGCACGTAATATTGAGCCACCAGTATTGATTGATATTTGTGAGACTGACAGTATTCTGGTCCTAAACATTCCTGAAGGAAAAGATAAACCATACGCAGTTAACGGACGTTTTTATTCACGTCAGGGAACTAACACGCAACAGCTGAACAGGGAAGAGATACGAAGATTCTTCCAGAGAGAATGCCTGGTGCTTTTTGACGAGAAGGTCAACACCGCATTTGATTTGAACACAGATTTTGATGATAATAAATATATTGGGTTTCTTAAGAAAGCAGGTATCAGTACTGATTTGAAAAAAGAGGACGTCCTGAGAAATCTCACGTTGCTGGATGAGAAGCGCATGAAAAATGTAGGTGTCCTGTTCTTTTGCCGCCAAGTGACTAAATTCTTCAGCAATGCAACCATAACATGTGCGTTGTTTGAAGGAAATTCCAAGGTCAACATACTGGATATCAAAGAGTTTGATGCGGACCTGTTCTCAAACTTCGATAATTCATTCACTTACGTCTGCTCGAAACTCAACACACGATACATAATAAAAGACAGGTATAGGGTCGAGCAGCTGGAACTTCCCAAAGAAGCTATAAGGGAAGCCATACTGAACTCTATCGCCCACCGGGATTATTTTGCCAACGCCAATATTCAGGTCAACATATTCAAAGACAGAGTTGAAATCGTGAACCCTGGCGGGCTTATAAGAGGCATGATGATAGAGGAGTTAGGCAAGAAAAGTGTGCCTAGGAATCATCTTCTTTTCAGTCTTATGCAACGCGCTAATCTGGTAGAAAAGATAGGTTCAGGCATATTGAGAATGAGGCAAGCCATGGCAGGATATGGTCTAAAACCCCCGGTATTTGAAGTTAATGATGACTGGTTCACCATAAGTCTTATCAGACCAGATGAGGTAATGACTGGCGGAATAACTGGCGGAATAACTGGCGGAATAACTTCTTTACTCGAACATATTGAAAAGAATCCCGGCCAAAGAGCCAATACCCTATCAACATCGACAGGTATTCCCAAAAGGACTGTGGAAAGAATCCTAAAAAAACTAAAGGACGAAGGAAAAATAGAATTTATAGGAAGCAAAAAAAGAGGAGGATACTGGATGTTTTAGATTCCCTCTTTGGTCAAATGACAAGAAGATCAAACAGCAGGATGTGGTACAAGCGTGCAAGAAGTCACTGCTTCTCTTTCTTGAACCTTTCATGCATTGATCTGTTGACTTTCTTCCCTATTTCCAACGCATCTTCCTCGGTCAGTCTGCTTTTTGAGACAATCTTCTCAAGAAGTTCTATCTCCTTTGCTTTGTCCCATATAGCTCTTCTTGCTACTTCACTCCACTTTATCTCTGAATGTTTTTTCATTATTTCGTGCAGGTCATCAGGGACTGCGAATGTAACATTAGTCATTGTTCATCACCTAAGTGATATAAGTTGTTTTACTTATTTAAGTATTTTTCTGTTTATTCTCTCACCACTCCTACGTGACAACAAAACGAAAGGTTTAAATATGAGTTCCTGTTTAAAACGCTAATTTACAAGGAGGTTTCACCATGGATACACTTGAAAAAATAGTCAAAGAAAATGATTCTTCTAATAGCAATGGTCTACTTACCAAGATAAGGAAGACAATCGCACCATATGTCGGTGCTGCGATGATCGGACTTTCTGGTCTTGTATATTCGGGCTGCGGAAGCGGACCTGAGCCATGCACACAGGGCTGCGGCGACTCTGACGGCGGAGACTCTGATGTCTTGAACCATCCACCCGCAACGATAAACGATGCTACGGTTGTCCCACCTGACAATTCTACATATAATATTGGAGATGATATAACCGTAGGATTCGATGCGCCTTCGGATGAAGACGGAGACACATTGACTGGAACAGTGAATGTTACAGGACCTGACTCTGAAACATTCTCACTAGGAACTTTGACACCAGGACAGCATTATTCACAGGTCGTAGAGACTGCAGGAATGACAGCAGGCGACTACACGATAGAGATTGTTGTCTCTGACGGACAGGACGGGACGAGTACAGCGACGAGAGATGTGACGCTGAATGCGCTGCCGGAGAAACCTTATGTGGAAGGGTGTAATGTTGACTTTTCAAATGTTGGTGTTGCATTAAGTGCTGAATGTCGCTGCAAAGACCCAACTAGTGGAAATACTTGGGGTCACTGGCAGTTGACAACAGATGTCTCTGGTGCGGGTATAGCTGATGCTGATGTCAACCTAGCGACATTGGGAACAAGCAGGAGCATGACAAATGCAGATATTGGATTACATGATTACGAAGTTAAGTGTGGTAACGGAACTCTCACCAGCGACCCTTATACTTTTACCATACCTGTTGATGAACATGAATCCCGTCTTGTATTGCACTGCAGCAATTCAACAAATAATGACCTGCTTTTACCTGAAACGTCAGTCGATGCAGTTGCGCAACAGTGCGGAACAGGATTCAATGAATCTTTGAAACCAAACACGAGCGCAGATCCAGACTACGTATTGGA
>Ga0105099_10001800_pt1 | contig 13088 bp, 11 predicted proteins | sample PPLLak3cmMay2015_2_FD_79138 | JGI IMG/M metagenome (GOLD analysis project Ga0105099, IMG submission 79138) | Freshwater sediment microbial communities from Prairie Pothole Lake near Jamestown, North Dakota, USA - PPLs Lake P8 Core (1) Depth... | ecosystem: Environmental > Aquatic > Freshwater >...
AACGGCTTGTAGGGCTGGTCCATCCGGACGACGAACGAGCCGGCCGGGTAATTTTTGTCGGCGACGACGAAGTCGGTTTTGGCCTGGTGGATTTCCACGCCATTGGCCATCAGGACGTCAAGCATCTTGATCATTGTCGGGTAGTCGTGCTGCTTGGCCGGGATGATGAAGGCGAAGGGCTGGTTCCGCTCGACCTTTTCCACGGCCGATTTATTGAGCTGGTAGTACGTCGACAGGATGTCTTCCCCGTTGACTCCGGCCGTTTTAACCACGCTCTTGCCCAGGGCCAGCTCGTATTCGACGATATCCCGGAGGCGCCACCAGCCGCCCGGCCAGGGATCGACGAAATCGAGCATCTTGACGTAGTAATCGTTCCGGATCTCGTTGGGTTCGATCTGGATGGGGGAGGCCAGCCGGACCGAGGCCGCTTCCGTCAAAATCCCGGCGACGTTGTGCAGCCAGGGCGTATCGTCGCAGGCTCCGATATACCAGGCGGTATAGCTCCGGCCGTTCTCGACGCCGGACATGCCCTGCCGCTGAAGGTCGAAGGCCATGTTCGTCCCGACGAGATTGACCAGCCGCCAGGTGAGGGGCTGGACGTTGGGCAGCGGGGGATCCTTGTAGGGCGGGATGAAGAGCCGGGCGCCGTTGCTGCCCTGTTGATGCATGTCGACCTGGATCTGGGGAAGCCAGTCTGTGTAGAGGACCTTGGCCATCGCCCGGATTTCGGCCAGGTTGAGCATGTAGGAATCACGGTTGTTGTCATGGCCGGCGTAGGGTTGATAGAGCCAGGGCATCGACCCGCCCTCGTACTGGGTCCCGACATACTTTTTATACCAATCGACGACCATCTGGATGCCGTCGGGATTGGTTGTCGGGACGAGGAGGAGAATGACGTCCTTGAGGACCTCGGCCGCGTCGTAAGGCGTCTTGCCCGTGACCAGGTCGTAGGCCAGCTCCATGGAGGCCTGGGACGCTCCGATTTCGGTCGAATGGACGCTGCAGGTGATCAGGACGATCGGTTTTCCTTCTTTGATCAGCTGCTTGGCCTCGGCCGGGGCGGTAATCCGCGGGTCGCGGAGCTTCTTGAGGATCTCCCGGTAGCGGTCGAGCTTGGCCAGGTTCTCCGGGGCGGAGATGACGGCCATGATCATCGGTTTCTTCAAAGTCGTCTCGCCGATCGTGACGAGCTTCATTTTGTTCGTCTCGGAGGCGAGCTTCTTGAAATAATCGTGGATTTGAGTGTAATCGGCCAGCTTTTTGTCGGCCCCGACCTTGAAGCCGAGGAACTGCTCGGGCGGGGTCTGGGCGGTAAGCATTCCGGCTGAACAGACAAAGAGCAGGGCGCAGAAGAAGGCGAGGGATTTACGGCGGATCATTCCGACCTCCTGGGGGTGGAATAAGAAAATCTTAGATATCACCAGGAGGCCGGGAAGTCAACTTCGGCTACTGTTTCAGGTGATTGGTGACACCATGCGGCTCTTCCGGGATAGCTATTTGAATTCCCAACCGGGGTGGCTCGCCGGGACCTCAAGATATTTGCTATCCGGACGCTCCGTTTTTCAGCGGCGTTCAATCTCGCCCGAAGTTCCTGTTCACTTCACTTTGTCTGGGTGCTCTTTTAGATTCTTTCCCTCCCGATGGATTCGGCTTCGGGACGTGAACGCCGCCCCTCTTGGTAAAGAGGGGTCCCTGAAAAACGGAGCTAATGGCCATTTTCAATGGCTTCGCTCCCCCGGTCGGGAATTCGGGAGCTCGGATCGTCATGTTTTTATGAGTGTCACCAATCAGACTGAACCAGATCAACGGCTCACATGATGAACGCATACCCGATCTTCAGAAATAGCGTCCGGTCGGCCCGGACGAGGTCGATTCCCCGGGCGCCATACGAGTTGTCAGAGTACCCGAGGAAGAGGACCGTTTGCGGATTGATCTTATAGGAGAAGAGGAATTGGGCGAAGAGATCCCGGGAGCTCGCCGGGACCGGGAATCCGTACATTTCCGGGACGCGGTCGACGTCCTGGTATTGAAGGATCAGGCGGAGGAACATCCGGGTGCTGATGTTGTAAATCAACCGGCCCTGGAGGAGGTGGGCGGTGTAGATCCGGTCTCCCTCGTCGGCCAGACGCTCGAGATAGTAGCCCCCGCCCAGGTTGAAGTGCCGGCCCAGGCCGAACTCCACGTCCGGGCCGATGCGAACGGCCATCGCCTTGCGGACATTGGCGTAATCGATGGCTCCGGCGACATTGGCGACGAGGCTGAAGCTCATTCCCCCGGCCGGCTTGAATCCCAGCTGGGCGACGATGTCGCTCGTATCGAAAAGCGTTCCCGCGTAGTATTCCTGGTTCCACCGGCCGATCAACGCGAATTGGGATTGGAGCGGGCCCATGTAACTCGCTCCCACGGCGATGCGGGAGTCCGTCAGCCGGCCGGAAAAATCGTCGGTCCGGTAACCCCTGATCCAGAACCGGAGCTGGTCGAACCACTTGCCCGACTTGCCTCCGGCGCGAAGGCCGTAAATCATGGCGTCGACTTGGAGGTCGATCATCCGGGTGTCCACCCTGGGCAAGTATCCGTAATCGGCTCGGAAGTCAGGATCGATAGATTGATAGGCCGCGTAGTACATTAAATTCCGGGTTTGGTGGATATACTGGGCAAAAATCGCGTTTCCGCCGAAGCTTCCCTTCGGCTGGTCGAACGCTTCGGAAACGGCGACGGGGTAGAGGGTGTCGGAGCGGAGGTATTGGAAGACAACCTGATCTTTCTGTCCAAGCCGGAAGAATCCGTCCACACCGGCGGCGTGATTGTGGTAATCGTCGGCCGTCCGTCCGGTATAGAGCATTCCGATCGTCGACCCGCGGCCGAGGTCGTAGCGGTAGCGGAAGACGCCGCTGGTGACGTCGGCGTCCAGAGAAGTCGAATCGGAGCCCTGATTGCTGGGGAACATGATGTTGTTGATCCGGTCCTGGGCGGCGAAAAAACCCAGGGCCCCGCGGCCGATTTTACCGGTCAGCTTGCCTCCCCAGATGGGATCGGCAACGCTCCGGGTGAAGACCGCCTGAAGCGGGGTCAGGAAGAAATCGGCCGCTTCCAGGAAGAAGGGCCGCTTTTCGGGGTAATAGAGAGCGAACCGGGTGTTGACGTCCATCTGGGCGACATCGGCCTCGACCTGGGAGAAGTCGGGATTGATTGCGGCGTTGAGCGTCAGGTTGGGCGTCACACCCCAGCGCAGACTCACGCCGGGGTCGGCCTTGATATCGCCGGCCGTCATTCCGCCCTCCGGAAAATCGGGACGGACGTCGGTCCGGTTCGCGGTCAGGGTCGGGGTGATCTGGAGGTTGAGCCCGGGCGTGAGGTTCTCGAAGCCCGTGATTTTATTGAACTGGCAGAGGATGCAGTTGACGTTGCGGTCGCGCGGATGAGTGCTCATCCTGTGGCGGACGCTGCGGGGATAGGAGCGGTCGGCTTCGAATCCCCAGGTTTGAATCCCGGCCCCGGCGGAGAAGCGAAGTTGATTGAGAGGAATGGCCGCTTCGATAATGTAGCCGAACTCCTCGATGCGGCCGGCCGAATTCCAGATCGCGTCCCAGGAAAAGTCTTCGTAACCGTCCTGCTCGCTGAAAACGGCGTCGGCCTGGACGCCGAGGGGATTGACCCGGAACTGGAAGGCTCGGCGCTCGTCGTTGAAGGTATCGATCATGAAGCTGATGTGGTCGTCCTGAACAAAGGTATCGATCGCATCCCGGTCCATGAGATGGGCCCGGATGGCGTTCGGATCGGGGTCGAAGCAGCGATAAGCGACATAGAAGTTCGAGTCGTCGTAGGTGACGAGCACTTCGGTTTTGACGGGAGGCGCGGTGTTCTCGCCGGGCATCCATTCAAAGGCGATGTCCAGGCGGCCGGCTTTTTCCCAGGCGGGATCGTCCAAGATGCCGTCGATCTTGATCGGCGCGGCGGCCTTGGTCATCACGAGGGGGTTTTCCCGGCCGGCTTGCATCTGGGCAACCGTCGCCGGCTTGTTTTGGGCGGAAGGCGATGCCGCGAGCGGGACAATCAGGGCGATAAGAAGTAACGGAAGAAGCGCGAAATCATGACGTTTCGCGGGATGATGATGAAACAAGGCGACCTCCTCGTCGTCGGTTCGTTGACAGAGTCCAGCCCTCGACATCTCATCTGTTATACTCGATATTGACGAAGAAAGTTTACAAACGAGCGAAACTTTCTTTTCCCCGAGGCGAGCTTATTTCGTTTTCCCGATCGTTCCCAGCACTTCGAACAGATGGGCGTAGGTCGGCCGGTCCATCGTGTTTTGGCTCATATACTTGAAGCGGAGCACGCCGTCCTTGTCCAGGATCATGATCGTCGGGACGTTCTGAGCGACCTTGCTTCCGCCCCATTCCATGCGAAAAAGACCCAGCGTTTTGGAGAGCTTGCCGTCGGCGTCGATGAGCACCGGGAAGGGTGACGGAATCGGCGCGTTCAGGGAGAGATCCTTGGGGAAGAGGCCGCGCATGCGCTGCAACCGGGCTCGGCCGGTCTCATCCAGCTTTTCCGGGTCGGCGGGGTATTTCCAACCGCGGATCTTCTCGATCTGGGCGGGCAGCACGTCCACCCAGGCCTTGACGGTGTCCTTGTCGTAGGGGAGGATGAACAGGACTTCCAGGTTGTGCGCTTTGCGGAGGCCCCGGGCCAGTTCCATTTCGATCAACTCGCCGTACTGGTAATTGCAGATCGTGCACCAGCTGCCCTCGGCCGCGTATCCCCGGAGAAAGATGATCATGACGTTTTTTCCCCGAAGCGAGGAAAGGCGGACCTCTCCTCCTTGGGTGGCAGGAAGGGTGAAGTCGGCCAGCGGCTGGCCGAAGACGGCCGGTTTTTCCTGGGGGGCCGGGGGCGCGACGGCCTGGGATTGGGCCGGGACAGAGACGAACAGGGCGGCGCAGACGGCGGCCGCGGCGAGAAGACCGTATCGACGGATTTTTGTCTTCAAGAAAATCCTCCTGGGAGGTCGCTCGGGCGGCCTCGTTCTTAAGAATAAAGTGAGGAAATCATGTCACGAATCGAGATTAATGGGAAGAGCGGAGCGGGAAATTCGTCCAACTATCGTCACGGAGGGAATATGAAAGCAAAAAACGGGCTAAAAATCAGCAAAACGGTTCCGATGGCTTTTCGAGCGGGGATCGTCTTTCTTTTCCTCATCGGTGCCTTCGGGGCGGCTCCCCAAGCGGCCGGACCGGCCTGCGGGCAGTCCGTCGGCGCGTCCGCGGAGCTTGACGTGAAAGTCACGGCCTTTCTGGAGCGTTCGAGCGGCCGTTGGTATGACATGAACGTTCCCGAACAGGATGGGAAGCTTCTGTATGACCTGGTCGTCAAAGGCGGTTATCGACGGGCCCTGGAAATCGGGACGTCGACCGGTCTTTCGGGGACATACATCGCCTGGGCCTTGGCCAAAACGGGCGGGAAATTGATCACCGTCGAAATCGATGAAGGCCGGCATGGCGAAGCGGTGGCCAACTTCAAGGAAGCCGGCTTGTCCGGATGGATCGACGCCCGCCTGGCCGACGCCCATGAGCTGGTTCCGCAGCTGGAAGGCCCGTTCGATTTCATATTCATCGACGCCGACAAGGAATGGTATGTCGCCTACGCCAAGGCCGTCATCCCCAAGCTCGCTCCCGGCGGCTGCATCGCCGCCCACAACGTTTCCGGCGGGAGCCGGGGCGGGGGAGGGCGGCGGGGCGGGCAATCCGGGACGGGCGAATACTACGATTACATCATTGGGCTTCCGGAATTCGAAACGACCATCGCCGGGCGCAACGACATGGCCGTGTCGTACAAGAAAAAATAAGCCGGGCCGCTCTATTTGGGTTCGAACGAAACCCCCAGCCTCTGCGCGGCCCGTCGGAGGGACTCGTCGAGAGTCCATAACGGTGCTTCGCTCAAACGGGCCGAGGCCAGGAGATGGACATCGATGAACCCGAGACCTGATCCGGCGAGGCCGTGACTTTCCAGGAAGAGAAGGACTTCATCCTGCGAAGCGGAGACGGCTTGGGGCAGGGCCCCCGACAAGACGAGGATCTCTTCCCGGTTAATCAGGCGGCCGCAGGCAAGTTCTCCGATAACGAAGGGATGGGACAAGACTTGACCCTTCTGCAAGCAAGTGGCGAGGCTGGTTCGTCTCGCGCGAAAATGGGCGATCCAGACGGATGTATCGACCAGGATCATGGCGGATCAGGCCGGTCTTCTCCGCGGAACCGGGCGGGCGTCTTTTTCCGTTCCTCCGAGGCGGGCCAGACGTCGGGCGCTTTCCAGGGCGATCAGGGATTCCAAACCCAGGCGGACCAGGGCGGTTTTCTCCCCGATCCCGGTCATCGCCGAGGCTTTTTTCAGGATGGCGTCATCGATGTTGATAGTCGTCCTCATATGCATATATATGTATCAATGATACATATATGTCAAGTTTTTTCAATGGAGAGACGGGGGCTTCGACCGGAATTCTCACGGAGAAAGGATGGAGCCGGTTCTATTCCGCCGAATGCGTTTCGGACGCAGCGGGCGATCCTGAAACTGTCGAAAAGGCCAGGATCCACGTCGCGAACATCAAAGCCCCGATCCTGCTGGTTTCGGGGACCGACGACCAGACCTGGCCGGCTGGGGAATTTTGCGCGGACATCGTTGCCCGGTTGAAAAAGGCCGGTTTCTCATATGAAGTGAAGCATATCTTCAATGAGGGCGGAGGTCATCAGTCATTCCTCCCATACTTCATCACGGCCGGTCGCGGAGGGGGGGATGAGCGGCGGCGCGCCGAAGGCGGATGCCCGAGGCGGCGATTCTAAGGACGGAGGATGGCGATCGTCGCCCCGGATCCGCCTTCAAATGGGCCGGCCAGCTCGAAAGCTTCGACTTCGGGAAGCCGCCCGAGGAGGGCGTGGACGGTTTTCATCATCTCCCCGGTCCCCTTGCCGTGGACAATCCTGACCCGGAGGATGCCTTTCTCCCGGCAGGCGGCCAGGTATTCCGGAACAAGCTCCTTGACGTCGGATGGGGCGAAAGCGTGAAGGTCGAGGGTCCCGTCGATCGGGAGATCGACCGGATCCATGGCTTCGGCGTCCGGGGCGGGGCGGCCGTGGGGAAGGTCGTCGCCATATTCGATGATTGCCCCGCAATCGCATTCGACCGTCTGGCCGAATTGGAACAGGGTGACGTCGTATTGCCGGCCGCAATCGGGGCATTGGATCGCCATGGGCGGTTTTCCTGGGGGCCGCGTTATTCCAGGGTTTTGAATCCGCGAATGGCGGCCGCCTTGGTTTGGTGAAGGTCGAAGACGATGATCACGTTCCGGCCTTTGAGGAGGAAGGGGGCGGGACAGTAGAGCCGTTTCTGCGGCCCGATCTCCCAATACCGGCCGAGGTTGTGGCCATTGACCCAGACCACGCCTTTTTCCCAACCTGTCATGTCGAGGTAAGTGTCACCGAGTTCATCGAGGTCAAACGTCCCCTTGAAAAACACGGCCGGCCGGTCGGGCGCGATCTTTCCGTAACCCAATCCGGCGGGATATCCTTCGTCCATCGGCAGGCAGGCGATTTCCCAGCTCATCAGGGTCATCCCGTTCAAGGTCACCCGGTCGGTGATGCCTTTCCGGTCGATGATGTACTGGCTGAAATTAATCCGGCCCATGCCTTCGACGAGAATGTCGAGGGTTTGAGCGGGTGGATTGGTTTTAGGGATTTCGAGCGCGTTTTCGCCTTTGGCCCGGTCAAGCGATCCCAGGTATTTGCCGTCGACGTAGATATTGGCATAGTCGTGGAGGTCCCAGATGGTCAATTTTCCTGAATGATGACCGATAAGTTTGGTTCGGTAGAGGATGAATCCATGGCTCTGCCCCAGGGTTTCCATCGGCTTTGGCTGGGGAAAGCGCTTCAATTGAGGAAGATTGTCGAAAAGCCCGGCGCTCGTCTCGAAGGAGATGTCCGGGATCTCGATTACCGGGATCGGGGCGGGCAAGTCGGGAAGAACGACTCCGTCCGGCTGGTAGCGGGCCAACAGTTCCCGGATGGCGAAATACTTCGGCGTCGGCTCGCCCCGCTCGTTGATCGGGGCGTCGTAGTCGTAGCTGGTGACGTCCGGCTGGTACGTCTTGCCCATGTTCGCCCCGGCCCAGAAACCGAAGTTGGTCCCGCCGTGGACGACATAGAGACTGAACGACTTTTTATTCTCTAACAGCCAGCGGAGGTCTTTCAGGGTGTCTTCCGTCTCCGCTTTGGCCCAGGGCTCTCCCCAGTGAGTCAGCCAGCCGGGATAGAGCTCGCTGCAGAAAATGGGGACGTTCCGCCCCAGCTTCTTCGCCTCGGCGAATTCCTTTTCGCTGGCCGCCGGGTCGAGGCCGATGGCGCAGCCGGGGATCGAACCGGCTTCGAGCATGTAGGGAGTGGCGCCGTCGGCCGTCGAGAAGGGGATCGTGATCCCGGATTGTACCCACATCGATTTGAGAGCGGACAGGTATTCGCGGTCGTTGCCGTAGCTGCCGTATTCGTTCTCGATCTGGACCATGAGGACCGGGCCGCCGTTTTGGACTTGGAGGGGACGGAGAATTCCGGCGATTTGATCGATGTATTTTTCGCAAGCGGCTATATAACGCGGATCCATGCACCGTACTTTAATGTCGGGCTGGCTGAGGAGCCAGATGGGAAGCCCACCGAAATCCCACTCGGCGCAGGCATAGGGGCCGGGCCGGACGAGAACCCACAGCCCGACCTCCCGGGCCAGCTCGAGGAAGGCGGCCAGATCGTTTCGGCCGGAAAAATCCCACTGTCCGGGTTGAGGTTCGAGGGCGTTCCAAAAAATGTATGTCCCGATTGTGTTCAACCCCAGGGCTTTTGCTTTAAGCAGGCGGTCTTTCCAATATTCGCGGGGGATGCGCTGGAAATGCATCTCACCGGCCATGATCTGAAAGGGCATGCCGTCGAGGACGAATTCCGAGCCCCGGAAGCCGAAGGTATGGGCTGGAGTTGCGACAGACAGGGCCGCGGCGAGAGGAGCGGGATGGGCGATGGCTTCGGGATCGGCCGGCGTGACGGCGTAGACGATGGCGATCATGAGCACGGCCTTCAGAACAATCGATCGGGATGCGGGGATTTTAAAGCCGGATTTCTTCATCGATAGCTCCGTTTCCGCGGCCTTGTCGGCGCGCGACTCTCTTCCCGGGATACGTTATTCATTATCCCCGCCGTTGTCCAGCGGGAAACCGGCGCCGATTGATCAGTCGCGGGAGCCGCGGATCATCAGCAACCGGAGAAGATGAAGAACGGCCGTGGCCGTGGCGGCGACATAAGTCAAAGCCGCAGCCCGCAGGACTTTCTTGGCCCCGACGAGCTCCTGGGGCCCGAGGTACCCCTGGTTGCCCAGAAGCGCGACGGCCCGCTTGGAGGCGTTAAACTCCACCGGCAGGGTGATGATGGTGAAAAAGACCGCCCCCATGAACAGAAAAATTCCGATGTCCATGAGGAGGGTCGACCCGGTCCCGGACAGCATGCCGATGAAAAACAGGGGGAAGGAGAGGGTTGAGCCGATGTTGGCTACCGGATAGATGACGTTCCGTATGTTGAGCGGGACGTAGCGTTCATGATGCTGAAGGGCATGGCCGGTTTCGTGGGCGGCGATTCCCAGGGCGGCCAGGGAGCTGCTTCCGTATACACCCTGGGACAGGCGGAGAGCTTTCTTCCGGGGATCGTAATGGTCGGTCAACTGGCCTTTGACTTCTTCAACGGTGACTTCGCCCGCACCGCCCTGGCCGAGCAGCATTTTGGCAACCTGAGCCCCGGTGATCCGGGACGCCGCGCCGATCCGGGAATATTTCGCGTAGGCGTTCTTGACCATTCCCTGGGCGATCAAAGCCAGGATCATGGGGGGAATGATCAACAAGAGGTCGACTCCGCCGAAGTACATGGACGCTCTCCTTACATTTCCGAATATAAAAGATAGGCGAGGTTCCCCGGGTTGTCAACCCAACGCCCGGCCGCTTTTTAAGAATTGACAATTGAGGGAAACGCCTTTACCATGATCTCTTCTCGAAAAGGAAGCGTTCTGCATGATCAAAGCGTTTGTGGTATGTCTTGTCGGGGCTTTGACCCTGGCTGTGGTTTTTGTTCCGTTCGTCTCGGCCCAGGAGACGGATGTCCTCAAAGCCCTCTCGCGCGGGGACGCGTTATTCGAAAAAAACGACTACAAGGAGGCGATCGTCGCTTATTTTGAGGCGGCGGCGCTTTCGACTAAGCCCGAAAACCTCTCCCGGGCCTATTTAGGGCTGGCCCTCTGCAATTTCTACCAGCGGGATATGGCCGAATCGGTTAAATGGATGAGGAAGATCGCCTTGGGCGACCCGAACCGGCAGATTTCCGAAGACACCTATCCGAAGCCGTTCGTCGACCTGTTCAATCAGGTCATGTCCGAGGCCCGGGCCAAGGGAACGCCGGCGGCCGCTTCCAAGAAAAAGGCCGAGACTCCTCCCGTCAAGGTCAAAGAAGAGAAACCAACGGACGTCCGAACTTCGGAAACCCCGAAGCTCCGAGTAGTGGAAGCGCCTGAGAAGGGATGGCCGCTCGGCGGCCGGCTCGAGCTGAGCGTCCATTATTCGAGCTGGACGGTCGATCCGGTGACCGCGCTCTTTGAGGACGGCCTCAACGAAGAATTGGGAGGGGCGATTCAGGACGAGATCAACGAGGATCTAATCAAGCGCTACCCCGGCTTGGTCACCGGCCCGTTCACCTCCGACATGAGCTTTGATTCGGAAGGATCCAATTACGGAATCGAGCTTCGCTATTATGTACGCGGCCGGGCGGGCACGTTCAGCCTGGGGGTTTCCCTGGAGCAGACGCATATCAAGTTCACCTTGGCCGGGACGGCCCGGCAGGAGTTCACCAACGGCGGCCTGGCCGTGGCCGAGGCGGAGGCGGCAGTCGAGACGAAACCGTTCTCGACCAATGTCAGCTTTCGCTGGGAGATTGGGAGCCCGACCGCCCGAGTAAAGCCGTACTTCACGTTCGGACTCGGATTCGCCCCGCTCAAAGGGACGTTCTCGTTCGGATATTTCGCGACCTACACGATCGGAACGGCCTCGGAGACCTTCGAGGACGCCCAGTCCAAGACGTTCCCCGAGCTCTCCGAGGACCTCGACTTCCAAATCCCGGATTTTCTCCTGATCGTCCAGCTCCATTTCGGGTTGAAAATCGAAATCTTCAAGGGATTGTTTATCCAGGGGGAGGCGGGAATTTGGAACGGCCTGCTGCTTCGCGGCGGCCTCGGATATCGATTTTAACCGCATGGTTCTCTTCCGTTTAGTGTGGGCAGAAGTTGGGAAAATATGACGGCCTTCGCTCACGCGTCCGGTTCTTCACGGTCTTTCTCGATTGGTTAGGCCCGGCTTTGCCGGGTTCTCGTGCTGGGTCGGCTTTGCCGACAAGTACTTGGGCGAAGAACTCGCGTCCCGGAAGACTTTTTTACGGTTCAAAGCACGGGACGCTCAAACATCTTCGCTCGGCCGGCTTCTTCCGAGCCGGCTTCCCAAGCCAGACATCGAGAAAGCCCTCAACCGGACGATGTTCGCTCCGACCGTCATAACCCTTACTATCTCCCCACACGATACGGAAGAAAGCCAAGTAGGTTAATTCGCCGTTTCCGGGTGGCGTGATGCGTCCCCGATTCATTTGCCGTATAATAGGTGTGGCCGTGCACGACGGGGAGCTAGCGGTGCCCTGTAGCCCACAACCCGCTCCAGTGGGGTCGATGCCCGGGCCGAGGCGACGCTCTGTCCGGCCGGACTTTTGTCGGCGATATTGAAGGCCGGAGCTTCGAGCAAAGGGCGGCCTGCCAACCCCGCCAGGGCCGGAAGGCAGCAGCGGTAACAGGAAGGCTCTTGTGTGTCGGACCCCTCCGCCGGAGTCGTCGGTGGAATGGACGCGGGTAGAGCGCTTGTCGGAGCCGGGGCGCACGGCTTTTTTTTTGCCTTGAGGGCATATTGCGTCCCCGAATTTTCGGGGCTATAATTTTTGGTAAGCCGCAGTCGGCATCAAGAGGAGGAGGAGAGACCATGAGAGCTAAAAAAACGATCGTCTTCATCGTCGCGTTTCTGCTGGTCTTTTCCTGCGCCGCGGTTTGGGCCCAGGAGGAGGAAAAGGACGTCGAGGGGAGCAAGGACCATCCGCTTCTCTCCCGGATGAAGAATTTCATCATCGCCGACTATCTGTCCCGGTATGATGAACATGAGTTCTATATCGAGGCCGGCGATTCCAAGATGATCGAGGGTGACCGGACGTTCATCGACTATAAGCTGAAGGAAGGCGCGCCCCAGCCCAGCCCGCTGCAGATCAAGCGCAACTATTCCAACGCCATGAAAACGCTGGGGGCGAAGCTGATCTTCGAGGACGATGATTATGCCTGCTGGCAGCTGGTGAAGGGCGATCAGGAAATCTGGATCGACGTTCAAGTCCATAATGACGGCTGGAGCTACGAGCTGAATATCGTCCAGATCGCGGCCATGGTCCAGGAAGTCACGGCCAACGAAATGCTGGAGGCCCTCAACAAGGACGGCTTCATCGCTCTCTACATCAACTTCGACTCCGGCAAATTCGACCTCAAGCCCGAGACACAGGGAACTATCGACCAGATCATCGCCCTTTTAAAGGACAACGCCGACCTCAAGGTGAGCATCGAGGGTCACACCGACAACGTCGGCCAGCCCGCGGCCAATAAAACGCTCTCCGAGCAGCGGGCCAAGTCGGTCATGGCTGCCGTCGTCAAGGGTGGCGTGGACGCCTCGCGCGTGAGCGCGGCCGGGTGGGGCCAGGAACGCCCGATCTCCGACAACCGGAGCGAAGAAGGCCGGGCGAAAAACCGCCGGGTCGAAATCGTTAAAAAGTAAGGTTCTCTTCCTGTTTGTGTGGGTAGGAGTTTCCGAGAATATGGCGGCTTTTGCTCACGCGTCCGGATCTTAACGGCTTTTCTTGATTGGCCTGGATTGGCGGCGAAGAACTCGCGTCCCGGAAGACCTTCTAACGGTTCAAGGCGCGGGACGCTCAAACATCTTCGCTCGGCCG
>Ga0105099_10001801_pt1 | contig 13087 bp, 20 predicted proteins | sample PPLLak3cmMay2015_2_FD_79138 | JGI IMG/M metagenome (GOLD analysis project Ga0105099, IMG submission 79138) | Freshwater sediment microbial communities from Prairie Pothole Lake near Jamestown, North Dakota, USA - PPLs Lake P8 Core (1) Depth... | ecosystem: Environmental > Aquatic > Freshwater >...
TCTGATGATTGATAATGCATCTGCCAATGGATCGTTTAACATAATCTTCAACAACCTCTAATCGTATTTTTTAAAACCCAATTCTTCTGCTTTGTCACGGAAACATTGTCTGCAAAGATGAAGCCCATAGCGTCGAATAATCCCGCGTTTTCTGCCACATTGCTCGCATCCGATTTTCCTGCCATATATTTTTTTCCGCTCTTTAATCCTCATTCTACGACCTCGACGTTAAATTTTTCTGTGATAAATTTCTTGGTTTCTTCTCTGTTTAGTTCATGGCGTTGCGGTATTTTCCGTCGGTCAATTCGACGATGTTTAATCCGATAACCAGGATTTTCAACAGTGACACAGATGTCCATCCCGAAAATACCGATGTTCGGGTCGTATTTTTGCCCTTCGAAGAGCGTATGATCAGGTACCCCAAACGAGAAATTTCCCTGGTTGTCAAATGTATACTCTGAGATTTTATTCTCCCTTATTTTTAATGCACTGATTAGAAATGTCTCGGCCGCCTTCTTTCGTAAGGTGACTTTGCATCCTATGGGCATGAATTTTCGCAACCCCCAGTCTTTATTGGTTGTTTTTGAGAGGGTTTGGATTGGTTTTTGTTTTGTGACTCCTTCTAAAACTGATTCTGCTTTCTTAAGTTTCTCACCTGCTTCACCAACACCAATATTCACCGTTACTTTTGCGACATGCGGCGTTATTGGGTTTTTTGTTTCTTTTTTCTTGGAAGCAGATTTTTTTGAACGCGTTGCTGATTTTTTGGTTTTTGGCGTAGTCGTCTTTTTTGCGCTCATTGCATTTTCACCTCAGGAAGCGTAATAGCAGGTTTGTTTTTCCCTATGGGAAACACATGAACAGCGATAGTGGAAAATTCTTTTTCTCCTTTGAGATTGACGAGATTTGGTTTTGATGACGCAACAATTTGGATTTCTTCGATACTTGCGATTTCTCCGATATGCGTCCCACCGATGATCATCGACACGGTTCCTTTGTCAAATTTATAGACTTCATCGATTTTATTTTCCTTGAATGAGATTTTCAGGACATCCCCTGTTTTATAGTCATCTTTTTCGACGAGCTTGTTTTTCCCATCATGGAAGTTCAATTGGACTCTTTTTCCTTTTACTATGGTTTTATTTTGTATGCGGCAAAGCTTCCATTCTGCATCGCTTTCTGCGATAGGGGTAAGAGTGAGTTTTCCGTTTCTATCATACAGGATACGAACGTTTTTTCGCATCTTCGGAATCGAGACGACATCCATAAAGCCGCAGGGGAACTTGAAGTTCTTTCGTTTCACTCCATCGACGAGGATGTCGCCATTGGATACGATTTTTCGTGCTTCTTTATACGTGTCGCACAACCCGAGATAATCTCGTACGAGTAACCCAAGTGGCATCGACTGTGCTAAGGGATGAGGCCCGGGGGCGGCACGAATCGTTAAAGCACGCTCTTTTCTATGGATGCGCAGTACTCGTGGTGCTGCAAGTCTTTTGAGGTGTTTGCTCATGGTTCACCTTCTTCTTTTTTCTTTTTTGTTGGTTTTTTAGAGGGAGATTTTTTTGTCGCGGGTTTCTTTTTCGGTGGTTCAACATCGCTTTTTTCTTCCCGTTTCTCTTCTTCGACCTCTGGTTCAATGATTTCTTCAGGTGCCTTTGATATTTCTTCTTCTTTGACAGGCTCCGTGGTCTCTTCTTTTTGTTTTTCCTCTGCTTTGACTGCTTCCTCAGCCTTGACTGCCTCTTCTGCTGCTTTCTTTTCGGCTTCAAGGATCTTGAGTTGCTCTTTAGCTTCTTCTTCAATTTCTTTCTTCGCAGTCTCTGAGAGTCCTTGTTCTAGCTTCCGTCGTCGCCATTTGTCTGTGACGTTTAATTTTGTGATAAGTAAGGTACTAGCATGGATAGGTTTGGCAAGCTTTGTTCCTTTTGCGGTGGTGATGGTCACCCCTTCGATTTCCACGGTCTGGTCTCGTACGTTGACTTTTGAAATTTTATCCTCATGTCCTCGATAGTTTCCCCGCATGACTTTAACGGTGTCCCCTTTCACAACCGGGAGACTTCGCCGATCGTATTTCAAAAGAAGGTTTTCTGCAAGATGCGACGAGATCCATTTCCTCTTCTTATGGAGAGGCGCATTATGGAGCATGTAGCGTTGTTTTCTTGGTTTTATTGATGTCATATCACTCACTTTACAGGATTGTTGCTGCTAAAGCAGCGATCTTTGGCCACCGTTCCGCAGCTTCAATGGCGACAGGGCCTTTGATCATTGTTCCTTTCGTTTCTCCGGTATCAGTTATTAACACTGCAGCGTTATCCTCAAATTGAACCATGAGTCCATCAGGGCGTCGGAACGGCCGTCTCTGGCGGACGATGACCGCTTTTAAGATTTGCCGTCTCATCTCTGTTGCCCCTTTTTTTACACTGACGATTACCAAATCACCGACACCGGCGGTCGGGGTTCGACGATGAACTCCTTTAATCTTGACAGTCATGATGATTTGTACGACTTTTGCACCAGTGTTATCGATACATGTTAAACGGGCGCCAACCGGCAACCCTCGCATTACTCTACCTGCTATTCCTTTCATGTCTTTTCACCAATCTTACACTTTTTCTATTGTGACGAACGAAACAGTTTTACTTAAGGGTCGACATTCTGCAATCCGAACGGTGTCACCTGCGGTGAGATGCATACAAGGTGGACAATGAGCATGATACATTGAGGTTCGTTTTTCGTACCGCTCGTATTTCTTTACATAGTGCATGAATTCTCGTTGAACAGAGACGGTGTTTTGCCTTTTGGTTGATACCACTGTTCCCATGAGAACCTGTCCTCGTACGGGTAATGTCCCATGAAACGGGCAATACTTATCTGTACAGATATCGCTGGGTGGTTTCACATTCAACCCTATGTCTCGTGCTTGCTTTTTTTCTGCCAATATGTTCACCTTGTTTTTTTTATCCTATCTTCAGGTCGATACACCAATCGTGATCCTTTCACGATGGTTTTTTTACCATGATATTCAAATGCAAACGTTGCGGTTTGCTTTGCGATTCGTTTTTGTTTCTTTTCGATTTCTATGAGGAAGGTCTGTTGTGTCTCATCGATGATGAGCCCTGTTTGATGCAGCCAGGATGGGTCGGTGCATTCGATGATGGTGACCGTTCTTCCGATGAGTTCATCGCTGATGATCGGCTCATGTTCCATTGAAGGACCTTCCTTGACACACCAGGTGCGTCAGATGAGCTGGTTAGATCACGTCAACTGTGAATCCGAGTTTTTCCAATGCTTCTTTTACCCGTGTTCGATGGTCTCCTTGAAGTTCAATCCTGCCTTCTTTGATAGTTCCACCGCAAGCGCAAATTGATTTGAGGCTGCTGACCAATGTGTTCATGTCAAGGTCATGGGGATTCAGACCATCAACGACAGTCATCGTCTTTCCATACCGTCTTTTGTCGACCGCGATTGTGATACTTTGTTGTTCTCGTGCTATCTCTTCACAGACACAGATTTCTTTCGGGAGGCCACATTTTGGGCATATATCACTCATTTGTGTTCTCCTTCCTCCTGCATGATCGTAAGAATCCTTGCAATGGATTGCCGGATCTGCCTGATTTTTCCGGGAGACGGTGATGATCCTCCCATGGCAGATATTCCGCGCTCATGCATAAGTTCTTCTTTCAATTCTTTGAGTTTTTCACTCTTTTCTTCAGGATTCATCTGTCTAATTTCTTTAACTTTGAGAACCATTTTCAGTACCCTCTTCTAATAATTTTCTAATGTTTTTCACGATGAGTTCAGCGGTTTTATTGCCAATACCATCAATCGCAATAAGGTCATCAAGATTCATGGTGTAGAGTTCTTCAAGGGAGGTAATCTTTGCTTTTTCGAGTTTTTTGAGCACCGATGGACCTATTCCCGGGATCTTCGTGATATTTGATATTTCGGTTTTTTTCTCCGGTTTCATTTCTACCGGTTTTGCTTCGATTTTTACTTCTGGTTTTACTTCATCTTTTACAGCGATCTTATAGGTAATCTCATCAGGGAGTTTTGCATCCGGTCTCATGATTCTGACTTTCACTCCAAGCACCCCTGGTTTGAGTTTCGCGGTTGCTAGCCCGATATCCATGACTTCTTTTGCGGTCTCACCACAGTATTTTACATGTCCTTCAGTGAATTTCTCTGTTCGGTGCCGTTCTCCAGTTAATTTCCCTGCAAGAATCACTTGACAACCTTTTGCGCCAGATTGCATAATCCGCCGCACTGTCGAATGTCCCGCTCGTCTGAAATGCCATCCACGTTCGAGTGCTTCCGCAAGTTTCTCTGCCATAATCTGAGCGTTAAGAGATGCACTTGACCCAGCTTCCTGTATTTCAATTTGTGGGTTATCAACATTAAATTTCGTGCGAATAGAATCAGTCAGCTCTTTGATTTTTGCACCACTCTTCCCAATGACCATGCCCGGTCGCTCCACAAGGATGTTGACTCTTGTGCCTATTGGGGTTCGCTGGATGTTCATTCCACCAAAACCCGCTCCTTCGATTTCTTTTACGAGGAATTTTTTAATCAAAGATCGTTTTGCATTCTCTCTGATAAACTTGCGTTCATTTGCCATTATTCTACCTCTTCAAGAATGATTTCGACATCGGTTGTCGTTTCATTTTTATCGGTGGCTCTGCCATGCGCTCGTGGCATGATTCCTCGGATAATCCTGCCTTGATATGCTGAGATGTGGACAATTTTCATTTTATCAACGTCGAATCCTTTGTATTCTGCGTTATTCTCTGCATTTTCGACGACCTTGAGCATATATCGTGCAGCTTTCTCTGGGAAGCTTCCGGGTCCTATTCCCTTTTGATGCAATCGTTTCTTCTTATGGTACACTGCAGGAAGCGCTCGTTTCATTGCGATGATCTCTTCGAGATACTTTTTTGCCGCTTCAATTGTTTTTCCTCGTAACGCATGGGCAAGGTTCATTGAGTCTTTCTGGGAACAATGCAGTTCGTATCCATAGGCTCGTGCGCTTTTTTCTGAGTCTTTCTCAGCTGAATATTTTGGCATGGCTTATCACTTCAATGGCATGAATTTAGACCCTCTGGTTGCTCCAACACCAGGTCCTGTATGTTTTACTTTTTTGCGTGTTAACGCAAATTCCCCAAGGTAATGCCCGATCATCTGGGGCTGAATATTCACTCGTTCGAAATCCTTCCCGTTATGGATGAGGATATTATGACCAACAAAAGAAGGTAAGACAATCATATTTCTACAATGGGTCTTTATCAGATCGCCTTGTTTTGCTTTCTTAATATCATTCATTAATTTATTCTCATCTTTGGATAATCCTCGTTTTAACGTCCGACGGGATCGTGAGGTAAGCATCGGGAGTAATTCCTCGACAGAGAGTTTTTGGAGATCCTCAATGGTTTTCCCATGGAATTGGAATTCCTTTTTTCGAATCTCGACTTTTTTTCTATCTCTTTTCCGTCTGCTTTTCGCTGCTGATCCAAATTTGATGTGTGGCATGGTCATTACCTTCTTCCAGTTCTCCTGGCAGCAATGTTTCCAACTTTTCTACCAGGTGGTGCACCACGTGGGACACAACTTGGTTTTCCAACATGTTGGTGGCTTCCACCCCCGTGAGGATGATCCACCGGGTTCATGGCAACACCGCGTACAACCGGGTAGTTTCTTCCTTTCCCGCGAGATGCATGCCATTTTTTGCCGGCTTTCATGAATGGTTTATCTTGTCGTCCACCGCCAGCGGCGATTCCTACTGTGGCTCGACATAAAGAATCTAATGTTTTGAATTGACCTGAGGGAAGGCGAATGATTGTTTTATGTGCGTCATGGGAAAGGACATACGCCCCACTCCCGCCAGCTCGTACCATTTTTCCGCCGTCACCTGGTTTGATTTCAATGTTATAAATGGGATATCCATCTGGAATATTACCGAGTGGCATGATGTTTCCAAGTTCACAATCCGCCTTGCTTGCGGTGAACTTCACCTCATGACCAACAGAGGTTCCTTCAGTTGCAATCATTAGAAGCTTTTTATTATTCTCCATTCTCACTTCAGCGACAGGAGCGCTTCGTCCCGGGTCATGAATAAGTTTTTCTACGGTGCCTTTCGTGTTTCTTTCATTGGTGTATTGGATATTTCCACGATATTTATGTGACGGGACCGTATATCGACCTCGAAATCGTCCTCGACGCTGCTGGATAAGATTTTTTCCCATTGTTCACCTCTTTAGAAGACTCCTATGCGCATACCGAGATCCTCTGCTTTATATTCAGGCATGAAGACGACAGTCGCGTGTTTCCCTTTGCCAGTTATCCGTGTGTTAACCGATTTCACTTTTACAGAAAACATCTTTTCAACTGCTTTTTTAATCAGAGCTTTATTCGCGGTTCTTTTCACCACAAACTCTAACGCATTGTTTTTTTCCATGTGGCTCATCGATTTTTCTGTTACGAATGGATAGAGAACTATTGAATAGGGATCCATGGTCATTATTTGGCACCTCCCAGTTTTATTAATGCAGATTTAGTAATAATCGTTAGTCTGCCGGCGATCCCGCCAGGTGCGAGAAGCTCGATGTTGAGTTGATGTGGTTTTGTGATATCGACACCGCTGAGATTTTCGGAGCTCTTTTTTAATTCTTCTTTTAATGACACGATGAGTAAGGATTTTGGGACGCGATACCGTCGTCCTCGCATTTTTCCTTTGCCAGCACGCACGTGTTTACCGTTTGCTGATCGCAGGATATCTGAATTAATTCCAATTTTCTCTAAGATTTCCGCGACTTCCTTGGTCTTTTTTATATTCTCAAAGCCATCTTCGATGACGATAGGTAAGGTTACTTTTTCGTCAAAACGGTGCCCTCTTTTTGTAACGATCTCTTTAGCTGCAGTCGCTGCAAGGGCTGAATTTCGAGCAAGTTGGTTTTCTTTTTTGTTCATTTTTTCTTTCCAATCCCGTTCTACTTTTGGGGGATGGGCACGTCTTCCGCTGACAACATTCGGGGCGAGTGCTGCTGCTTGTCCTTGTGTCAACCGTGGTACTCGGGACATACCTCTGCCTTTTCCAACCGATGCAACAGCGTGTCTGGTTCCTGCTAAGGGATCTGAACCATATGGTTGTCGTTGATTTGAGCGGATGACTTCGAATGATTTTTTAATGATATCAGGACGATACGGTGTCTCGAATATCTTTGGTAAATCAATTTTTTCTTTTACTGTTCCATCTAAAGCATAGAGGTTTACTTTCGTCATCTTTATGCCCCCTGTTTACTGGTTGTGGATACATAGGTGATTTCTGCTTTCTGGAATTTTACACCACGCTGATACCGTACTGCATCTCTCATTGCGATGAGACGTTTGACTGGTCCAGGGATGGAGCCATGAACGATAATATACGAGTTTCGTATTACGCCGTAGTTTGGGAATCCGCCCGCAGGGGTGATTTCCTCACCGTTTTCTCCGATTTTTAAGACACGTTTGTTATATTCGGTGCGTTGATGGTACCCCATTTGTCCTGCTTGTGGGACGGTTGCTTGTACCCAGCTTGGATGCCAGGAACCAGCGGTTCCAATCATTCTTCGGTGTTTTGAGTTTTTATGTAATAAGAGTTTCACGTGATGTCTTTTGATGGTGCCTTGCCATCCTTTTCCCTTGGTGATTGCGATGGTATCGAGCATGTCTCCTTCTTTGATGACATCGTTTATCTTGAGTTCTTTTCCAAGGATTTCTTTTCCGTATTTGATTTGTTCTTCAATGGTCCCTCCACCAATTTTTACTTCACTGATCTCCGGGGTCTTTTTGGTTGTCCCTGTGACAAGCTTTGGTTGGGTGTAGAGGATCACTCGGATTTCATCGGAATCCTTGGTCAGATCCCAATTTTTTTCTTTTTGATTTTTTACTAGTGGTATTCTTCGGGCTAATTCAGAATCAAGTTTTTCCGCCCAGATCTCACCGGTGCATTGTAATCCGTAGGCCGTTCTTTGGTATGTTCGTACTGCTGCGACTTTCATAGGTGGTGTTTCGACAACGGTGACAGCCATTTTGACTTCTCTACCTGATGTTGTCGAGGTTGGTCGGTAATCGACGATGAATGCATGGGTCATTCCGGCTTTGTATCCAAAGAATCCTTGTATCTTTGGTTTGTCGTTCCCTTCAGCCCAACTTTTAATGTGGGGTGTTTCTGTTTTTGCTCGTTTCCGTGGCCAATAGCCATGTGACCCTCGTTTCGGTTTGTGGATATTTGCCATAATATATCCTCTGTTTTTATCTAGTCTGTATTAGATTGTATTCTCATTGTGTCAAAACCGTGACATTTCCGAAACAACCAAAAATCGTTGAGGTCGTTTCTTACCGGGATTCTTGGAGAATTGCCCGATCATGTCTGGTAGAGACAAGGAAGTAAGGCATAAAAGAATTGGTATATAAATGTTGTTGCTCCAAGTGATTGTTTCAAGAAGTGATTTTAACGACCGATACTAATAGTACATACAATATAATGCATTTTTCAATTGAGGATTTTCATCATTAGACAATTTTTTACATTGGCGCGATGTTGGTAATTTACCAATAATTATAAATAGGGGCTTGTGTATAATATTATTGCTTATAGGTTGCTTGCTATCATAGTTCATAGCAACTGATTACAAAAAAAATGGAGACGTTAAAAATGAAAGAAAAAACGCAAAACAAAATGAAAGTATTCATCGCAGTTCTTATCATAGGTATGGTCGGAATTGTAAGTCTATCTGGTTGTACCACTCAGAAAGAAAATACGATAAAAGTATCTGGAGCATATTCCCTTTATCCGATGATGGTGGTGTGGGCGCAACAGTATCAAACACTCCATCCAGATATTAAAATCGATGTTTCATCAGGTGGAGCAGGAAAAGGCATGGCCGATGCACTCGCAGGTTCCGTAAACCTAGGAATGGTTTCAAGAGATGTAAGCACTGCTGAAGCAGACCAAGGCATCATTGCAGTCGCTGTCGTAGAAGATGCAGTCCTTGCAACCATAAACACGGATAATCCCGTGTTGAATAAAATCCTAGAAAAAGGTTTGACAAAACAACAATTACGAGAAATTTTCATAAATTATTCAATATCGACCTGGGGACAATTAATCGGTGATTCAAACAATACCGATCCAATCAAAGTCTATTCAAGGTCTGATCCCTGTGGTGCCGCGGAGGCTTGGGTAAAATACCTTGGTGACTATACCCAAGATGATATTCCCACAATCGAAGAAATCACAAAAGTAAAAGGTGATGACTCGATGTCAAAATCCATCGCAAGTGATCCGCTTGGAATAGGATACAGCAACGTGAACTATATCTATTCAAATACAACAAATGCACCCAAAGAAGGATTAACGGTAGTTCCTCTTGACCTTAATGAGAACGGTACGATTGACCCTGAAGAGAGTTTTTACGAAAGCAGGGACGACGTGGTCAATTCAGAGATAAATAATGCGTTACCTTCCCCGCCATCACGGTTAGTGTATCTGGTGACCTTGAACAACTTCACAGGAATAACAAAAGACTTCGTCAGGTGGATCTTAACCGATGGACAACAATATACATTTAATAACGGATATGGTGCCGTGCCAAGTGATATTCTCGATGACCAGCTGCAGATACTCGAAGGCCAATAAAGGAGAACGAAACCAAAAATCTCGTCACTCCTCGAAATCATAAACAAAACACAGGATGAATATGTCTCCTAGCATGATAAGTAGTGTGTTAAAAAATAAATTCATACTAATCGGAATATTATCTCTTTTTCTTTCGTTTATTTTTTTATTTCTTTTCAACAATTTCCTCCTTTTTGTATTATTTCTCTTAGTATTCATCATTCTGCTGGTCTATAATTTTATAAAGATAACAAGAAAACTCTATGACACCTTAGGAACCCGGCTGATGTTTTTCGTTACAGCGTCCATGATTTTTTTATTTTTCTTACTCGTAGCAGTCCTCATAAACGGTTCTCTCAATATACTCTCAGAGGAATCCCTTTCTAACCTTCTATTCTCCTCGACATGGAAACCATTCTCTGGTGAATTTGGTCTTTTTGCTGTTATAATAGACACCCTCATCGTCACCGCAATCTCCATGTTCATCGCAGTACCAATCTCTTTGCTGAGTGCAATTTATATCGCTGAATATGCTCCAAAAAAATTTAGGAAAATCGTCAGACCATTCATTGATGTACTCGCAGGTGTACCATCTGTTGTTTTTGGACTCTGCGCCCTCCTCGTATTTGTCCCGTTAATACGAGATGATATCGCACCATTTTTTGGTAGCAGTATCAGTTCTGGATTCAGCTTATTTACGGCATCATTGATTTTATCAATTATGGTCTTCCCTATAATCATATCATTATGTCTCGAATCGTTTAATTCGGTACCTATCGCCTTGAAAGAAGCATCACTTTCAGTAGGAGCCACGAAATGGGAAACGATAAAAAAAGTCATCTTTCGTGCAGCTGGTCCAGGCGTGCTTGCTGCGATATTCCTTGGATTTGGCAGAGCATTTGGTGAGACAATCGCGGTCAGTATGGTCATCGGAAACCAAGAACTCATCCCAAAATCTCTCTTTGGCCCCGGACAGACACTAGCCTCACTCATCGCTTCGAACTATACTGAGGTAAGCTCAATTCCAATCCTTGCATCAGCGCTCATCTTTGTTGCTTTAATACTTTTTGTTGTCGTGCTCATTTTCAATTTATTCGGTTATCTAGTTCTGAGAAGAGCAAGTAAGAGGTGGAAATATTGAATAGACGAAACATCGAAGAGAAAATATTCCTTGGATTAATGCTCGCCTCCGTGTTCATCGTAATGGGAAGTCTCATCCTCATTGTGACCGTTATCGTTCTCAACGGAGCCCCATCCCTCTCTCTAGAAATACTCACCCAGACCTCCGAGGGAGGATTTTACCTTGGAGCAGGTGGCGGTTTTCTCAACGCTATCGTCGGATCACTGCTCCTAGCATTACCAGCCACTGCACTAGCCTTTCTAATAGGTATCGCAATCGCCCTGTATTTACAAAAAGATTTTATAAACCCCCGTATAGCAAATTTTATCCGCATATGCCTTGATATTCTCTGGGGAGTCCCTTCAGTCGTATATGGTGTGTTTTGCTTAACCATCATGATAGCGATTGGAATGACTGGGGGGTCGCTTCTCTTTGGGATACTCGCACTTACCTTACTTGAAATCCCCATCATCACTCGAAGCATCGATGAATCCATAAAAATGGTTCCCATCGGATTGAAAGAGAGTGCCTATTCCCTGGGATCAACAAAATTTGAAACCGCACTGAAAGTGGTACGAAGACAAGCGATGCCAGGGATCATCGCAGGTATTCTCCTTGGGTTTGGGAGAGGAATCGGAGATGCTGCATCGATATTACTCACGGTGGGCGACTCGAATTACTTCCCGACATCACTCTCCGATCAAACAGCAGCGTTACCAACGATGATTCTCAATCTCGTCAGTATGCCAGACCAGGTCGTCCAAAATAAGGCATATGCAGTCGCCTTTGTTTTACTCATGATCGTGTTGTTGATTAGTATCATAACAAGATATCTAACAAAAAAATCATCCAAACATATCATAAAATAATAAAAAGAGGAAACGAAAATGAAAAAGTCCAACACTATTCAGATAGAGACCAAGACTCTGAATGTTACTATTCATAGTAATCCTGTGTTAAAGAATATTGACGTTCAGATACCGGCCAAGCAACTCACTGCTATTATCGGCCCATCCGGATGCGGAAAAACCACCTTGTTGAAATCATTTAACAGATTACTGGAAATTCAAGATGACGTAAAAATACATGGTGAGATCATTGTCGATGGGATCAACATTATGTCAAGTGGGCTGAATGTCCCAGATATCCGGAAAAAAATGGGTCTGATCTCCCAAAAACCCTACCCGTTACCCCTGTCGATATTTGAAAACGTCGCATATGGATTACGCATCCACCATGATAAAAACGCAAAGGAACTTGCTGAGGCTGTACAAAACTGTTTACAAGAAGTCGGTCTCTGGAGCGAAGTCAAAGACCGCTTGCATGATCCTGCCTCACGATTATCGGTCGGACAGCAACAACGATTATGTCTCGCCAGAGCCATCGCAGTACAACCTGAGGTTATTTTATGTGATGAACCAACCTCTGCCCTTGATCCAATCGCAGCTCAACAAATCGAAAAACTCCTGTTAAAACTAAAGAAAGACTTCACGGTTATCCTTGTGACCCATACCCTGCGTCAGGCAAAACGAGTCGCTGATTACGTCATCTTCCTGTATTTCGGCAAAGTCATCGAACAAGGACCTGCTGCTGAATTTTTCAACAATCCAAAAAACCCTGAGACAAAAGCGTATTTAGCAGGAGAAATAAGTTAAGTAGCCTATCGTGAGATAAAACGAAGAGAGTGAGATAAAATGAAAATCGATCTTGACACGGTGATATGCATAAAAGAAACATCGTTAACCATCCGTGGTTCACGCAGACGGATCACTGTTCCTTCTGAAGTAGTCGAACTCCTCAAACTAAAAGATGGCGATAAACTCAAATGGATTGTCCTTACTGACCGGACGATCACTCTCTCAAAAGTGAAATAAAAAAAAGAATGGTCTTACCTTAGTGGTGAGACCGCATCCATTTCTTTTCCATATGCTTGTTTTGGTGTAATACCACTGGCTATCCCAGCAGCAACAGCTATCTTTATTGTATCACCGATAATGAATGGTATCAAGCCCATGAGGAGTAGCCCCCACAGATCAACAGACGCACCGGTGAATGAAAGCCAGCCATACAGTTGGGCTAACCCAAAGCCAAAGACAATGACAAAATTCGCAAAGAACATCAACGCAAACATCGTCCAATATTTCCGTGACCGAACATAGGTATCAACACAGTATCCAAGGAAGAAAGCTGCTAGAACAAATCCAATGAGGTATCCACCGGTCGGACCAGCAAGATACGCAAATCCTCCGTTCATCCCAGCAAACCAAGGAACTCCCGCTAGACCCACACCAAGATAGATACTTTGACTTATCCCA
>Ga0105099_10001803_pt1 | contig 13079 bp, 10 predicted proteins | sample PPLLak3cmMay2015_2_FD_79138 | JGI IMG/M metagenome (GOLD analysis project Ga0105099, IMG submission 79138) | Freshwater sediment microbial communities from Prairie Pothole Lake near Jamestown, North Dakota, USA - PPLs Lake P8 Core (1) Depth... | ecosystem: Environmental > Aquatic > Freshwater >...
AATAGAGCATAATATGGATGTCATAAAGATGGCTGACTATATCATTGATCTTGGCAGGGAAGGCGGAAGGGAAGGCGGTAACATACTTTTTTCAGGCACCCCTGAGAAGCTTGCCGGATGCAGGGAAAGCTATACGGGAATATTTCTTAAACCTGAACTCAAGGTTTAAATTTGATTGTATATATTTGAGATTCTAAAAAACTGAACGATGGGCAAACTCGATAAACCTTCGCAGCACGAACTGACAAAAGAAGCTTTTGAAGAGAAGACATGGAACGAAATACATATCACCGATTCCTGGCGCGTATTCAAGATCATATCGGAACTTGTCGAGGGTTTTGAAAAGCTTTCCCGCATCGGCCCCTGTGTCTCAATTTTCGGTTCGGCAAGGACGCATCATAACGACAAGTATTACAAGCTTGCTGAGGATATAGCATTCAGACTGGTGCAGAAGGGCTACGGAATTATTACCGGTGGCGGGCCAGGCATAATGGAGGCTGCAAACAAGGGCGCAAAGAAAGGCAACGGCAAATCGGTCGGAATCAATATCGACCTTCCGTTTGAGCAGAGACCAAATTCTTATATTGATGCCGATAAGCTTATCACCTTCGACCATTTCTTTATCCGCAAGGTGATGTTCATGAAATATGCCCAGGGCTTTATTGTACTTCCCGGAGGATTCGGAACATTTGATGAGTTGTTTGAAGCCATCACACTCATACAGACAAGAAAGATAGGCAAATTCCCTATTATTCTTGTTGGTAAAAAATACTGGAAGGGACTTATGGAATGGATTAAGGAGGAGATGCTTGCGGAAGAGCATAACATCTCGTCGGATGACCTTGACATTTTTATTATCGTCGATACCTCAAAGGAAGCCGTGGATGCTATCGTAAAGTTTTATTCAAGGTACCTCCTGAGCCCGAACTTCTGATCAGTGTTTTCTTGCCCTGTCAAGCTCCCTCTCCATATCTTTCTTCTTGATGGTCTGGCGCTTGTCATATTGCTTTTTGCCCTTGGAGATTGCTATCTCTGCCTTGGCGAGGCCTCTTTCATTAATGAAGACCTTTGTAACGATTATCGTAAGCGCCGATTCCTTTATTTTTCTGTCAATCCGTTTCAACTCCTTCTTTGTGAGCAGAAGCTTCCGCTCCCTTAAAGGATCGTGATTGTTGATATTGCCCCAGTAATATTCTGCTATATGCATTCCCCTGATGAACAATTCACCCTCGCTGAAAAAGCAATAGGAATCTGCCAGCGCTGCTTTGCCCAGCCTGATCGATTTTATCTCTGTGCCGGTAAGCCTGATGCCTGCAATGAACTTCTCGAGAAATTCATAATCATGAGAAGCCTTTTTGTTTTTAATTACAATATCCATAATAATTTACCGGGGACCGGTAAAATTAAGTAAATTTATGGTAAATTGTTTAACTGCTAAACAATTGTCGCAATGAGTGTTAAATCGAACCATAAATATGATTTGCTGGTGATTACCGGCACAACTGCATCAGGCAAGACGCCGCTTGCAGTAGCACTGGCCGGCCGGCTGGGAGGAGAGGTCATCAGCGCTGATTCGCGGCAGGTGTACCGGGGAATGAACCTCGGCACCGGGAAAGACTATTCTGAATATGTAATTAACGGTAAAACAATTCCTTGCCATCTTACAGATATTGCCGATCCCGGATATAAATACAATGTATTTGAGTACCAGCGCGACTTCTGCAAGGTATATGAAGAAATTAGGAGGCGTGGTGTTTTCCCGGTGGTCTGCGGCGGATCAGGCATGTATGTCGACAGCATCATAAAAGGTTACAGTTTGTTCGAGGTGCCGCCCGACACCAGTCTGAGAAAACGGCTTGAGAATAAATCAATGGAAGAGCTCACTGCTATCCTTTCCTCATATAAAAGCCTTCACAATACTACGGATATCGATACGAAAAAGAGAGCCATCAGGGCAATTGAGATCGGGGAGTATACCAGGAACAAGACCGGGAACAAAGCCCGGATGCCCGAACTGAATTCCATGGTAGCCGGTGTATATTTCGACAGGGAGGCCAGGAGGAAACGAATAACCGAACGACTGCACCGAAGACTTGATGACGGAATGGTTGAAGAGGTGAGGTCCCTGCTTGAGAGCGGGATCAGCAAAGAGACTCTTATATATTATGGCCTTGAATACAAGTATATTACACTATATCTCACAGGCGAAACCAACTACAATGAAATGGTAAAAAGCCTTGAGACCGCCATTCACCAGTATGCCAAAAGGCAGATGACCTGGTTCAGGGGCATGGAGCGCAAAGGTGTTCATATAAACTGGATCAACGGTGAACTGCCCCTGGAAGAAAAGGTAGAGAGAGTATTGGCGATGCTGATAAAGTAACACGTACTCATCCCCCCGACCCCCTTCTCAAACTGCACGTACCCACCCCCTTAGTCCCCCTCCCTGGACGACACGTACCCACCCCCTTAGTCCCCCTCCCTGCTTCGCAAGGAGGGGGATAAAGCCACAGATGTTCAATGATTTAGCCCCCTTCCTTGCGAAGCAGGGAAGGGGGTAGGGGGATGGGTACATGAAATTAATTATTTCAAATATGTATCCAGCCACCTGAAAAACTCATTCTGCCAGATGACTGCATTCTGAGGCCTCTGAACAAAGTGCGTCTCATCCTCAAAGAATAGCAGCCTGCTCGGAACATTATTCAGCTGAGCTGCAGTGAATGCCTCCATGCTCTGAGTATATGGTATCCTGAAATCATTGGCTCCCGTAATGATCAGTATCGGCGTATCCCACTCTGCGGCTCTCAGGTGAGGAGAATACTGGTAGCTCTTCGGATTGTTCCAGTAAGGTCCCTCGTAATCCTTGTCGACAAACCAGAGCTCCTCGGTCGATCCGTACATACTGACAAAATTGAAGATGCCGCAGTGCGAGACGAGTGCCTTGAACCTTCCTCCATGTATGCCGGCCAGGTAAAACACCGAGTAGCCTCCGTAGCTGGCGCCCACAGCAGCCATCTTCCCTGCGTCGACAAAAGGCTCCTTCGCCATTGCATCTGTTGCATCAAGGTAATCCTGCATGTTTTTGCCGCCATAGTCGCCCGATATCTGCTCCTTCCAGTCCTGACCGAATCCTGCAACACCCCGCCTGTTGGGAGCATAGATGATATATCCTTTCGCTGCCATCATCTGTATGTTCCAGCGGTACGACCAAAACGGGCACAGGGTGCTTTGCGGTCCCCCGTTACAGAAAAGGAGAGCCGGGTATTTCTTTGAAGCATCAAAATCGGGAGGGTAGATGACCCACATCTGCAGATCCTTCCCGTCTTTTGTTCTGACATACTTCTCCTCGAAATTCCCCATCCTGATGACATCGTATATTAGCTTGTTGATTCCTGTAAGCTGACTGACTGCTCCCGTCGTCATATCCACTGAAGCCACCTCGGGAGCAAGCGCGAATGACATAAGCGAAACAGTCATCATGCCTGCCGAGAGCTCAAGGGATCCCATCTGGTGGTTGCCTTCGCTCACCTTCTCAACACCTTTGCCGGCGAGGCTTGTCTTAAATACCTGTGATGTTCCAAGGTTTGCAGAAATGAAATAGATGTTCTGATCATCTGCCCAGTTGATGGTTTCAACATCATACTCCCATCCCTTTGTTATCCAGGTGCGGCTTTTGGCAGTTATGTCATAGATCATAAGCCGGTCAAGATCAGCCTCGTAGCCATCTCTTTCCATACTCTGGAAAGCTATCTTTGATCCGTCAGGTGAAAATACAGGGGAACGGTCGTAACCCTTATTGCCTTCAGAGATATTTGTTTCTTTTCCTGTGGCGATTTCAAAGAGTATGATATCGGAGTTCGTACTGCGTGCATCCTCCCTGCCTCTGAGTCTCTTCGTCGTAAAGGCAATATACTTTCCGTCGGGGCTCCATGCGATCTCGCCTTCATCGAAATATGGCGACAGGGGAGATTCATATTTCTGCCCCTCCATTATATCTTTTTCACCTGAGATACCCTTGCCATCGAAGTCTGCAACAAAAATGTGGCTGTATGAAAAGTCGCTCCATTGATTCCAGTGCCTGTACATGAGATCGTCGATGATCCTCACCTTTGCCTTTGGAAGGTCGTATTTTTCATTTGCTGTCTGGTCAAGCTTTACGCGGCGGGTGTAGTAAATCTTATCGCCGGCAGGGGAGATGCTGTATATTTCAAAATTCTCCAGCCCTTCAACTATCTGCTTCACCGATCCTTCAGCATCTGTTACTGTCAGCTTACCGTCTTTATTGACATAGGCCACTGATTTACCGCCGCTGAACCACTGCGGTGAGCTTCCTCCGTCCGTTGTCATCTGAACAGGGTCGCCTCCGGCCAGTGGTATCCTGAAGATGTTGGTCCTTGCCGCCTCGGTCACCAGGTCTCTTTCTGTAACAGTGTACAGAACAGTTGATCCGTCAGGCGAGAGTGCTATGCTGCCCAGCCGGCCGAATTTCCACATTATCTCCGGCGTCATAAGCCCGCCGGCTTTTTCCTCTTCAGTAAGCTGAGTGGTGAACTGCGGCTCAGCTTCCTTCGTCTCAGGCGGTTTTTGACTGCACGATGCAGACAAAATAACAACTGCAAGAACTATCAGAACATGATATCTTTTCATAGGTGAGGAGAATTATGTTGCTATTATTGTTTCTTAAGAGCTTCAGACACTTTGGCTTTGAGCTCTTCGTACAATTCCGGATTATCCTTAAGTATCTGTTTCACCGCATCGCGGCCCTGTCCGATCCTCGTTTCGCCATAGCTGAACCATGATCCGCTCTTCTTGATTATGTTGAAGTCAGTTCCGAGGTCAACTATTTCGCCAAGCTGTGAGATGCCTTCGCCGTAGAGAATGTCAAAATCGGCTTTCCTGAAGGGAGGAGCAAGCTTGTTTTTAACAATTTTAACCCTGGTACGGTTGCCTACGACTTCTTCCCCGTCTTTTATCTGGGTTTGTTTACGTATGTCAAGCCTTACTGATGCATAGAATTTCAGGGCATTACCGCCGGTTGTGGTTTCGGGATTTCCGAACATAACTCCGATCTTTTCCCTCAGCTGGTTTATGAAGACACACGAGGTATTTGTCTTATTTATATTTGCTGTAAGCTTCCTGAGCGCTTGCGACATCAATCTTGCCTGAAGTCCCATTTTGGAATCGCCCATCTCGCCCTCGATCTCTGCCTTCGGTGTAAGTGCAGCAACCGAGTCAATTACAATAATATCAAGAGCCCCTGATCTGATAAGGTTATCGGTGATCTCAAGAGCCTGTTCTCCGTTATCGGGCTGGGAAATAAGCAGGTTCTCGACATCCACGCCCAGTTTCTCGGCATAGTTGCGGTCGAAGGTGTGCTCTGCATCTATTATTGCAGCAATGCCTCCGTTCTTCTGCGCTTCCGCAATGGCATGTATTGCCAGGGTGGTCTTCCCTGAAGCTTCCGGTCCGTAGATCTCAATCACGCGGCCGCGAGGCAATCCGCCTATGCCAAGAGCGGCATCAAGTCCGATCGATCCGGTCGAGATTACCTGGATATTTTCAATGGCAGCATGATCACCCAGCTTCATTATTGTCCCCTTACCGAAATCCTTTTCAATTTTCCCGAGGGTAACCTCAAGCGCCTTCAGCTTCTCCTTGTTTATCTCTTTTCTTTCCTTGGTCATATTATATGGTTTTATTATTTGAATAACCCGAATATCTGCTCTGAATGCGATTTTGTTTCAACTTTTGAAATTATATTTTCAATTTTTCCCTTTTCATCGATGATAAAGGTTGTTCTGACGGTTCCCATGTATTTCTTGCCGTACATGCTCTTCTCTTGCCATACTCCGTAATCCTTTACTATTTTCATTGATGTATCTGCAATAAGCGGGAATGTGAGCGAATACTTATCTGCAAAATTCCTGTGCGATTTTTCATTATCCACGCTTACTCCGACAACAGCAAATCCCTTCTTCAGGAAAGTGTTGTGGTTGTCCCTCAGGTTACATGCTTCAGTTGTACACCCGGGTGTATTGTCCTTCGGGTAAAAATAGAGTACGATCTTTTTTCCCCTGAAATCGCTTAGCCTCACTCTCTTCCCGTTCTGATCCACACCTTCAAAATCAGGAGCAGGCATTCCTTCCTTCAGCTGAGACATAGGATTTAAAATTTGTTATTATGGGTAAATTTACAAAAAAAAGCCATTAAAAAATAATGTAATGACTAAATTGTAAAAGGCATCGGCTTCTCCACCTGGATCTGGAATCTGAAGCCTGGGCTTGATTGGATCAAAAATCAACCCGCAGAAAAACAACCCTATCAAAGCTTCAGTGTCACCGTGGTTCCTCCGGAATAACTGATAGTAACAATACCTCCTTTTTCAAGAGGAGTCCATTTCCAGCAGTCTGCTCCTGATTGAGCCTTCGTTTCAAGTGTCTTACCATTAATTGTAATCTTGTATGGTTTTGACACAAGGCGGAGAGTTACTTCGGAATGATCATCATATGTTGTGAATGTCAGCTCTCTGGAATCATAACTGATTGATTTTACAACAGATGAAGACATAAGCAGGTGATTCTCATACGGTGCCAATTCCGGCATAGCTGCCATTGCTCTCAGGTAATGACGTACATAATCACCGTAGCCATCAGTGAGCCATATATCATCACGGATATACCTGTTGCGGCCATCCGGCGCCACGGTATAGGTTGCCCAGTTAAGGTTCCGTATCGCATTTTCAGTATATGAAGTGTCTCCTGTCAGAGCTGTGTACATTAGTTCCACAGAAGCCTGTCTTGATGAATGACTGTTTCCCGGAACCCTGTAAACCGTCTGTTCATTCATCACAGTTACCCCGTATTTTTCGTACTCATGGTTACCCAGTTCCCTGTATGTCCAGTCAATGATTCCTCTGACCTCACTCTCCCATTCCGGGAAAAGGTTCCTGTGTTCCATTATAAATTGTGCAAAGCTTATGGCATTTGTCTGGGTATCACTCCATCCGGGAATATCTTCGAAGAAAGGGCCCCATTTATTTGTTTTAAGAGGATATTGCTTCATCCATTCAAGAAAGATGTCAAAACTCTTTTTGTATGTTTGTTTATTTTCAGGATCAAGGCCTTCAATCTCTTTAAACAACAACATGGTGCCTGTCCAGTTCGATGTGTAAAGAGCAGGACTTACCTTTTTCCCTGATCCTATATTGTCGAAGAGGGAGCCTGTTTCGCCTGTTCGGGCATTTACCCTGAATGGAAGCGGAGACCTGAGACTGTCTCCTTTTTCTGTTTTTGTTGCAAGGGTTTTAGCAATCCTTACTGCAGCATCCAGGTATTTTTTCTCGCCAGTCATCTTATAGAGATTGATAAGCTCATAACCGAAAGAGCCTGCCTTGTCGGGCTGGGTGATCCCTTTGCCGTTCCTCATATCACCATCATATTTTCCTGAATGAATATCTGTATTATAGGGATAGGGAATGAAAGGCCAGGCGTCTTCAGATGAAGAAAGTGATCGTTCAAGATAGGTATCAGCCAGATACTTCATGTTTTCAGGTACTTCAGGATAACCTGTATAAGCATATAACAATGTCCATGATGAAAGCGCCATATTTATCTGGTCACCACCCAGACCCCTCATATCATGTCCGGGCTTCCACACCTGGTGATTCATGTAATATTTCAGGCCATTTGAATCAGTCTCCATCCTGTTCCAGAAGTTCCAGACAAGCATAAGGACTGTGTCATATGATTCACCTATGTCGGATGAGAACCATGGGAGTATTGATCCATCGTCTTTGTCGATCCTTACAGCATGGAATTGAATAGTATCCTTGTACAGGATAGTATCAATAATCCCGGGTTTCAAATTATTCTGGGATGTGCAGGAGGTGATGACAACTAATAAGATTGTCAAACACCGGGTAATTGCATTTTTCATCATATATTTATAATAAGATTATCCTCTTTGCTATTATTCTGTTAATTTAGTAACAATTAAAAACAAATATAAAATGAATCGCAGGAAGTTTTTAAGCAATACCGCATTAACCACAGCAGGAATAGGAATGACAGGCATACTGAAAGCACAAAACCTGATCTCTTCACCCGCTCCCTCCGATACTGTTAACATTGGACTTATAGGCTGCAGGAACATGGGCTATGGCGATCTCCAGCAGCATCTTGCAAATCAGGGAGTCAAATGTACGGCATTATGTGATATTGATGAGAATGTACTTAATGAAAAAGCTGCGGATGTCAAAAAGAGATATGATCAGTCTCCTGTACTGTATAAGGATTTCAGAAAGCTTCTTGAACAGAAGGATATTGATGCTGTGATAATAGGGACCCCCGATCACTGGCATTGCCTAATGACAGTTTATGCCCTGCAGGCCGGTAAGGATGTTTATGTTGAGAAGCCCATGGCAAACACCATTGCCGAATGCAATATAATAGTAAAGGCGGCTGACTATTACAAAGAGCGGATCGTGCAGGTAGGCCAGCAGCAGAGAAGCGGATTTGTATTTCAGAAAGCGATTGAATTAATCAAATCGGGGAAGATCGGGAAACTAAGAAGAGTCAATATCTGGGCGAACTTTGAGTATGGTGTGGGGCAGGGTATTGTACCGGATGAACCTGTTCCTGCAGGTGTAGACTTTGATATGTGGTTAGGACCGGCACCACAAAGATCTTTCAACAAAACCAGATTCCACGGTTCATGGAGAATGTTCTGGGACTACGGAGGCGGGCTGATGTCAGACTGGGGAGTTCACCTTCTGGATATAGCTCTCTGGGCAAAAGATATAACTGTGCCGCCTGAGAAGGTTCTTGTTTATGGAGCAAACACTTACGAAGAACCCAGAAGCAGGGAGACCTTCGATTCAATGAATGTGATTTATCCCAAATCCGATTTTGTTATAAACTGGGACATGACTGCAGGGATTCAGGGCGGTCCCTATGATTCATCTTACGGACTTGCTTTCATTGGAGATCTTGCTACTTTAATTGTCGACAGGAATAAGCTGATAATGAGACCTGAATGGGATGACCAGGCAAAAAAAGGAAAGAGTGACGAATATAAGTTTACTGAAGGAAAAGAATCGCATGGGGAACATGCAAAGAACTTCCTGGAGTGCTTAAGAACCCGGAATAAACCTGTATGTACTCCGGTGATTGGCAGAGCAGCAGCACTCCATGTACATATTCCCAATATGGCTGCAAGAACTGGTGAATCAATGCTGATCTGGGATGATACTTCCGGCAGGTTTACAAACAGTGAAAAGGCAAACCAGCTTATAACTCCGACATATCGTAAACCATGGAATTTACCTTCGTATTAAAAAAAACACATAATCATGATAACAAGAAGGAAATTCATTTCAACATCAGCTATTGCAGCTTCCTCAGCAATGTTCTCAATGGATGCATTTGCCCTGCAGCAAAAGAAAAAACTTCAAAACTTCGGATTTATAAGCGGGATAATCGGTGAGGAGCTTAAAGGTGACTGGAAAGCTGTCCTTAAGCAAGCTGCCTCCTACGGATTTACCGAGATTGAAACAGGCAACTTCATGGGAGAATCAGCAGACAGCTTCCTCTCATATCTGAATAGCATTGGACTGAGTCTGCCGGTAGGCGGATTTGAATTCAAAGCCTCCGGGGAGGAACTCAAAAAAAGCATGAGCCTCCTTAACAGCCTTAAAGTAAAATATGCAGTAGTCTACTGGCCATGGTACACCGGGGGCCCATTTGGTCTGGATGACTGTAAAAAAAGTGCTGAAAGACTTAATTATCTGGGGAAATTGTGCAATGATAATGGCCTTGTATTTTGCTGGCACAACCACGATAAAGAATTCCTCCCCATGGAATCCGGACTTCCCTTTGACTTCCTTATGAATAACACAGATAAATCGTTGGTTTATTGCGAACTTGATATTTATTGGGTAAAAAAGGGCGGTGGCGATCCACTTGAAGTAATGCAGAAATATCCAGGCAGGTTCCCGATATTGCACATAAAGGATATGGCTCCCGGAGCTGCAATGGATTTCGAGTGTCCAGGATCAGGAATCATTAATTTCCCTTCAGTTTTCAGGGAAGCTGACAAACAGGGTATAGATCACTATATGGTAGAAAGGGATAATGTCCCTGACGGGATAGCCTGCCTGAAATCAGCATCTGAATATCTTAAAAAAGTCAGGTTTTAGTTCTGCAACAAATCCTGTGAGCATTACCCTTCTTTGGCTTAAAAAAGCGATAATCCTTACATCTTTGATGATATACTCACTTCCAATATTTTTGTAGTTATATTTGCAGTTTAATTACGGGAAAAAATAACTGTTGTGAATTCAGTCAGGAGATACAGGATTCGTTCAGGATACAGGTTCCTGTTTTTGCTTATACCGCTTGTTTTCTTTATACCGGCAGCCGACATTTCATCCCAGGGTGTTCAGAAACCCTCCAGGCAATCATCGCTTGAGGCTTTTTCAAAGGGCGATTATGAGCTGGCATACAGTCAGTTCAGCGAACTGCTTGTGACCTACCCCGGCGACCCGATCTACAAATACTATTCCGGTGTTTGTCATGTAAAGCTCAGCAGGGATCCTGCAAAGGCCGCAACATTGCTTAAGCAGGCCCTTCAGGGGACTGCAGCTATTAGAAGCATACCCTCCGATGCTCAATTCTGGCTTGGACGGGCTCAGCAGATGTCGGGCCGATTCGCCGAAGCCATTGCATCATATAATTTATATATCGGACTCAATGGCAAAAAAGCAGCAAAGGATCTCGGTATCCCCGAATTCATTGCTCAGTGTGAAAATAAGGAGGGAAGACTTACTGAAACAGAAACAATCTCTGATCCCAAAAAGGCTGAACAAAAACAGGTTGTCCGGAAAGAAGACGAGATAACCGTTCCGGTCATTGCACAACCTGTACTGAAACCACCTTCTGCAGATAGTGTACCCGAAAATTATGACCGGCTCTTGTCTGATGCACTCGATCTGCAGTACAGGGCCGATTCCGTTTACAGGATTGCCGATGAACAGAAAAAGGGACTCGCCGAAGGTACCTATGCCGAAAGGACAAAGCTGAAAGCTAAAATAAGTGTAACCGAATCTCTTGCCGACTCCATTCAGAAACTAGCCGACAAAAAGTATGATGAAGCACAGGCTGTCATGAACCGGAAACCTTTCACCGAAATCCGTACCAAAGCTGATTCTGTAATAGAGTCTGCTGAAAGAGCTGAACCTGCACCCCCTGCAACCATTAAAAGGGATACAATAAAAACAGAGGCAGCTAATGAAACTCTTCCGGCAAAACCGGTCGTGGATTCTGTTCCGGAGGGAACGGTTGATCTTTTCTCTCTGTTTGAGGTGAAGGAGAAGGCGCCTGACGAAAAGATCCCTGTTAATCCGCCGCTGCCTCATGGGCTGGTGTACCGGATACAGGTGGCTGTATTCAGGAATCCCGTTGCCTATTCGCATTTCAAGGGAATAGTGCCGGTTAACGGGTTCACGATCCAGGGCAAGGATCTGACGGTTTATTATGCCGGCATGTTCAGGAAGATTGGAGACGCAAACAAGGCTCTTGCAGTTGTCAGGAAGCTGGGATTCAAGGATGCCTTTGTTGCAGCTCTGATGACAGGCAAGGCAGTGTCGCAGGAAAAGGCTGTCGTTCTCGAAAAGGAATGGGCAAAGAAGCCCGTGGCTACTATCGCGTCAAAACAGGTGCCTGCCGACACAATCCCTCCTGCACTTACATTCAGGGTGGAGGTTTTAAGGTCAGCCAAGCAGGTCAGGGATGATGTCATCGATGGAATAAAGAGGATAGCAGGAACAAGGGGCCTTGAGATAGTGGCGCTTGAGGACAAGACCATGGTTTACCTCATCGGGACATTCATTACATATGAAAGTGCATCGGAGTATGCCGACCTGGTAAAAAGAAACGGATACGAAAATGCAAAAGTGGGAGCATGGCTCGGGAAAAAAGAGATGCCGCTAGAGACTGCGAGGGAGTTGTTTGAGAAACTGGAGTGAGAAGTCTGTAAAGTCTGTAAAGTCCGTAGAGTTTATTTGATATAGAAGCTGATCATGTCTCTGATCGCTTCGCTGCATACTGAACAAAAGCCTTTTTTGTTGTTGCTTTTCATACGGCAGTCAAATTCAGGGCGGTAAATGCCCTTTGCTGAATAACCCCCGCCCTCAAAGAGCCCGGTGACATCCCTGTATTTTTCCTCAGGAGGTGTCGGAACAGGAGTCCCCTCAGGGATCATGCTCTTCCATTTGGATTCAAAGTTGACCAGAGTGGTTATGTTTGGTTCCCATGGTTCAACATTCAGCGGATAGAACTCCTCATATGCCACCTCTGATGAATAATACTCATCAGCCAGTCCGGCAAATCCATGCCCTAATTCATGCACGAAAACCACAGGTGACAGGGGATGGTCAACTGTTGTGCCGCTGTAATAGTTGTAAACCCCGCCGCCGCCATATTTCGGACTGTTTATCAGTACAATAATATTGTCGTGAGGCACCAGGGCCGCATAGTCGTTTACCGATTTGATATCCTGTGTCGTGAGGTAACGATCGGTACCGAAGGTGTAAAAGCTTGAGTTGAGTGCCGTACTGACATAGCTTCTCTCCCCGGGGATATCAGTCCCGGAATCATCTGATACAGCCTCCACCGCCCAGATATTGATTTTATTTTTGTATTCCCCGAAGGCAGGCTCTTCAAAAAGCGCATCAGCCATTCTCTTTACATCATTCCTGAATTTTTCCATCTCATCCGCTCTGTATCCTTCTGCGATGAATGCAAGATCAACTGCAGTCGCCGGATCACCCGCGTCATAGATCTTTGTAAATGCAGCATTCACCGGTTTTTCTTTCCTGATGAAATAATCATCCGGATCAATATCTGTTTCATATATCTTTCTGAAAGATCCGCTGTGCTCCCTCATGCTTAGGACAAAGCGCGCTCCGGCCTTCGGAAAGGGCATGGCAGCTACCTCGTAAAAACTCCTTTCGATCTTTTTTGCTTCGGCTGTTGTCTGCCATTCCTGGAAAAGAGAACAGAAACCGCGGGAATATATAAGGG
>Ga0105099_10001804_pt1 | contig 13077 bp, 13 predicted proteins | sample PPLLak3cmMay2015_2_FD_79138 | JGI IMG/M metagenome (GOLD analysis project Ga0105099, IMG submission 79138) | Freshwater sediment microbial communities from Prairie Pothole Lake near Jamestown, North Dakota, USA - PPLs Lake P8 Core (1) Depth... | ecosystem: Environmental > Aquatic > Freshwater >...
AACAAGGCGATCAAAAGCGTTGATTTCTTCATAATTCCACCTCGGTTTATTTAAGTTCAGCTTTGAAAATTATATCATAACGGTCAGAAAAATTGTGTATCCCCGCTCCTTATGATACCATTTTGTGGAAAAACGGTGAGGCGTTAGCGCCTGGGAGGCAATGCGCGCCATGGCATATTACAAACTGAAGAAAGGTCTTGATCTTCCTCTGGCAGGTGTGCCCAAAGAAAGCCTGCATGAAACAGCACGGACCTCAAGAGTTGCTTTACTTGGGCGTGATTGCCCAGGATTGCGGCCCCGCTTGCTCGTCAACGAGGGGGACACGGTCCGGCGCGGACAGGCCGTAATGGCGGATAAATTGCATCCGGATATTCTTTTTACCGCTCCCGGAGCAGGGGTCATAGAGGCCGTAAACCGGGGTGAACGACGTTCGCTTTTGTCCCTGGTTATCCGATTGAGTGACCAGGAAGAGGTGGAACGGGTTGATGCCATCGATAAATCTACTATAAGTTCGTTAAGCCCAAAAGAAGTCAGAGGCCGACTGCTTTTGTCCGGGGCCTGGACTGCCATACGGCGCAGACCGTTTGGGAGGATTCCATCTCCATCGGAAATGCCATCCGCCCTGTTCATTACGGCACATGACACCCAACCCCTGGCCGTTTCCATTCCCGTGCTCATGGCGCATCGGGGGCAGTATCTGAATACTGGAATTGCGGTTATGCGTAGATTGTTTGATGGGCCGATCCATTTCTGTAGTGGAAGCAGCTGGAGTCAGGTGCTGCCTGGCGAGTCAATGCTACTGCATTCTGTTTTTTCTGGTCCCCATCCAGCCGGAAATCCGGGTACCCACATTCATTTTCTGCATCCGGCAGATAAAAACCGGTTGGTCTGGCATCTTGATCTTCAGGATCTGCTGGCCATTGGTGAACTGTTTGAGACGGGAATATGGCCCGTGGAGCGGGTTATTGCCCTGGGCGGACCTGGAGTGAAAGCACCTCGGCATATCTTGACCCATCAAGGTGCAGATCTGGGTGAACTGCTTGCCGATGAACTTCATCAAGGAGACTGGCGGGTTATTTCCGGATCGGTTCTGTCCGGCCATACTGCTTTTGGGGTCGAGAACTATCTGGGACGAACCCATCAGCAAATCTCAGTTGTTGCCCAAGATCCGAAACGCTCATTTCTCGGTTGGACCAATCCTTTTCCGACCAGGTTGTTTTCACTGAAGCGGGTGGTGCTGGGGGCATGGTTCCCCCGTCGTCTGCGGTCAATGACCACCAGCCGGAATGGTGGGGTGCGTGCCATGTTCCCCAGTGATTCCTTTGAACAGGTGATGCCCCTCGATCTCATGCCCAGCTTTCTCTTGCGGGCGCTACTGGCCAAAGATATTGAAGATGCAGAGGCACTGGGGTGTCTGGAATTGGTTGAAGAGGACCTGGCATTGTGTACCTTTGTCTGTCCATCTAAGATCGAGTATGGACTCCGGCTCCGCGAGATCCTGGATCAGATTGAGAAGGAGGGTTAGCATGCTGCGCAAATGGCTGGATCGTCTGGAACCGGTTTTTGGTCAGAAGGGGAAGCGTAAACGGTGGTTTCCTCTATATGAAGCGATTGATACCCTGCTCTATAATACCAACGGAACCACCCGGATGGCGCCCCACCTTCGTGATGCCCTGGATCTGAAGCGGATGATGACCACTGTGGTGATTGCACTGGTACCTGCGGTTTTATTTGGTTTGTATAATATCGGAACCCAGGTGCACAGAGCACTTGAGCTGGCTGGTGATGCGGCCCGGCTGCCCTGGCAGATGAAGCTGGCAGGCCTCCTCAGTATCAGTCCGGACACCATCTGGGGCGCTGCTGCAGTGGGTGCCCTGTATTTTCTGCCGGTCTATATCGTGACGGTTGCTGTGGGCGGTATTTGGGAAGTGCTCTTTGCCGTTGTCCGCAAACATGAAATCAGTGAAGGATTTTTCGTCACCAGTTTGCTTTTTCCGCTCATTTTGCCCCCCACCATCCCCCTTTGGCAAGCGGCTGTGGGCATTTCTTTTGGTGTGGTCATCGGTAAGGAAATTTTCGGTGGAGTGGGCATGAATATTCTCAACCCGGCTTTGACGGCCAGGGCTTTTCTGTTTTTTGCTTATCCCCTGCAGATCTCCGGTGATGCGGTTTGGGTGGGGATAGATGGGTTCAGTTCTGCCACCCCTCTGGCCAAGGCGGCTGAAGGGTTTCCGGGGGTGGGAATCACCTGGTGGGATGCCTTCTGGGGATTCATTCCCGGGTCCATGGGAGAAACCTCCACCTTCGCCATCCTGTTGGGGGCGGTTTTACTTTTACTTACCGGGATTGGCAGTTGGCGTATCATGGTCGCTGTGCTGGTGGGTATGGGAACATTTTCTTTACTTCTCAATCAGATCGGTAGCAGCAGCAATCCCATGTTTGCTATGGGACCCCACTGGCATCTGGTGCTGGGCGGTTTTGCTTTCGGTACCGTGTTTATGGCCACTGATCCGGTTAGTGCCGCCATCAGTAATGCCGGTAAATGGATATACGGCGGACTGATTGGCGCCTTGGTTGTGCTGATCCGGGTGCTCAATCCGGCATATCCTGAGGGGATGATGCTGGCCATTCTTTTTGGCAACGTCTTTGCGCCCATCATCGACAAAATGGTGGTGATGCGTTATATCAAGCGGAGGCGGTTAAGATATGAACAAAGATAGTGTTAAACGGACGGTGCTGGTCGCACTGGCCCTATGCGTGGTCTGTTCGATTCTCGTATCAACCGCTGTGGTGGCGTTAAGGCCCCGGCAGGATGAAAACCGGCGTATTGAGCAACTTAAAAATATCCTCATCGCAGCCGGTCTTTATACTCAGGATAGTGAGGTAATCTCTCAATACGATGACCAGATCAGGCGTTTGACCATCAGACTGAGCGATGGGGTAGAGGCACAGGAGGAGGTAGCGGCGGCTGGTTTGGATCCGGAGCGCTTTGATTTAAAAGAAGTCTCCGTCAAAAGATCTAGCAGTGAAGACATCGCTGCGGCTGATGACCTGGCCGGTTTGCGCAAACGTCCCAAATGGGTAAATGTATATCTGATCAGGGAAAGCGGTCGTGTTTCCGGGCTTGTGCTTCCTGTTTTTGGTAAAGGACTCTGGTCCACCATGTATGGGTTTATGGCATTGGATATTGACCTGAAAACGGTACGGGGATTCTCTTTTTATGAGCACGGTGAAACACCTGGATTGGGGGGTGAAGTTGACAACCTGCGCTGGAAAGCGCTTTGGCCTGGGAAAAAGATCACAGACGACAGTGGACTCTATCGCCTGAAAGTGATCAAAGGCAAGATTGACGAGGCCAAGCCTGATCAAAAACAGTATATGGTGGATGGCTTGTCAGGCGCAACCCTGACAAGCAGGGGGGTCGATAATATGCTTCGCTATTGGCTTGGTGAGAAAGGCTATGGTCCTTTTTTTGCACGTCTTCGTCAGGGAGAGTTCCATGAGCAGTAAATTTAAAAAAGTCTTACTGGATCCGGTGTTCAACAACAATCCCATTGCTTTGCAGGTACTGGGGATCTGCTCGGCTTTGGCTGTCACCTCAAAAATGGAAACCGCCATGGTGATGTCACTGGCTGTAACGTTGGTAACGGCTTTTTCCAACCTGGCTGTCAGTGCTGTCCGGGAATATATTCCTTCCAGCATCCGGATCATTGTGGAGATGACCATTATAGCCTCGCTGGTGATCCTGGCCGACCAACTGATCCGGGCTTACTTCTTTGAGGTCAGCAAGCAATTGTCAGTGTACGTCGGACTGATCATCACCAACTGCATTATCATGGGGCGTGCTGAAGCCTATGCATTGAAAAGTACTCCTTGGTCCAGTTTTCTTGACGGCATTGGCAATGGCCTGGGGTATAGCTTCGTTTTGTTGACTGTGGGGTTTGTGCGGGAGTTGATTGGATCGGGAAAGTTTTTTGGGATGACCATATTGCCGATTCAGAGCGAAGGGGGCTGGTACAATCCCAATGGTCTGTTTCTGGTGCCTGCCAGTGCCTTTTTTCTGATCGGATTGATGATATGGGTAATCCGGACACTGAAGCCGGAACAGGTGGAAGAGGAATAACATGGTCGAACATTATGTCAGCCTGTTGATCAAATCAATTTTCATTGAAAACATGGCCTTGGCCTTTTTCCTGGGGATGTGTACCTTTCTTGCTGTATCCAAAAAGGTTGAAACCTCAGTCGGACTCGGCATTGCGGTGGTGGTGGTGCAGACCATTACGGTGCCGGTGAATAACCTCATTTATACCCATGTTCTGAAAGCGGGTTCGTTAACCTGGATGGGCTTGGGTGATCTGGACCTGACTTTTTTGGGCTTGATTACATATATTGGCGTTATCGCAGCGATGGTTCAGATTCTGGAGATGATTCTGGATAAGTTTTTCCCGGCACTTTACAATGCCTTAGGGATATTTTTGCCGCTGATAACCGTTAATTGTGCCATTTTGGGTGGCTCTCTGCTGATGGTGGAACGGAATTATCTGTTTGGGGAGAGTGTCGTATATGGATTGGGCTCAGGTATTGGCTGGGCATTGGCCATCGTTGCCCTGGCCGGAATACGGGAAAAAATGAAATACAGTAACGTACCACCTGGCTTGCGTGGTCTGGGGATTACTTTTATCACTGCCGGATTGATGGCCATGGCTTTCATGCTTTTCTCCGGAATTCAATTGTAGAGGTCAAGATGAGTGGAACGGCTTTGATCGTATCCGGCGTTGTCATGTTCACGGTGGTGGTCCTGTTTTTGGTGGTTTTGATCCTTTTTGCCAAATCCAAGCTGGTCCAGAAGGGTGATGTGACGATTGGTATCAATAACGATGCTGACCACACCCTGACAGTCCGTGCCGGAGGGAAATTGCTGGGGGCTCTGGCTGACAATAAGATATTCGTCTCATCTGCTTGTGGTGGCGGGGGCACTTGTGGCCAATGCAAGGTCATTGTCAAAGAGGGCGGCGGTGATGTTCTGCCCACTGAAAAAACGCAACTGAAAAGGAAAGAGATTCGCCAGGGGAAGCGCTTGTCATGTCAGGTTCCGGTTAAACAAAATATGCGGATTGAAATTGATCCGGAAGTATTTGATGTCAAACGTTGGCCATGTCGGGTCAGATCGAATCGCAATGTGGCTACTTTTATAAAAGAATTAATAATTGAATTACCTGCTGGAGAGGATGTTCGTTTCAGAGCGGGTGGATTTATTCAGATTGAGGCACCTGAACATAAACTGACGTATGAGAATTTTGATATTGAAGAGGAATATAGGACTGATTGGGACAAATTGAACATGTGGCGCTATCATTCTGTTGTTGACGAACCTGTGGTTCGGGCCTATTCGATGGCCAACTATCCACAAGAAAAAGGGATTATCATGCTCAATGTCCGGGTGGCGTCTCCACCGCCGCAAAAGCCTGATGCTCCTCCCGGGAAAATGTCCTCCTATCTTTTCAACCTGAAGGCAGGGGATACGGTATCCATTACGGGGCCATACGGTGAATTTTTTGCCAAAGAAACAGGCAATGAGATGGTATTCATCGGTGGCGGTGCCGGCATGGCCCCCATGCGGTCTCACATATTTGACCAACTTAAACGTCTTGATTCTAAACGGAAGATAACCTTTTGGTACGGTGCACGCTCCCTGAGAGAACTTTTTTATCAGGAGGAGTTCGATCGTCTGGCTGCGGAACACCCCAATTTCAGCTGGTATCTGGCCTTGTCTGAGCCCCAGCCGGAAGACAACTGGAATGGGTACATCGGTTTTATCCATCAGGTGCTCTACGAACAGTACTTGAAAAATCATCCGGCTCCTGAGGATTGTGAGTATTACATCTGTGGTCCGCCGATGATGCTGGCTGCAGTTCTTAAGCTTCTTGATGGTCTTGGTGTGGAAAAGGAAAATATCCTTTTTGATGATTTTGGTTGATTGGTGAAAAAATGAACCAAAGTGCCAGTCGCATGAAAAAAGTGCTATTTCTATTGTTTGTCGTAATCAATTTTGCCTGCCAAAAAATGCCCAAACCCGCTGAGGATTTGTTCGAATTTCATGGTTCCACCATGGGCACAACTTATACAGTGAAGATTGTCAAGACGTCTACTTCAAATGAAGAATTGCTAAAGGCTGAGGTTGATAAGACACTGAAAAAAGTCAACAAACTGATGTCCACCTATGACCCCGAATCGGAGCTGTCACGCTTCAATCGCAGTGAAGGGCAAAGCTGGTACCCGGTGTCAGCGGAAACCAAAAGGGTTTTGGAAGTGGCCCTGATGGTTGGTCAGCAGAGTGGCGGGGCACTGGATATCACTGTTGGACCGCTGGTCAATCTTTGGGGCTTTGGCCCTGTCAAAAGGAAGGAGTCTGTTCCGTCAGCTAAAGAGTTGGCTGCAGCCATGGAAATGGTCGGGCTATCCCAGCTAAAACTGAAAGCAGATCCCCCAGCAGTGTGGAAAGAAAAAAAAGGTATTTATTGTGATCTTTCAGCTGTTGCCAAAGGGTATGGCGTTAATGCGGTGGCTGAAAGATTGGCGAGTCTGGGGGTCACTTCATACATGGTCGAAGTGGGGGGAGAAGTTCGCGCAGCAGGTTTAAGGCCGGATGGTCAACGTTGGCGAATAGGTGTGGCTGTGCCCGATGGATCGCAGCAGGTTTCACGGGTTATTGAAATTGGCGATATGTCCATGGCGACATCGGGTGACTACCAGAACTATTTCGAAAAAGATGGCAAGCGCTATTCCCATACCATTGATCCCATACGGGGCAGACCCATTGAACATACGTTGGCTTCGGTTACGGTACTTCATCCGGATTGTGCGATAGCGGATGCCTGGGCGACGGCTCTCAACGTCCTTGGCCCTGATAAAGGAATGGCCTTGGCCGAAGAAATGAAATTAGCCGTTCTCTTTATTGTCCGGGAATCAGCCGGTTTTGTTGAACGGCAGAGCTGTGCGATGGCGAACTACATCAAGGAGTGACCAGATGATGCTGTTTAAACTGGTTATCGTGGCCTTGGTTCTTTTTCTTTTTTTTGGGTTGGCCTTGCTTCTTTCCCAGCTACGGAAAAGAAAGCGTCAGGCAAAATGTGATGACGAGGGGAGTGAGCATCGCTGCCGCAGCTGCAGTTGTGACCGTTTCTAACTGCGCATCGGCGATTGCTGAGTGGCCGACCTGCATCTTTCACAGGCAGCGGTGTTGCTGCGGATTGGACATTTGTCGCAACTTACTTTGATGCCACCTTGAGTGGATTGTAGTTGTGTCTGATTCAGAATTCTGAGTTCACTTTTTTTCATCAAAGCCTCCATTGAATGAGTATACCTTATCAGATATTTGATCATACTGGAAGTGCTGACTGCGATCTTCCGTATTGTTTCGGTGTGGGGCTGTACCCTGGTAGAAGGTTGAAACCAATCAGAAAAAAGTGTGCGGTAAAGCAGTGCCTGAATTCTGACTCTCTTTTTCAGCTGAACTTTTTTTCATCGTGATCTTGAGATTAAGGGTCTGTGCAGCATTGATGACACAGCTGACAACTTTTAATTCATACCCTTCATGTTTAATGGTTAGACGATAAGCTCCCGGTGAGATGCTGTTGAAGCGGAATTTTCCTTTTTTGTTGGCATTGCGGGTGATAATACCCCCACCTGATAGGTTTTCAGCTGAAAGAGTGGCTTCAAGAATGGGCTCCTCTGACGCTTCGTCGATTACCTTGCCGATGATAGTGGCCGTAGTCTGTTGTGCGCTGAGAAAAGGAACCGCAATTGCCAGAAATAGAACTAACATAACAACAGGTACCATAATCCTCATGTTCACCTCTAATCAATACGAAATGTTGATTTTACTCTATTGTCATCTTCTTTCTTTGATAAATCAATATAGGCAGTTGCAAAATTCAGAACTGTTTATTTCTTAAGGAACATAGACTTATGAAACATTTCTCTCTTACGGCCGATATCTCAGGGGGTTTTCAGGGATGTGAGGCACAGCTCACTCCCCAAAAAAACCGAGAGATCTCTGTAAAGCAGAATACTGAAACTGGCTCAATAGAAACAGGCGATTTTTGTGTAGAGTTTATTTGATTGTTTGCTCTGTGTTTAATTGAGGTAACGATCTGGGTCCTGTTCGAATTCCTGACGGCATTTTTCTGAACAGAAATGGTGGGTATCCTTATGGTGCTTCCAGCTGATTGCCTGACTACGGGGAATGAAAACCCCGCATACGGGATCGCGTTCCATTGGTTCTGGCAGACTGTCGGTTCTATCGGCAGAATGAGCCGGACTTCTTTTCCAGAGCAGCTTATAGAGAACATACCCCATCAGTCCGATAAAAAAAAGGCGCAGTATGATCCAGATTACACCCATTTTACTTCATCAGTTCCATATGGGAATAGTCTCTGTCCAACCTGAATTCTGACCATTCGTAAGGGTATGTGTCATCCAAAATGATCTGGCTGACGAATTTACCCACTGCGGGACCAAACATGAACCCGTGACCAGACATTCCACATGCCAGATAATAGCCCTTAATTGATGTTTTGTCTATGATGGGGCTAAGGTCGGGGGTGTTCTCATAACTTCCTGCCCAATGGCGGATCACATGAGCCTTCCATAACTCCGGGACCAAACGTACAGCCCTTTTGGCCATTTCGGAGATGAATTCGATACTTGCCTGGGTGTCTGTACCCGGTATATTCGGAACTGGTGAATAACAGCCGATGATCTGGCCGGTAGCCATCTGCTGAAAGTAACAGCCATCAGGCCGGTAATCCACCAACATAGGCTTGATGAGATTGGGCAGGCGGTCCGTAATAAAGGCTTCATGGCGTTCTGCTGCGACTCTGACCTCAACGCCAGCCATGGCTCCAATTCGATCGGCATGTGGACCGGCAGCGTTGAGAATCACGTCTGCATACAGTTCTTCTCCATCGGCCGTCTTCACCCCGGTAACCCGATCCCCTTCCCTCAGAATTTCAACTACTTCGCTGAACAGGCGCACTTCCGAACCGTTTTTTTGAATGCAATCCAGATATCCTTTGAGAACTTTGAAGGGATACGCCTGGCCATCCTTCGGTCCATAAACCCCACCGATAAGACCATCTGTGTTGAGATGAGGTACCAATGCTTTACAGTCAGCACTTGAAAGAATGTGAACATCAACGCCCAAATTTTTTTGGATTTTTGATACTTTGCGAAAAGCATCAAGCTTTTCTTCGCTGTGTGCCAGAAAAAGATAGCCGCCCTGTTGAAATTCAACTGAAAAGCCAAATTCGTCTTGCATTCCCTGGAACTGGGCCATACTTTCCTGCATCAGACGGATGGATGCTTCGGTTGAAAATTGCAAGCGAATACCGCCGATACAGCGTCCGGTAGAGCCACTGCCCGGAAATTGTTTTTCCAAGACCAGTACCCGTACTTTCCGTTTACTCAGGTGGTAAGCGGAGGAGAGGCCGATAACCCCTCCTCCGATGACGATGATGTCGGCTTTTTGCTTCCCCATCAGTGATTTGCAGGCTATTTACTGGTACCCAGGATCTCCAGAGAAATCACATGGCGTTGGATCTCGTTGGTGCCTTCGTATATCTGCAGCAGTTTGGCGTCACGCATCATTTTTTCGACCGGATATTCTTTCATGTAGCCGTAACCGCCCATGATCTGAACGGCTTCGATGGTGACTTTCATGCCCACATCGGTGGCCACGACTTTGGCCATGGCAGATTCTTTGGATGCTTTTAATCCATTATCGAGCATCCAGGCGGAGCGGTATACCAACAGTCTGGCGGCATCGATTTCGATGGCCATGTCTGCCAGTTTGAATGCATTGACCTGGAATTGAGATATGGGTTTTCCGAATTGAATCCGGGTTTGGGCATATTTGAGAGCTTCTTCGTATGCAGCTCTGGCCACACCAAGGCCTCCAGCGCCAACAGCCGGGCGGGCGTAATCAAGGGTTTTCATGGCCACAATAAAGCCATAGCCTTCTTTGCGTATGATGTTTTTGGCCGGGACACGCACATCATCAAAATAGAGTTCGGTGGTGTTGGATGCCCGATGGCCCATCTTGTTCTCTTTCTTACCCACAGTCACACCGGGGGTATTCATCGGTACTATAAACGCTGACAAGCCACGGGCGCCACGGGAACGATCCGTGGAAGCAAAAATGACACCGATGTCAGAAACACCGCCGTTGGTAATGAAGGTTTTGGATCCATTGATAATGTACTCATCTCCTTTACGAACTGCGGTGGTGCGGATGGCGGAATTGTCTGAACCCGCTTCCCGTTCTGTCAGTCCGAAGCAGCCAAACGACATCTTTTCGGTGAGAGGGGGCAGGAATTCTTTTTTTTGTTCATCGCTGCCAAAGAGGGTTATTGGCAGGGTGGCCAAAGTATTGGACATGATGGATGTGTACATGCCAGTACATCCCCATGAAAGCTCTTCACAGCAAATGGCGTTCTGCAGTTGTGAAAATCCGGTTCCGCCATACTCCAGAGGTATGCCCGAGGTTAAAAGACCCATTTCAAAAGCCTTTTCCATGACCGGATATGGAAATTCATTCTTTTCATCATATTCGGCTGCTACCGGGCGCATTTCCTGAACGGCAAATTGGTGGGTCAGATCTTTTAATTCCAGTTGTTCATCTGATAGTGAGAAATCCATCTAATTCTCCTGTGCATTTTTAGGTATTTATAGTTTTAATTTCGTTTAGAACATCCTGTGCGCTTTGAAAACGGTTTTCCCGCTTTTTTTCCATACATTTTTCAATTATTTTAATCAGTTTTTCCGGAAGATCTTTTCGTAGTTCTTTCATCTCTGGAAGTGGCTCGAACAGGTGCTGATAAAAGATATTCTCCCCTTTAAAGGGGACTCGTCCGGTACCCAGATGGAATATGGTCGCTCCGGTGGAGTAAATGTCGGTGCGATGATCGACTTTTATTCCCTGAATTTGTTCGGGTGACATATAGTAAGGTGTCCCGGTGATGACCCCCGTTTCTCCCTTTTTGAAATCGCCACGAATAACCGCCAGTCCAAAATCCATGATTTTGATCTCTTTCTGCTTGGTAATCATGATGTTATGGGGCTTGATATCCCGGTGAATGATCCCTTTGCGATGTGAGTAGTCCAGGGCTTTCAGCACTTTTATCATGATGAAGAGCAACTGAGGGACGCTGAACAGCTGTTTGCGTTTTATGAGACTCATGAAGTTTTCACCTTCGATAAATTCCATCGAGATGAAATGATCGTTATTCATCTGACCGACATCATAAACGGTCACAATATTGGCGTGTGATAACGATGCGGTGGAACGGGCTTCAGTGTAAAAGCGCTCAAGGCTCCTCTTGTCCTTGATCAGGGTGTTGTTGAGGATTTTAAGGGCTACGATACGTTTCAGGACGGTATCCTCGGCTTTATAAACAACACCCATACCACCTTCACCGGCTTTTTTCAGTATTTTGTACCGTTGGGTTTCGTTGTCTTTCACGAGTTCCATTTCTTTATATTTTTGAATCAATTTTTCAATTTCTTTAAGCTTGTCGTGAACATCCCGGTAGGCATAATCTTCCGACAGAATGCCCTGGTAAATATCAAAGGCCTTTTTAAAGTGACCGGCATTTTCAAAAGCCTGCCCAATAGCATAATACCAGTCGATGTTTTCTTTGTTAATGGGTTGATCCTTGAGGAGTTTGCTCAGTTTTTCGATGACCAGTTCGGGACGCCGGTTTTTGATAAAAATATTGGCCATCTGTGAAATGGCGTTCTTGAAGTGCTCGTCACCTTCTTCGACGAGTTGGAAGTTGGTTAGTGACCGCTTGTCATCATCAACCCGCAGAAAAGAGACGCCGGCATTGTAATAGTCCTGAGACTTTTCATAAAGCTCACCGGCTTTTTGGTATTTTTTAAACTTGAATGATATGTCTGCGGCCATTTTCCATTCCTGACCGAGTTCAAACATTTTGGCTGCTTCTTCTTCGTTACTGGCCTTCATATAGTTTTCTGCTGCCGCCAGGTAATTGTGATTCATGAAGTAGCAATGTGCGGCTTTATCAAAATGCTTTTCCCATTCGTAAAGTTCGGCTGCTCTCGGATAATCTTCACCTTTCAGAAACCAGGATGCGGCTTCTGATGTCTGACCCTTGGCAAAGGATTCCTCGCCGCGAAGTTGATAGGCAATGCGTTTTTTTCCGGCTTTTTCATACAGATCGGCGGCTTTACTCGTTCTGTGGGCCTTCTCGTAGAGTTCTGCCGCTTCGAGTGGGCTTCCTGTTTTTTCAGCGATTTCAGCGGCACCTTCGAATTTTTGATAGCGGATCAACAATTCGTATGCTTTTTTGGGGTCTCCCAGGCGATCGTATAGCTCTGCGGCTTTGAAGAGATCTTTTTCTGAGTCAGAGAAATTCTGATAGCCCACTGATGTGTCCGCATTTGAAATATACCAGCGCTCGTAGTTGGCGGCAGCTTTTTTCAGATTGTCGTCCTTTTCATAAATTTGAGCGGCTTTTTTATAGAAACCTTTCTGTTCATAAATCTGAGCGGCTTTATCGAGACGATTATTCGTCAGATACAGTTCGGCAGCTTCCTGATAGCGATTGTTGCTTTCAAGTAATGCTCCGGCAGCTTCAACGTTTTTACGTTTTATATAGATTTTTATAACGTTTTCCAGGTGACCGCCTTTTTTAAAGGCTTCGATGGCGTCGCTATCCCGTCCCAACCGTTGAAACAGGTCACCCATTTCGAAGTAGAGCTGACCTTCCTCATACGCAGCGATGGCCTTACCAGGCTTTGCCATTTCTTCGTACAACTTCCCGGCCTGATGGTAGTTGCCGCGTTTAAGTGCGGATTTGGCCTGCCGTTCCTGGTATTGTTGGCGAAAAAGAGTAGCAAAAAGGGCTTCTCCAAGGGATTTATGTTTTATTTTTCTGAGCTGGGTTGCTTTCAGAAAAGAGTAGGCAAAATGCAAGGCTAAGATTACCCCGGTGGCTATAAGGGCATATTTGGCCCCCGGGTTTTCCTTGAAAAACTCGAATACCGAATCCATCT
>Ga0105099_10001805_pt1 | contig 13076 bp, 13 predicted proteins | sample PPLLak3cmMay2015_2_FD_79138 | JGI IMG/M metagenome (GOLD analysis project Ga0105099, IMG submission 79138) | Freshwater sediment microbial communities from Prairie Pothole Lake near Jamestown, North Dakota, USA - PPLs Lake P8 Core (1) Depth... | ecosystem: Environmental > Aquatic > Freshwater >...
AATCGGCTGCGCGAGCAGCGACAGGATCCACGAATCGGCGATGTAGTCCTGGACGTACGGGCTGTTCGGCAGCCTGTAGTTGGGGTTGGCAAGGAGGAGCTGATCGACCACCTGGACGCCTTCTTGGCTGAACTCGATCAGCGCGTCCAGCTCCTTGCGGGTGACAATGCCGCCACCAGTCTCGGCGCCGATCCTGTCGGCTGTGCAGAACAGGTTTCTCATTCTCTCCTCCACTTCATCATTATGAAATCGGGATCGCTGGAGTCCGGCACAGGCGTGACGCCCGTGAGCTCCTTGATCAGCTTGCTCAGCTCCAGCCAGTCGTAGATCTTCAGGTGCCAGGGATCGGGGTTCTTCAGCCCGTACCGGCCCGTGGCTGACGGCGTGCAGAGGAAGGCCGTGCCGCCGGGATTCAGCTTCTTGTGAAGCGTGTTGAGCAGCAACAGCCCTTCTTCCAGATGGAAGTGCTCGATCACCTCGAAGCAGACGACAGCATCAAAGAGGGAGTCCGGCGGCAGTGGTGCGCGCCCACCTGCAACGGGACCGCCGAAATCAAACTCTTCCCATCCCATGACCTGATACCAAGCCTTGTTGGGGTTGGCGCGCTTCTTCGCCATGCTCTTGGCATGTTCGATACTGAACTCGCAGGGGTCGATTCCGACGAGCCCGTAACCACCAAGTACGCTTTCCCCGCCTGTCAGGTACGGTTCATCGACCAGCCAGCGGGTGATGAAGCCGGACTCGCAGCCGACGTCCAGCACGTTCTTCGGCTTGATCCTGGGCATCTCCCGGAAGAGCCACAGCACGCGCTCCAGGTTGCGGGCTTCGCGGTCCGTGGTCGGCGGGTGCCGGTGCTTAGAGTAAAGCGCCCGGCGCTCGGCCATCGTCATGTCTTTGGGCAGCTTGTCAGGCACGCTATTCCTCCTTGGAGAACGGGACGGCCAGCACCAGTTCGTAGCACATGCGGCCAGGGTTCACGGTGCAGGCCACGTACAGCGCGCCGATACGCTTCGGCTTCTGTAGACGCAACTCACGGATCAGTTCGCATTCAGCCTCCTTCAACCAAAGCTGAAGTTGATGCAGGGCGTGAAACTGCAGTACGGGGGTACAGACCACCTGATTATCCGGGGAAGACAGAACGGAGACGCAGCAGGGGCCGAATGGTGCTGTCCACGGACCAACGCAAGCTGTGAGCGTCCGGTCGAACGTGCACTTCTTCCCCGACGGAAGATTGAGCTTCTTCTGGATGCGCTCTTCGATGTCCATGAAGTCGGCGTCAAACGCTTGGAGCAGTTTGTCTACGTTTAGAATCTGCGGCATCACCAGCCTCCTTCAATGGCTTCCTTGCACAGCTCCTCGTACCGCTTGACCATGTTCTCGATTGAGAACTGGCTGGCCCACTCGCGGCACCGTTCGGGCTTGATGTCAGCCACCGAATTGGCTTGGACCAAGGCTACGACTTCCTCCGGCGTCTTGACCAGGAAGCCAGTCTCGCCGGGCTTGATGGTCTCCCGCATAGCCCCGTTGTCGAAGGCGATGACCGGGCAGCCGCACATTTGGGCTTCGACAGGGGCCAGGCCGAAGGGCTCCCGGAAGAGCTGGTTCATGTGGAGCATGGCCTTGGCGCTGTTGAACCACTCCACGCACTTCTCGCGCGGGGCGCCGCCGTGGTAGATTGCGCCGGTGAGTTTGCCAGCGCGCTCCACGCACTCGCGCGCGTAGTCGGGCTCGCCGGTGATCTTGTCGTCGCCCACCAGGTCCAGGCCGATCTTAGTCCGCTCGGCCACGTCCAGGGCTATGTGGGCGCCTTTGATCCGGCTGAAGCGGGCCAGGAACAGGTACCGGTCGGTTCGCTTGACCTCCGGCATGGGCTTGTAGAAGTTCATGTCCACGCCGTTGTGGGCCACCCGGGTGTCGATCTTCCAGATCTCCTTGGCTTCCTCAGCTTGGTCGTGGGAGATGCAGACCATGCAGGGCCGCGGCATGGGCGGCGGCTTGCGGTACATGGTGCCAGCGGGCGCGTGCAGGACACCCATGACGGGTATCTTGAGCTGCCCCTCGATCTTGCCCATGTACGCCCACTTCTCCCAGCTGTTGTCGATCACGACTTCCCAGTCCTTCAGGCGATGGGCGTAGCCAGTGAACGCCTGGGCTTCGGCCTCGCCCAGCGTGGTGCCGTGAAGCTCTACGCCCGGGACTTGCTTGGAGCCCACCGGCGCCACCAGCAGGACTTGGTGGCCCAGCTTCGCGAGCCCCTCGGCTTGCTGCCAGGCGAGCATCTCCAGGCCGCTGTAGCCGGCCGGGGGCAGAGTCATGATCGTGGTGCTGATAACAACTATCTTCATGGCGTCTCCTCAAACGTGAGTCCTTCTGCCGCCCTGTTTAGCTGCTCGAGTTCTTCGTCTGTTAACTCCAGCAGCGCCTGACCCAGCTCATCGAGCAGCTCTTCCAGGTAGTCGTCAGCCTGCTCGTTGTCCATGTGGCCACCTTATGGAAGTTGAAGCGGCGTGAACCCCTGTGCTGACGCGACGCTGAGTCCGGCATGCGCGCATTGGATCGAGGTATCGACGTAGAGCTTGAAGCCCAGAGCTCGTGCCTTCCGGCAGAAGTCGTAGTCCTCGCTGCACCGGTCATACGGCTTTAGCTCGGGCCACCGGAACGGGTCGCACTTCCACTCGAACCAGGGCGGCGGCATGATCTCCAGCACCTTGCGCTTCACCAGCATGCAGCCGGAACCGATCAGGTCGGCTTCGACCAGGCTGCCTGGCTGGTATTCTGTGATCCATTCCCCGCCCTTGCCTTCAACATCCCGCATCATCACCGGGGCAGGCGGCAGCTGGCGGCGGTAGTACAAGCCGCCGACGATGTCCTTGTTGCGGGCTATCAGGCGGTGGATAGTGTCGGGCGGCAGGATCACGTCGTCGTCCAGGAAGAACAGGTACTCGTGGCCTGTCTCCAACGTGCGTTTGCAGCCGGTGCTGCGCGCGTGGTCGAAGGGCATCCCGTACAGGAACGTCCGGTTGGACCGGTCCGGGAACATCAGGGTGCGCCAGCTCTCGGCCCATGCGGTCGTCACCAGCTCGCGGCCGGACAGGACGACTACCAGGACGTTCGGTTTGGGGTATTCCCATGCTCCAGGCATAAAGCCTCCTCGTTTGGTCCAGGTGTATCGTAAAGTTCATGTGTGTCAATATCAAATCAGTTGATAAGGCTCTCATAACCTTATGGTCATTAGCGTAACCACGTATACGCTCGCAGGCGAGCCGGTGCTCTTTACCCTATTGCGTTCCCGCAGGCCGTGTTCTATTATGAAACTGAGGTGAAGAATGAGCTTCGCGAACGACTGCCTTGATCTCGTTGGCGTCTGCCCAAACCGCCTGTGGTCCGTCACCATCGGGCAGGAGACGGAGCGCGACGATCTTCCCATTCAGCTCGTTGATCCGAATACTGGCGAGACACTGGATCTGACACAGTACCCTCTCATTCCGATCGGCAGTTCGTCTTCCTCGTCGTCAGCTTCCGGTGACGAAGAGCTGAATGGCGTGTGCATCACGCTCAAAGGCTGGTACTCCGATGCTACGCCTTATGCCACTCGCAGGGCGTGGATCAAAGATGAAGCTGACGCCAAGATCGGGGTTGTCCGGCTGAACACTGGCGGTGCCTTCTCGTTGAAGGCCGGTATCTGGCTCGGCATGGCGGTGGTTTGGGAGAACAGCGTTCAGCAGCGCGCCTTCCCGTTCTACTACGAGGTGCAGCCTAACCTGCGCGCGGCGATGCCTTCCGGTTCGCTGAGCACCTGGGAAGTGCGCATGGCTATGCGGGACATGTGCCCGGACGGCAACTTCCTGCTTGACTCGGTTGAGTTCTCCCAGGAAGAGATCATGTGGGCCATTCGGCGCCCGATCGAATACTGGAACGGCGCGCTGCCCCCGGTTGCTGAGTTCACCGTTGACACCTTCCCCTTCCGGTACGAGTGGCTGGATGCCACGGTCGGCGAGTTGCTGCTCATGGCGGCCCTGTGGATGCGGCGCAATGATCTTGACTACTCAGCCGCGGGCCTGCAGATCATGGACACCAAGAAGTGGCCTGACTACCATAAGCTGGGTACGGAACGTAAGGCTCGTTGGCAGGAGTACACCAAGGAGAAGAAGAAGTCGCTTAATGCCGGGGCTGCTTTCGGCACGCTTACTGGTTACAGAGGCAACCCGTATCGCTAGGAGCTGACGATGCCGGAAGGATCTCTCGTAGACATCGTGAAGGAGCGCAAGGCGGCGCTGGAGAAGCCGCAGGCGAAGCGATTGCATGAGGTGATCGCGGCGCTGAAGACAGCTTGTCTTCAGAAACGGGCTATCAATCAGATTGACATTCCAGGTTTCGATCCTGGCAAAGTCGAGACAGTCGATCCCGACCTGCAGACCAATTTGAAGAAACTGGATGTGCTGAACAAGGCACGCTCCAAGATACGAGCACGGAAGCGTAGGAAACCATCGCCTCCGTTAGGTGAAGAGGTCAAAGAGGCCGCGGAGTTCATCAACCCGTTCCCCGGAATGGAGCCTGAAGAGAAGTTTGGCAACCGGGAGCTGTCCCGCTCACTGCGGGTGGCGATTGCGGCGGAGCATGAAGCCGTGCATCTGTACGAAGCGATCGCCGACGCGACGAGCAACGCGAAGGCCAAGGAAGTCCTTCAGGACATTGCCAACGAAGAGAAGGTGCACATCGGCGAGCTGCAGGAACTCCTGGAAGGCATCAGCAAGGACGAGCGCAAGTTTCTCGATGAGGGCCGGGAAGAGGTAGAGTAGATGACGACCCCGCTTCACCTAGCCAAAGGCCGGCCCAGCGTCATCTATGACCCGACGCCGACAGCCAAGCTGCCTTGCGGGTTGTTTAAGCGGGTGCAGATCGTCACCAATCCTATGGGTGGGAACCTGATCGCTTGGGAGATGTTCAGCGGTCTGACGTACCAGGGCCCCTGGCACTTCTACGTGGACTTCGGCCGGCCGGGCGCTGATTTCGGCAACATGTCCGATACCGATCAGGAGTGGGAGACGCTCAACCAGTCGCCGGTCGTGGACAGCTGCGTTTACTTCGACGCCAAGCAGCGGCACTGGGATCACCTGATCGACTTCTTCTACCGCATCCGGCTGGTGTTGCCGTCTGAGAAGGATGCGGAAGGCAAGCCGTTGGTCATCCTGTCCCAGCCGCAACAGGCCAACGGCGTGCTGTCCAAACGCGACTGGCTGATGGCTAGGGACATCTGCCGCAAGGAGTACCTGCTCCAGCGGAAGCGAACGAACATCACTGCCAAGGGTTGGTTGCTGAAACGTAAGCGATGGGGCACTCGTTGTCCCGACTGCCAGGAGTTCGATACTGGCGAGGTACTCAACGGTCGATGCACCCGATGCTGGGGGACCGGTTTCATCGGCGGGTTCTATCCGGCCATCGAGTTTGTCACAATCATGAGCAACGCCCCGTGGATCCGTGAATTCGTGCGTGATCCGCAGGTGTCGCTGCGTAACGCAGACGTAAGGTTTGGCCGGTCGGTGGCTTACCCTTATGTGGATACCAATGACATCTTTGTCGCCAAGGACAAGGGTGACCGGTTCTATGTGAATCGCATCCAGACAGGGGCTGAAATCGGGAACATACCGCTGGTAGTAATTTTGGAGCTGCGGCTTGCCCCGGTGACCGACATCATTTATACCATACCGCTTACTGGGAGCCCGACATCCTCCAGTTCCGGTTCCTCCTCGTCGGAGTCGCAGCCGGAGTGGAAGGAAGGGCTTGATCCCAACGCTCCAAACTGGGGCAACGGTCACGTGTAAGGAGAAACACATGGATCAGGAGCAAGTCAAACAGGCGGAGATGCAGAAGGAAGCTGCTGATCGTATTGCAGCGTTTGAGTTCGGCATGGATCTGTTCTTCCAAGACAATGGCATTGATAAGGTCGCCATGGCCGAACTCGCTTCCATTCCGCAGGACACGATCACGGAGCGTGGAATCGAATGTCTCGCGAAGGCGATGGAGCAGACACACCAGTAGGGCCCAGGGGACGATTCGCCGAGGTTCTGAAGCCGGCGGAGAAGCCCAAACGGCCAGCCAAGTATCACCCGATGCGCCGGGTCAGCTTGGCTTGGTCGCCTGACTTCGCAAACGTAAGGGCGGCATTAAGCTTGCCGCCGGAGGCGAAGGATGTCAGTGACCGAAGTGGGGATGGATACAGTCAGTAGCCTGTGTTCGAGCCAGCATCCGTCGAACGTGCTGACTGGTATCTGGACGCGGCTGTTGCGTGAGCACTTCTCCAGTGCTGATAATCTTCAATTCAACGGGGTCGATGAGCCGACAGTTGAAGATAAGCCCACTTTGCAGTTGCAGAAGTACATCTGGCATCCCGATAACACCAAAACGATGATCCAGATCCAGCCCGTATGGGAGTACAATGCCCAAGACATTCAGCGCAGACCGGCATTGTATATCAAGCGCAACACGTTAAAGTTCGAACGGATGGGTCTGGATGACGGTTGGACAACGGGTTCGATCAGAAGTGCCACAGGGCAGGTGGAGCGCGTTCCCGGCGAGTGGCATTCGAAGTTGATGCTGGGCAGCCACACGGTCTTTTGCGTGGGGCAAACAGGAGCAGAAACAGAGATGCTGGCCCAAGAGGTAACGAACCACGTCATGGAATTCGGGCCGAGACTGCGTGTCGATTTGAAGTTGATGCGCTTGACTCTTTCCGAGGTGGGAGAGTTGGCCCTTCTTGACGAGTTCGTTGAACATTTTGTGGTGCCGGTGGTCATTGCGTACGGGATTGCCAAGAGCTGGAGGATCAGGGATATTCAGCCCTTCTTCAAGACCTTGTCTCTCAACGTACGACCTGCGCCCTGATAAGGAGAGTCATTCATGCCTAGCTACATTCTGCCCCAGGTGTTGGTTTACCAGGAGTTCATTCTTCAACCTGTCGCGCTCGACCTCCCGCAGCGCGCCTGTATCATCGGCGAGCAATTTCAGCTGCATCGGTACAGCGTGGCTGGCGAGAAAGCGTCTTGTCGGTTGAAGACCGCTGGCGGAGTTTCCGTAACCTACGATCCGACAAGTGACAATTGCTACTTGTGGCCCGGACGGACGGCCGGTGAGATCCCGGATGAAGACTACACGCGCGTTTACTTTGACGACGCGCTTCTGCAGTATTTCCATGACCCGATCGGGTCTGGTTCTCCCATCTACTGGGTCGGTCCTGAGAAGAACCGGATTCGCGCGGATAGCGTCGTCTGGCAGACGGCCAACGGCGTCACGCGCAGCGCAGCGTTGTTGCGCGACGTTAAGATTGGTGACGTGGTTCAGCTGCTGGCCAGTGCCTGCGGCTCGGTCGTGACACTGGAATCCGTCATTATCGGCCTGATCGCCGACATCATTCCAGCGGTGATCGATCCGGCAGAGATCGAGATTTCCAACCGCGCGGCAACGACTCTCAGCAGCAGCTCAGACCAGACGGTAGGGCCATACAACGACGTTCAGGTAGGCGCGATCGGCGATTCGCTGTATAACGGCCTGGCCGACGGCTACCCGGTCGAGGTGTACTTCATCGAAGTCATCGCTTCTTCGGTAGACGGTGACGCCACCACAGGTCTGTTGAAAGTCACAAGCGGATCCGGGCTGGACGACGTGTCTTCGCTGATTCCAGCGGCCTTTGGCGTTCCGACTGCGATCGGTGTTCGTGGCTTGACCGTCACCTTCGACAACAGCTCCAGTGCTTCGTCCTCCACGCCGGGCGTGGACAGCAACGACTTCCAGGTTGGACAGAAGTGGCGCGTGGACGTGTCGCAGCTGTTCTCTCCGTCAGTTCCGGCGAGCAGTGGTACGTACATTGGCTCGCAGGACATGACCTACATTATCGAGGTCAGCCGCGGCGGTCACTTTACTGATCCGAACAAGCCGTTGATCAATGTGACCACCAACATCGGCCAGGACATCTCCGGGCCGACGACGGTTTCCGCTTCCGGCGCTTACGTGTCGGCAGGCAATTTCGGTGTCCTCATCAAGTTCACTGGTTTGGCTCTGTGCAAGGGCGATCGGTACTACATCCCGGTGGTCGCGGCGGCGCCTGGCGCTGTCAAGACACTGGCCTTGGCCAACAACCTGCCTGACGCGCTGCGCGGTGAATGCATTGGGTCATCCAGCAGCTCGTCCGTCCCGACTCCTGACCTGGACGTCAAGCTCTTCATCAAGAAGAACATGGAGGTCACGGAGAATCGGACCGGTTATGCGCCGCTGGTCAACTGGACACAGACCGAGACGGAGATTTGTCTCGAAGACAACATCATCGGTTACGACTCCAGCTGGGTGAACGGCTCGGGCGTGCTGATGCCGCTGCCCGTGATGTCGGGCAAACCGTACGTGACATGGCGCGGTCGTTTGTCTACCTGGTGCAATACGGTGGGCACGGTGTCTCAGGTTTCCGACGTTCCGGCTGCGCTGGGTACGGTTGACCCCGACAATCCTCTGGCCTTCGGCGTTTACAAAGCGCTGCAGAACGCCAACGGCGAAGAAGTGAAGTTCCTCGGCGTCTGCAGCCATTCGCCGCTCACTCTGGACGATTGGCTCTACGCGCTGGACCTGCTGGTCGGACGCGACGACGTTTATTCGCTCGTCCCGCTGACGCAGGACAAGGAAGTTCACGATGCGGTCAACGCGCACGTGCAGGCCGAGTCTACTGCCGAGAACGGACGCTGGCGGATCGGCTGGTACAACCGGGCTGCCGAAGACATCATCGGCGTCTACACAGCAACGTCGGCCGGTGGGTCGGTTCTGGGAACCATCACGGATGATCCGGATACCAGTGGCACACAGTACACGCTGGTGGAGATCTCCGGCGGGCAGCTACTGGAGAATGGCGTACGTTCCGGTGACATTCTTCGGACGAACTACTCTTCGGACGGCTTCGGCAACTTCACGTACTCTGAATACGTGATCGACCGGGTCATCAATGAGGAAACCTGCCGACTGTTGACCGGGCCGTCTTCGCCGATCAATGTTCCGCAGAAGATGGAGATCTGGCGGCAGCTCAGCAAGACTGAGTTGGCCGCGCAGCTGGCTGCACTGCCAGGTCAGTACACCAACCGTCGGGCATACCTCGTGTGGCCGGATGTGGTCGGTAACGCGGGTGTCACCTTCCCGGGTTACTTCCTGTGCTGCGCTCTCGCGGGCCTGCGATCCGGCGTGCTGCCGCACCAGGGTCTGACCAATGTCGAGATCCTCGGCTTCGACGACATGAGCCGGACGACCGATCTGTTCTCGGCCACCCAGCTCAATTTGATGGCCTCCAGTGGTTACTGGATTGTCACAGAGGATCCGAACGACGGCACGATCTACACGCGGCACCAGCTGTCCTGCGGTGATCAGAGCGACGTCAACCAGCGTGAACAGAGCATCACCACGAACGTCGACCACATCTCGTACACGATCCTTTACCGGATGAAGAGCTACATCGGCAAGGGCAACGTGACGCAGGTAATGGTGGACATCGTGGAAGGCGAACTGCTCTCGATCCTGGAGGTGTTTAAGAACACGGTGGTCACGCCGCGGTTGGGACCGCAGCTCAACGAGTACAAGATCCTGAGTCTCGGTCAGGACATAACGTTCAAAGACCGGATCACGACGTACATCAGCATCGTGCCTCCGGCGCCGTTCAACAACCTGGAAGTCCATTTACAGATTTCATAGAAGAGGAACAGGGGTAAGGAGAAGAGACCATGGCAGACAAAGGAAAGTGCGACATATTCGGTCGTTCTGTGGACGTTGGCAGTCCGCTTTCGGCCGAAGGTGTGCGCATGATTGTTGGAGACATCGGCGAGGACATGATGGTCCAGCAGGTCTCCACTCAGTACCAGCAGAACATCAATCGCCTCTGGGAAGTTGGCTCGCCGAAGACCTACTTCATCGCCGGTCGCACCCAGGGCCAACTGCAGATGCGTCGTGTCCTGGGTAAGAAGATGCCCGGAGCAAACACGAGCTTCATCAAGAAGTACGGAAACGTTTGTACCATGGAGCCGCTCGTGCTGAAGGGAGCCGTGTCGTGCGCCAGTTGCGAGGATACGGTCAGCCCCACCGATCTCATCTCTCTGTCTGGAGTGGTGCTTACGGCGGTGGCTTACTCCATTGCTGCCGTTGACATGATCATCAACGAAGACCTGACGATGATGTTTGTGAAACAGAACGCCCTCTAAGTTAGGGCAACCAGGCCGCACCGTTAACAGCGGTGCGGCCTTGATTAGCAGAAGCAGAAACAGACAATGGGTTGGCAAGACCAAATACCAACTGCAGTGGAGATGGTCCCTACTCCGCTGATGCTGGCGTTATCCGCCGCAACCAATTATCCGTTCAATGGCAGTCTCGATGGAATCCGTATCTTTCACGGATACGTGCGCGATTACTTCACGCGCAGCGATTCGTACGTCGTCTGGGATGCCGAGAAGTTCAGGCCTGTGGAAGCTACAGCCCTGCACCCGTATGGCACGACTGGCAGGAACATGGGCGCCCGGGCGATCAGTGGCGGATACCCGCCGCAAACGCCTGTGCTGTTGGCCAAGATGGGTGATCTTTGCTACATCCTGGGCGTCATACCGCAAGCTGCGACCAATCTGAAGGACGCACTTCCTGGCTACATGGTTATGCGTTCAAATGCCGGTGCGGCTGACTTGAAGGCGCCGATGCATTACGAGGCGCTGAAGCTGGAACACGGTTATCCTTACCGGCCGCTTGGCCGGCCGTTGGACGCACTCGGCGGTGACTGGGGATACACCAACGAGTTCGGCCTGGCCTTCTTCCTTGGCAAGATGATGGCGTCTATGCGCGCCAGCGACATGGCCAAGGTCGAAGCGTTCTGGGGCGACGATCTGTTGCGCATCTTCGGCTATAACCTGCAGATCTACACGGCTGTTCGCGAAGAGTACGAGGTCTCCGACGAGGGTGAGGGCAACCTGGTCAGGCGGTCCAGCCCGTTTGCTTGGGAAGCCATAGGCGCCAAGAACGTCAAGGAAGATGCGGTCGATCTGATTGGGGAGAAAGGTGGCGGCGACGCAGGTCGCGCGCGCGACCCGCAACATCGCGCCTGGTGGGAGCCCAAGAAGAAAGACCAGCTGATCATTCCGCGCCATACACTCATGCGCGGCTACATGGGAGACCTGGAACACGAATGGATTTCTGTGCCCGGCAAGAGCATGCCGGATCAGGAATTGTTTGACAATTCTACCAAGCACGTTGGCGTCTTTGAGCAGATCAAGAACATCACCGGTGCCTATCTGATTCGCAGCGCCAAAGATCTCACGTTTGAGAAGTCGATTCTGATCCCGGTACCCAAGGAGTTAAAGGCGCCGGATGATCCGACTGGCGACAATCGCGACAATTACCATGCGGCCGGTAGTGAGGAGCTGGGTAAAGGCGGCCAGACACCGGAACTGAAGGAATACGAGTATCCTGAGAAGTCAGATGCCAACGGCTGGTTCTCGTATCTCTACGACGTGCAGGCGTGGATGTACAACAGGGTGGTCATCGGTGGGCTGTACCTGCACACCAAAGAGTTCGACGGGAAGGATTGGTACCTGCCGGCGGAGAGTGATCTTAAAGAAGAATTCAATGGTTCAGTGGAGTCGGTCAACATCAAGCCAGAGAAGCTGAACATTGGCAACAAGTTCATGGTCGACCTTCCGGAGATCGCCAAGCTGAAGGTTGACCACCGCAAAGGGCACGATGCGGTCAGGTATTATCAGAGCCGCTCGATCTTTAAGATGCAGGAAGACGGTAGTGTTCTTATCGAAGATGGCTACGGCAGCTCTATTCAGATGAAAGGCGGTTCGATCTTCCTGGCATGCGTGGGTGATGTTTTCATGCAGCCAGGTCGCAGCATTATCAATTGGGCACCGCGCGATTTCATAGCCAAAGCCGGCAACTGCGTGGACATCACTTCGTCTGAGAATGACATCCACATTAAGGCGGAGAAGAACCTGGAGTTCATTTCTGGTAATGGCTCTGATGGCAACGGTGCCATGGTCTTTGACTGCCGTTCCAAAGGCAAGCCGGCGAAAGCGGACTTCACTGAAATTGGCGAAGACCGCAAGACAAAGGGTATCATCTTCAAGGCTGCCGATTCGCCTATCTATATGTTCGGTGACGATTGTTATGTTGGTCTGAGCAAAGCCACTGGCCGCGTGACGTTGGATGGCAAGGACGGTGGAGAAGTTTATTTGCGCGGCAAGGAAGTGAAGAACCGGACGGATGAGTTCAACGTCATTGGCAGGAATGGCGGCAAGTCGCTGCTCAGCATCGTTGGCAGCCAGGCGTTCTGGAATACCGCTTCTAATTATATGAACGGCGCTTTCTACGTGGTTGGCAGCACCATGCTCGGTGAATACGTGGAGGTGCAGGGGTTCCTTAATTGCACTACTGGTGTCTACGCGAAGAACGGATTCGCTTCTGAACGTGGCGGACTTGTCGGTGACGGCCCCGCTATCCCGCCGCAGTTACCTACGCCGAAAGAAGTGCAGAAGGTGGTGGAGGAAACTTACGAAGACGTAAAGAAAGCCACCGACGAGGACGAACAGGCCGTGGTCAAGGAGACCGACGCGCCGGGCAACGAGAAGTTCCAGGCCCGCGTTCACTTCTCGTGTCGCTCCACGAAACAGTATTTCGGTGGCCAGCAGGGAACCTTCTTCCTGTGGGAGACCAAATGGCAGACCCTACTGAAGCAGGGTGGCGGTTCTGCTATTCCCTGGAATGAGCCTGAGGTTCCTCGTACTGGTAGCGGTGATCCTGAGATGCCTCACCCTGGCATCGACGCATGGAAGGAGCAGGACAAGTTCAAGTACATCGAAACTCCCGACAACTACGAGGCCAAGACCGGCATTGCGAAGTCGCGCAAGTCGTTGACGGAGGAGGGTAAGAAGCCGAAAGAGGCGAAGTTGATGGCCCAGTACATTGTCACCACGCAGAAGTAAACAGAAACAGTAACAGGAGAAGAAGTCATGCAGATCGGACAAGCCCAGGCTCCGGGCAAGATTGCAGAGCCAATACCACTTGAAGCGGCG
>Ga0105099_10001806_pt1 | contig 13075 bp, 24 predicted proteins | sample PPLLak3cmMay2015_2_FD_79138 | JGI IMG/M metagenome (GOLD analysis project Ga0105099, IMG submission 79138) | Freshwater sediment microbial communities from Prairie Pothole Lake near Jamestown, North Dakota, USA - PPLs Lake P8 Core (1) Depth... | ecosystem: Environmental > Aquatic > Freshwater >...
TAGTCTGGACTCGCTTACACAAACCCTCATTTATCAAATCACCCCAGGTAGTTCTACCACGACGAACTTGCTTTTTAAGTCTAGTATAACATTTTTCGCACACTCCACGAGCATGGTGTTTACCTTCACAACCATCAGTCATACACTTTTTAGTTTCATCCATTATATGTTTTCTCCAATAAAATAATCAGGGTTAAGTGATATATATACAATATGTTCCTTAATAATAACCTTATTATCTCTTCGTAGACGACTTTTAACTCGCTTACACAATCCCTCGTTTATCAAGTCTACCCAAGTAGTCCTTCCACGCATAACCCTTTTATTTAATCTTTCGTAACACCTTCTGCAAATACCACGAGAGTAATGTTCACCACAACAATCAGGGGTCATACATCTTTTAGTTTCAGTCATCACTAATCTCCTGTTGAGTTAGTTGCTGTTCTATTCTCTTTCTCATAACTTCTTCATTACGAAGATTCCTTTTGCGTATACGCTCAGCTTTCATAAGTTTAATAATCATAAAAGGATTTTTCTTTTTAACTTGGTCTATAGTGAAGTTGTCGAAATCACTCCATTGATTATCGCCATACTTAACACGCAAGCGTAGTTTCATGTAACAACGCTCACATAAACCTCGCTTTAATACAAGGTTATCACATCCCTGTATCTTGCACTTCACTTTCTCTTTCGCTTTTCTTTTCGTCATACGCCGACATAAAAGCATTTTTAATTCTCCTTGTTTTTACTCTAGTAGAAAGACCAAGTTTTTGTAACTCCTCCCAAGTTGTCTTTCCAAGAAGTACACTTGTTCTTGCGACTTGATAACAAGGGAAACACAAGCCCCTTGCAACGGCGTGTCTGTCACAATCTTTAACCAAGCATTTCGTTACTGTGCATTGCATTTTTTTATCTCCTTCCCTATATTGTAACATAAGTCTCAAAGGAAGTCAAATAAAAATTTCAAATCCACGGTATTACTTTTTAATACCGGCCCTACAATCATTTTTAACGCCCGTAGCTGTTTTTAATAATTCAAGCCATAGATTTTAATTACCACCCGTTGCAGGGCTGTCGAGTCATGCAGTCCAATAGGTGGGTCGTTGTAGTCGGTCGCCAGAAGAGGTAACACTTATATACTTACCCGTTTATTTACCCATAGGTAAAAAACGCGGGTACGTCGGGTAATAACTCAATTAGTAGTGTTAGTGGCCTATAAGTATTATTATTACATAAAATAGGTTATGACGTACTACATTAAATACGTAAAACGTGTACCCGTACCCATGTTTACCCAAGCAGTACCCATGTTTTGTACCCGACTGCTAGTTCGGGGGGGAAGAAGCCACCTGACGTTAAGTGGTTAAGGGATAAAGAGATAGATACTATATCATATAATATATTTATATGTATTTATACTGTATTGTACCTGTTCTCTGCCAAAATCGCATCACACCACGCTCTTTTTATAACCAACCACAATGGCCATCCCAACCACCTGTTTTCGTTAGTTATAATTTATCTATAGAGAAATTATTGCATTTTCGCTGGGTAAGGGTACATTTCTTGTGTACACGTCATGTTCACAGAGATCGGCCCCCCGATAGAGGTTTTAGATTTTGGTGTGGTGGAGAGGTCGAGGTATATGAACTATGAGAAGGTCGGCCCCCCGTTTCAGGTTTCGTGTTTCATGGTATTTGGGTCCCCCTATGGCATACTTATACTCTACTCATACTCATACTCTACACTGTATAGTTGGCATCAGTCGAGCCGTCACATGCCATGTGTGGTTATTATAGACATTTATGTCTATAAATGTGACACGCATGTCGATTCATGCGACATCAGGACGTAGCCACTCGACCACAACACACCACAACATATAACCTAACACAACCTCACTTCACTAGTTCACCACTATCACTACACACATACCATAACGCACAACAACTCAATACCACTCCACCACGTAATTACCTCGATAACACTATATCATATCATATACACACAACGACCTATCAATAAGACCTAATATCCTACCTATCTTACCTAATCGCTACAATATAACTCATATCCCTCTAATGGCGACCTCGCCACGCTTCGCCTAGTGAGTCCGAAGGGTCGATTAGGTATCAGAACACCTTGCCTATTGGACCGCATAGAATAGCACGCTAGGCGGTCGGGTAGATATGGTTCCGCTTATGCCGACTATACGCATACACCACGCCATACCATGTATACTGGTGCATGGCGCCTAGACCTATAATCGCGTTGCTTGCGTCAGTAGAGCGCACCTAATTGACGCACAAATAAAGATAGCCTAGCAGGGAGGGATAATTCCTGCTAGGCTAGTTGACACTAACTAGAGGGCAATCTAGTTAGTGATACGCCGGGGAAAGCGGCGTTGAAGTACTTGGTTTACACTCCTCAATAAAAATACGCACATTAAAATTATCACATAATGGATGTATAAAAGACGCCACACTATAAGCCATAATCTCCCTATCAGTCTCATTAATTAATGTGCAATCTCTGATTGCTTTGGCGATAGCCCTGAAATGCTTGCGTGTCATGTTGTGTATCCTTAGTGTGTTTTAATTAAAAATATCAGTTTAGTTCGCAATAATCATTCGCCCATGTAAAACAGTTATCAAACTCATATTTCGTTTCATCATCATAGTCCGTAACAGACAACTATGCGATACATGGCCCATCAAACTGGTCAGATGTAACATCTAAAATATGGCCGCAAACAAGAACCCAGCAATGTGCGTTCTCATTGTAAAATCCATATTGTATTACTGGCTTATATCCTAGTTTTTCTAGGCGACATATCAGCTGCAAAGAAGCAAACTCACACCATCCGCAAGTGCTTCCGGGAGTGCCATCATTAGCAGACTCACGAAGAACTAACCTTCGTACGTTACGTGCAACCTTTAGTATTTCCGCAGGTATCTCTTGCTTAATTTTTTGTGTCATGTTATCCCTAATTATAGTAGCGTGTAATAAATCACTCTTCATTTTCTAACCTGTCTTGAAAATACTCGAATTGTTCATCCCAATCGCCTTCGTACATATCCGCTGGGAACTGCTTTTGGTCGGCAACATGACCATCTTCCCAAAACTTAGTAAACTCTTCAACTGATAGGAGTAGGTTAGTTTTCCACTCGAAAAATGTCATTTTTGCACCTCATTTGCTTCAATGTCAGAGTAGTTATATTCCACGTTATCATAATTCACGTTATCGCAATCAAACTCGCCACTAAGGATTAGCTCTATTGCTTCCACTTCGCTTTCTGCTTCCACGCGAAAAACTGCTTTGTAATACATTGGTATTTCAACTTCGTAGGTTTTCATGGTTAGATTCTCCGTAAAAAATCAGCTACTAATTCATCAACGTACATGCATTTTTAAGCATACAACACCATATTATATCTGTCAAGTAAAAATCCATAAAATGTGGAAACCCGCAAAATTGCAATTTTCTCTTGACAATCGAAAACGCCGATGTAAGGTTAAATAGAAGAGGACACAACTAACGCAAAGGGACTAAAATGAACACTCACTCCATACAGCTTGTTTTCGGCAAGGGCTGGACAATCAAGTACAACGGCTACAACCTATGGAACGGCCTAAACAAGACGGCTTGCCGCAACCTATGCGAAAAATTACAACTTGACGTGGATTGGAAGAAGTTTGATTAGGAGAGACATCGGTTTTCGATTCAATTCGGGCTAACCACGGTTAAAAAGGAGAACTATCTTGAACACCACAACCACGCTCACCGACGACACCATCCGTAACATCCTTCTGGGTTTCGGTCCAGAAGAATGTATCGGACACGACTTCAAGGGAGACTATGCTGAATATGACGGAGTAATCCCCGCCTCTGTTGTGCGTCAACTAAAAGACGCAGGGGCGACTGTCTCACAATACTATTATCGCGGCGACGTTTCAACCGTCGTCAGATTCTAGTTCATCGGGCAATGGATTGCCCCGTCGGTTTAATACATAGAGAACCTACCGGGCAGTCCATTAACGGAGAAATTAACATGATAAAATGCTTGATACTTTTACCGACAAACTACAACAACGGGCAACCCGTCGAATCGGGCAAGATAGATTCTTGCTTATCGCGTATAGGAAACCTTATTGGAGGTTATACGGTTGATGGTATTTGCCACGGTGTTTTCCGCATGGCCGATGGGAGCTATGCACGGGACACAAACCTAACGGTATGGGCTTGTGTGGAAGAAGTGCAGGTTCCCGCCTTGCGAAGACTGGCAGGAGACTTTGCAATCGAATTAGAGCAAGAAAGCATCTATTTTGAGCAAACCGAAATCGCAGTCGAGTTTATTTCGAGCAAATAACGTAAAGGCGGTAGCAGAGTTTTCAATAAATCGAACGTCTGAATAATTAGTAAGACTTGTAGACTTTGCTCACTACCGCCTTTCATTTATTTTGTAAAACAACCACCATATGAAAACAACATTACCATGCAAACCGAATTACTTGACATACAACGCAGATTACGCACTAGGTTTGATACTATTCTGGCGATAGTAAATAAAGCAGGGTATGACATTCGATTTGCCGATGGATGTAGCGAGCCAGGGGATGAAGATAAACCTATTGTATTAGGTAACTGGAATGAGCGAACAAGATATGACTGTCACGGGCGATGTATCACTAATAACGACACCATGCCTCGTATTGCCAAGATATTAGAGAAACTAGGTTATCAGTGTGAATGGGAAGATGAGTGGGCGGTATGCGATGAATGTGGCAAGGCAATTCGCATAGTGCCAAACTCCTATTCGTGGAAACCTAGCTACTGGTCGCCAGAAGATTGCGGCATTATCTGTCACAACTGCGTCAAGGCAAACCCAGAGTATTATCTTGAATGGCTAAATGGTAATGAAAAGCATTGCCTTACTTTGGATATTGACTTGACAAAGTATGGCTATTCATTGTATCGTAATAATTATGAGAATGGTTGGCACGACGGTCAGGATGATGACCCAGCTGCCATTGCGGAATACTTACGTGGCAATGAAATTACGGATTTTATTTTCGTTTTGGATTCGGTCGGGCAATTTGACATTAACTTCTCTGTATGGGTAAAACAATGAATGAACTAGCGTGTGTACACACAAGAGAAGAATGGCTAATGAATTGCCTAGCGATTCTTCGCGGCGATTTTCTCGCTAATGGCCATGTTGTTCCCGAAAAAATTAGGGTGTCTTGCTCTTGGCCGAGCAAGGGAGCATTAGCGAAAAAAAAGAGAATCGGCGAAGCGTGGTCAAGTGATAATTCCAATGACCAGACTTTTGAGATTTTTATTAGTCCTGTACTTGACAACGGACCAGCCGTATTGGCTACTCTAGTACACGAAATAGTACATTGCGTTGTTGGCCTAAGTAATAAACACAATAAGGTATTCTCGCATTGTGCGAAGTCTATGGGGCTGGAAGGGAAAGTAACAGCCACGAAGACAGGAGAGAGTTTACAACATCGCCTAGAGGATATTGTATCGCAAATAGGAAAGTATCCTCATGCCGAGTTGCACGCCGTCATAAAGGACAAGCCGCAATCCACGCGGTATCTAAAAATCAAGTGTGCAGCTTGTGGGTGTGTAGCCCGCATGACGCGAAAATGGCTAGAGCAAGTAGGTTTGCCTACTTGTGGTTGCGGTTCACTAATGCTTGAAGATGACAAAGGAGAAGATAATGCGTGAAAAACTGTTTTGTGTTTTCGGCAGTGTGGTTGCCGTTTTGTTGTCGATTTTAGGAATTGTCTTGACAACTAGATTATTCTGGTTTATATTTTAGATAACGACTTAAGAAGGTGATGTAATGAAAAATTATGAAATTGCTATTCCGGTCACTGGTTTTAAGGTTTACTTCGTTGAAGCCGAAAGCGAAGATGCTGCAAGAGACGCGGTGTTAAATGGATGCGACGATTTTGATTGCGAATATGAATTGGACCAAAACTTAGACTATAATACATGGGAGGTGTGTGAGTTATGAGACTACATGAGCTAATTCGCAATGCACGCAATGCCGGTGCTTGTAATATCGAGTTATACAAAGTAATAAAACTCGGTTCGCTAAAAGATGCGAAGAAACACCCAGAAGCCGCGTATTGGGCTTATTGGTATGCTTGCAATGTCATTGGTGGCCGGTGGCCGGAAGCGGAAGAGATTATCAAGACAAGTCCAGAATATGCTTTTGGGTATGCGAGTTTTATTAACAACTTAGGAGGGTGATGTGATGAAAGAAGATACGCTCTAAAATTATTACATACGAAGAGGGTTTATTGCAGCATGATGAGATTATTAAGCTATTCCAAGACTTAATAAATACTGGATTAGCATGGAAGTTGCAGGGGCACTACGGAAGAACTGCAAGTAATTTAATTGAAAATGGGTATTGTTACACAAAGGAGAAGCAAGATGCTATGTCCAATATGTAAAAAAGAACTATCAGTAGATATGTTTGAGACATATAAGAGGATTGGCGGTTTCACTACAAGAAATATATGTAAAAAATGTAAATGGGCGAGAGAAAAAGCTAGAATTATTACAAAAAAAGAAAAGGCTGGTACTTTATTTGATGATGTTAGGCGTATCGACCCAGCAAGAGCAGATAGATTAGACGCATTTCGTCAAAAAGCGAAAAACAAACTCCCGATGTAAAAATGAAACAGGCGATTATTTACTGTCGTTTTTCTCCACGACCAAATAGCGAAGATTGCACAAGCAATGACAGACAAGAGGAGCGTTGTAGGGATTACTGTAAAAGAAAAGAATATAACGTAATTGATGTATTTTCCGATTATGCTAAGAGTGGCAAAACAAAAAATCGCCCTGCATTAAAACTGGCATTAGATTATCTTGCTGACGGAATGATTTTGGTAGTTGATACACACGATAGGCTGGCAAGGGACATGCTGGTCAGTCTTATGATTCATGCAGAGGTTGAAGGTAAGGGAGCAAGAGTAGAATCGGCAGACGGCAACCCAACTAGAGTGACTCCCGAAGGTAGGTTGGTTACTAACGTTCTTGCGGCGTTTGCACAGTATCAACGCGAGACATTCGCAATACGAACAAAGAAGGGACTGGCTAGAAAAAAAGCGGAAGGCATTTACCTAGGGACTGTGCCGATAGGATACAAGAGAAACCCTAAAACGAAAACATTAGAGGAAGATTATCAAGAACAAACTGCTATCAGGACGGCCATTGAATTAAGCAAGCAGGGTGTTAAATCAGAAAAAATTGCGGCTTTACTTTCTGAACATATTGGCCCGTGTCGTGGTAGGCCGTGGTCTGGTAGAACGGTAAGAAAGTTATTGAATATCGAAAAAATTACTTGACTTTTTATTAACCTTCAAGCATAATACTACGAAAGGAATGGTGATTTATGGACAGAAAGGTAGTTATTGTAACGCCAAGTGACGAAACAGTCATTGGAACTGTTGCGGACGTGCTTGCTGGAAAATGCAAGACAGCTATGTCTTATGCGATTAGGGATGTGGTGGATGGCTTAGAGTTTGGAAATGAACAAAAAGACTACGCTGTTATTACCATTGAATTGAGATAGCGTGTACACGCAAGGAATTAAGAATGGCATTTAACTTAGAATCAATATCTACTGGAAACAAAAATCGTCCACCAAGAATAGTGTTTATTGGGGTAGAGAAAATAGGGAAAAGTACATTTGCGGCAGGAAGCGAGAGACCAGTATTCATTCCAATAAAAGGAGAAGAAGGAATCGATGACTTAGAAGTTAAGCAATTTCCCACTTCTAAGACACTGAAAGATGTTATCGAATGTCTTTATTCTTTATACTCTACAAGCCACGATTACGGAACAGTTGTAATTGATTCTGCATCTACTCTTGAACCGCTAATCTGGGCTGAAACTTGTTTTAGAAACGGAAATGTAGACAGTATAGAGAAAGTCGGAAAAGGATACGGAAAGGGCTACGCAGAAGCAACGTACAGATGGAGAGAAATACTAGAAGCCTTGGATAACTTAAGAAGTGAAAGGGATATGGCGTCAATTATTATTGGTCATGCTAAAGTTAAAAGGTTTGACGACCCTTGCGGAGATAGTTATGACCAGTATCAAATTGACGTTAATGAAAAGGCTGCAAATATATTATATCGTTGGGCTGATGTCATTCTCTTTGCTAACACAAAGGTAATAGTAAAGAAAGAGGACGTTGGTTTCAATAAAGAAAAGAGTCGTGGAATTGATGTATCGAATGGAGCTAGGTTCCTCTATACTCAAAAGCGACCCGCACATCCAGGTGGCGGTAGGGGAGTGTATGGTAAACTACCTTATGAATTACCTTTGTCGTGGAATAGTTTTATTGATGCAATTTCTTGCGTGAAAGAGTAGTTATGTTTTTTAGTTCTTTCCTTAACCGTTGGAGGTCTTCCGTGTCAAGTTCTAAGAAGAGAGTTGCTGATGCCGAGTTTGTTTCCGCTTATGTCGCGTCTACTGATTGTGGTGGAGTTGCCGCTAAGCTGGGCGTAACCGCTTCCGCAGTACGTTCGCGTGCTGCGAAGTTGCGTAAGGCAGGAGTTGAACTTCCTGTATTCGACCGCACACCGCGAAAAAAGAAAGAGATTAAAGTAGCGGAGTTGAACGTTATTTGTTCTGTTGCCAAAACAAGTCAGGAGCAATGAAGCATGAATAACCTCCAACAGATTTTTGGTCAGGCGTTTGATACGTCTACCGTGGAGCCGCAAGGTGATTACGATGTCTTGCCACCTGGAAAGTATATTGTTTCCATTGACAAGGCCGAAGTAAAGCAAACCAAGGCTGGGACTGGGCACTTAATTAAGTTGACTATGACAGTCTTGGATGGCCCTGCAAAAAACAAAAAGTTGTGGGACCAAATTAACATCCAAAATCCGTCTCAACAGTGTCAGCAAATTGGGTTGCGTCAACTGTCTGCACTTGGACGTGCTTGCGATGTTAATGTTGTGTCTAGTGAGGAGCAGTTTTTAGGAAAGGTGTGCGTTGCTCATGTTAAAGTAAAAGACGATAACAACGAGATTCGCACGTATTCTAAGGTTGGTGCTGATGTTCAGCAATATCCTTCTGTTGCCCCGCAACAGCAGAGTACGCAATATCAGCAGTATCAGCAACAGCAGCAACCACAGCAACCGCAGCAACCGCCCCAACAGTGGCCAATGCAACCACAGCAACCCATTGCCAGTCCAGGAATGAAGCCGCCGTGGGCTAGGTGACATCGCTTACTCACAAGGATGTGGGTAAAATAGCCTCTCTTTGATACGACACTGATAGGCCGTGAAGATAACAGTGTCGAGTAACCGCCGACAAGAGGGGTTATTTTCCGCACGTCTTTTAAGGAGTTATTATGCGTTCTTTAAGTGAGCTTGTATCTGCATTGATGTGTGCTAAGCACAATGAAGAAGATGCACGCAACGAGCGTGTAAAAATTGAGGAGGAGATAGCAGAGCAAGTTCCAACAGATGAAAATGGACAAAAAACAATAGCTGTTGATGACGTTAAGATAACTGTGAAGCGTGGTCTAAGCTATAAAGCAGACACGGTAGCTATTACGCAATTAGCGTTTGATAAAGGATTACAGTTTGCACCAATAAAAACAAAAACAACTACCGAGTTGGATGAAAAAGGTTACGAATGGTACAAAAAAAATAATAAAGAAGCGTATGATATATTGTCGAAATATGTAACCGTCACTCCGAGAAAAGTGCAAGTTACAATTAAAGAAAGCTAAACATGCCATACTTTTGCATTAGTGACTTACATCTTGGGGACGGCGGCTCACGAGATAATTTTAATTGTGACGCATCACGAAAATACAGAATAGACGATTTTATGAGACATGTTTATATGCAGAATGGTAAAATAATTATACTTGGTGATTTATTTGAGTGGTGGCAAACTAATTTGAGTGCAACAATACGGCACAATAAGTCATTGCTTAATAAACTTACCAATCAATTATATAGTTACGTAATAGGTAATCACGATTCTGCTTTTAAGTTTTTAATTAACAACAGGGATTTTAGTCAAATACACAGAATCTTTAATTATATGTCACATGCGTTCGCTATGGAAATAGGTGGGCGAAGATTTTTATTTATGCACGGGCATGAGGTTGATAGCTATTGCAATAGCGATAACCCAGGGGTTGGAGAAATTACTGCGATAGTATCTGGCTTACTTGAAGATAGGAATGAGTCCCCAAGTAAAGACGGTAAGTTTATCGAGGATAAGTTTCTTGGGGTTTTGGAAAAAATATCTTCTCGTTATAGGATGATAACTAGACAAAGCGACAGGACGCCAGAAATGATTGCTGGTGTCGAGAAACGCAGGGCGTTATTCGACGCTGATGTTGTTGTCTATGGGCATACACACATCCCTGGTAATGTCAGGGATTTCCATTACAACGCTGGGTGTTGGTCTGGTGACGTAGATACATACGTTAAAATAGACGATGACGGTACTGCGAAGGTGTGTGAATGGACAAAAGAATCGAAAGAAGCTGAGTACATAAGAGAATTGCGATGAAAATTACGTTTTTTCTATCATGTTTTTTGTCAGCTTTGCCTGTTACAAATTACGCATCTATAAGAGACGTTGGCGATATTGGCCGACGATATGGCCAAGTTGTCGCTGATATTGAAAGCCATTTACCAACTAATCATCCGTATCGTGATAATGATAGAATAACGTGGGTGCATGAGGGTACTCACGGCATAAATAGCATCTTAAGAAATACATTTGGCAGGCCTGGATTTTACGTATTAGAAAACAAAGCCATTCTACTTAATACAGAACCACAAACAACGATAGGTGAAGTTGCTAGGATGGTTCCTGTTTCTTTGCGTGGTGACGTTTACCGATTATACATGGTTGACATGAGAAGGTATTGGGAACATCAACCATCATATATTTTTGATGAGTTTGTGGCATATACTAATGGTGCGGATGCACGCAATCAGTTGCGAATACATGATAGGGCTGAAACAGTAAAATACATGTTGGAGTTTTGTGTTTATTCAGCTTGCGTTCCGCGTTCAGTTAAGGAAGGTGATGAGCAGTTGCGTCTCTTTTTAATGTTTCAGGCAGAGCGTGCAATAAAGATTAGCAACGATTCTGGAATAAAAAGCGAATATCTAATTAAACTTTGTAACGAGCCTGACGCTAACGAGCTAAGAATTTTCATGCGTAAGTATTTCGGAAAACGATGGGCAAAAGAAACGTTAGGATTTTAATAACATGAAAAAAATATGCTCTGTGTGTGGTAAGAATTTATCTGTTGTTTGTTACGGAAAAGATTGGTGCGTTGCATCATTGCTTAAACCAGAGTAATACAATGTCAGAATTAAAAGACTTACTGCCTAAAAACTCTCTTATTGTTAATGCAATTTATTCGCATTACAAGAGAGTTGGAGATGAGCAAAAACCAAGAGAATATCTCGGTGCTTCTATTATCGGGCATCCATGCGAAAGGTACTTATGGTACACTTTTAGACATTGTTGTAGGCCAGATTTTGATGGTCGTATGTATCGCTTGTTTGATACAGGGAATCACGAGGAAGCCCGTTTAGTGGCCGATTTAAGGGCTATCGGTTGTGAGGTCCACGGTGGAGACGAAGCCGGACAGCAGTTCGCCGTCTCCGCCGTGGGCGGTCACTTCTCTGGTCACATGGACGGATGCGTACTTGGTGTTCCTGGTGCAGAAAAAACATGGCATGTTGCAGAGTTTAAGACTCACAACTCTAAGTCATTTTCTAAATTACAAAAAGAAGGTGTTGAAAAATCTAAACCACAGCATTATACACAGATGCAAGTGTATATGCACCTTTCTGGAATGACTAGAGCGTTGTATCTTGCGGTTAATAAAGACACTGATGAATTGTACGCTGAGCGTGTTAGGCATGATAAGCAATTTGCCGAGAGTATGATAGAGCGTGCCGAGAGAATTATTGACGCAACAACTCCGCCGGAACGAATATCAGATAGGCCTGATTTTTGGCAATGTCAATTCTGCGAAGCGAAGTCTATTTGTTTCGGTATTCAAGCTGACGGAAAATATCAGGCTTTACCAGTCCCGTTTTTATCGTGTAGACAATGCTGCCACGCAACGCCAACAGCGGATGGCAATGCGTGTTGGAAATGCGAGAAGCATAAAAGAGGGTTGTCGTTTACGGACCAACAGAAGAGTTGCAGGGACCACTTATGTCTACCTGGGCTATTTTCGTATTCTGACCCGACTGATTACGGAGATAATTACATAGAGTATACAACTAAAGAAGAAAACAAAAAGTGGAGAAACGGTAATGAAGGTAAGAGTTGGTCTAGTGATGAGCTAACAAGGGTGTCTATGCAACAGGTTTATATTGGTTACATTGCTGCCGCAAAAGATGTGTTCGATTTAACGGTTGAGGGCGTGTGCCAAGATGATATTTTACATAGATACCCAGCCGAAGATTCTGAGATAGTGTGGCATGGCAGATATAGTAAACTAGAGGAGGCATGGAAAGATAAATACAAAGATGATTTGTCAGCACTTGCTCCATTGTTGGTATCTGATGCTTTTGAGTACAAAGCAGCAGAGTACAATGAAAGCAGGGTGGTTATTTTTTGGCCAGATACAAAGGAAGCTGAAATTAGGCAAGGAAAATCATAAGAATAAAAATGAACTATAATATGGAACCACTAAATTTAATTGATATTGTCGCATTACTTGTTTCGATCCAAAAGACTGCTAAAAAAAGGATACCAGAAGACACGGAGCTTTGGCTAGAAGTTTCTGGACTTGTACACTCGCAGACAGGAATTGCAAACATTCCATACAATCAAGTACGGCAGAAGCTAATAGAAATGCACAATAAGTTGATAAATAATCAAAAGATATTGTAATGTTTCAGCCACGTCAGTATCAAATAGACGCTGTCAATGCACTGCATACGCACGTTTGTACTAAACAAACAAACCCGTGTGTTGTGTTGCCTACTGGTGCTGGTAAATCTGTAACTATGGCTAACGCTATTAAGTTATGGAAAA
>Ga0105099_10001809_pt1 | contig 13063 bp, 8 predicted proteins | sample PPLLak3cmMay2015_2_FD_79138 | JGI IMG/M metagenome (GOLD analysis project Ga0105099, IMG submission 79138) | Freshwater sediment microbial communities from Prairie Pothole Lake near Jamestown, North Dakota, USA - PPLs Lake P8 Core (1) Depth... | ecosystem: Environmental > Aquatic > Freshwater >...
ACGCAGCAACACTACACCCAGACTCATGATCGTGTCGTATTGAGCCGGATCCATGCGGCCGGAATGAAAGAGATTGAGCAGCGGTTCCGGCGTCAAAACAAATGCGGTCACTAATACAAACATATAGGCCCAAGTCAAATGCAGGGCGCTGACCGTAGCGTAAACCCCATCTTCGGGCCGGCCGCGGCCGATGGCCTGACCGACCAAAGTGGCATTGCCGATGTGAAAACCGACCATGGGCAGAAAAGCCAGGGACTCGATGGAGAGCACAATATTGGAAGCAGCCAGTTCCAGTCCGCCCAGGCGCCCCAATATCTGGATGAAAAAAGTGAAGCCAAAAATTTCCAGGAAAAACTGGACCCCGCTCGGCAAGCCGAAACGCATGAGCCGGTTGAACAATTCTTTGTCAAAAGCGCGCTGCGCCCAGGTCCCGAAACGGGCGCAATTGGACGGGGTGAAGATTAAAATAATATAGATCGCTACAATCACGGCTGAGGCGATCACGGTGGATAAGGCCGAGCCCTGAATACCCAATTCCGGAAACGGTCCTTTCCCGTAAATCAGACAATAATTGAGCGGAATATTGACCAGAGCGCCGGCCAGGTTGGCCAGCATCACGGTCCAGGTTTTGCCGCGACCGGTGTAAAAACAACCCAGGACTGTATTAAGGATGGACAGGCCGCCGCCCAGAACCAGGATATTGAAAAAGCGGATTTCCAAAATTTGCACGGCCGGAGCATGGCCGATGAGCCTGAACAAAGGTTTGGAGAAAAAGAAAAGGGATGCGAGCAGAATTCCGGCTATCAAGGCGAAATAGATGCCTTGCCAGAGTGCCGCGCCAATGCGGTCCAAAGCCTTGGCTCCGAAATACTGGGAAACAAAGGCATTGGTGTAACTGGCTACGCCCATGAAAAAAGAAATAAAAGTAAAGGCAACAATGCCGGCCGGCAACACGGCGCTGATGCTGTCGATCGAATATTTGGCTAAAAAAATTCGGTCGGTGAACTGCATCAGAGTAAAGGACCCCATGGAGGCCACCAGGGGCAGGCTGATGGAGAGCACGTCGCGATATCCGTTCGGTTTAGACCAGCGTTTAAACAAGAGTTTTATTCCTTTTAAAAAAGGCTATATTCATAAAAATAGGGCGGAATATCCGGCTGCTCCGGACTAATGCCGCCCTCAATGGCGACGGTCACTATGTAATTTTTTAATTAAAGAGTAAAGAAAAATTTTATTGCTTAAAAAATGGGTCCGAGTATGATTGGGAAGAAATATCTTAGACCGACCAATTACATTGATTGGTAACTTGCTGAAATTGTTTAATAATCAATCCGACGATATTATTATCTTGGCAGGGCTGGAGTTTCCAGGTTTGGAAAATAGAATATCATTGCCTTAAAAAGGAACAGAAAAGAATGATGTCGAAAGTTAAGGTCATTGCAGGAATTGCGGTAGGGATTTTGTTTATTGCTTTAATATATGATGCCTTTAACGGTTTTTTTATTATAAAACAAAGGCAACAACAAAATTATAGCTTTTAAAAGTTCATCACTTATTAACAGTCTTATAATAGTGTTCACATATGGTTGCGGCTTTCGGATTTTTTTTCAAGCGGCAACTAACGGCTTCCGGACTCTAACAGCCAGGGCAGGAGCCCTCGCGTAGCAAGCGCCGTGGCGATCAAATTTATTCGGAATCCATTAAAAGTGCTTCGGGCCATTGTAATAGGCCTGCGTCGCGCTTGCTGATCTTGCGATAAGGTTTAATACCATAAGAGAGTTGCCGCTTGAAAAAGAAATCCGGAAGCCGCTTCATAATAAAAATGAAGAATACTATTATGAGACCCTTAATATATGATAGGAAAAAGTAATGATCCAAAAACAAATCGATATTACGCGGGCCCGGCAGGAGACGCCGGGTTGTGAAAAGGTGCTGCACTTCAACAATGCCGGGGCCGGTTTGATGCCGCGGCCGGTGCTTGAAGCAATTTGCGGGCATTTGCAATTGGAAGCTGAGATCGGCGGTTATGAGGCAGCGGATCAGGCTCGTGATAAAGTGGAACATACCTACGATGCCATTGCCGCGCTGATCGGCTGCGGGCGCGACGAGGTCGCTATAGTCGAGAACGCCACCCGGGCCTGGGATATGGCTTTTTATTCCATTCCTTTTAAAAAAGGCGACCGGATCCTGACAGCCGCGGCCGAATATGCCAGCAACTATATCCCTTTTTTGCAAATGGCCCAAAAGACCGGGGTCAAGATCGAGGTTGTTCCCAATGACGAATACGGCCGGGTCTCGGTGGAAGCCTTGTAATAGATGATGGACAAGCGCGTCAAACTGATCGCCGTGACCCATGTGCCGACCAACGGCGGTTTGATCAATCCGGCCAAGGAAATCGGGCGGATGGCGCGGCAAGCCAATGTATTGTATTTGCTGGATGCCTGCCAATCAATCGGGCAAATGCCGATTAACGTAGCGGAGATCGGCTGCGATATGCTTTCAGCCACGGGTCGTAAATATCTGCGCGGCCCGCGCGCAACCGGTTTCTTGTATGTGCGCCGGAACGTGATCGAGAAACTGGAACCGCCTTTTCTGGATTTACATGCAGCCAAATGGACGGCATCGGATCGTTTTGAAATCCGACCGGATGCGCGGCGGTTCGAAAACTGGGAGACCTATTATGCCGGAAAAATCGGGCTGGGTGTGGCAATCGATTATGCCCTGGCCTGGGGTTTGGAAGCGATCTGGGATCGGGTTTTGACCGTTTCCAGCATGCTGCGCAATTATCTCGGCGAAATTCCGAAAATTCATATCCACGATCTCGGCATTCAGAAGTGTGGGATTGTTTCCTTTACCGTGGATGGTTTGGACCCGCAGGAAATCCGCGACCGGTTGCGGGAGCAAAAAATCAATGTATCTTATTCTCCGGCCGAATATACGCGCATGGATATGGACAGCCGCAAATTGAGCAGCGTGGTGCGGGCTTCGGTGCATTATTACAATACTGAAGAAGAGGTCATGCGGTTCTGCGAGGCTATCAGAGGGATGGTGTCGGCTTAAAGAAAATATTTATCACACGAAGGCACAAAGGCACGAAGTTTTAGAAAACTATATCCAAACATTGTCCTGGGCGGTCAAGGCGCCGCCGGCATCACCGGTGTTGACCGTGCCGGCCGGTTCCACCAACAGGATGCGGCACTCTTTTTCGGCAAAGGGTTTGTGCTCCACGCCTTTGGGGACCACGAACAGCTCGTCTTTTTTGAGCACGACCCGGCCGTCGCGCAAATCGATGCGCATCTCCCCCTCCAGAATCATAAAAACTTCATCGGTTTCCGCATGTTTGTGCCAGACGAAATCACCCCGAAACTTGACCAGCTTGAAATGATAATCGTTCATTTGGGCGATGATCCGGGGCGCGCAGTAATCGGAAAATTTGGCGAATTTTTCGGAAAAATTGATCGGTTGATTGGGCATGATCGGCCATCCGCCTCCCTTTAAGCTAAAAAGGTTTTTCTGACTTCTTAAAGTTAATAAAACAGATAGTGAATGTCAATCGTTTTGCTGAAGGGCTGAATTTCGCACCGATCCTTTCATCAGTGGGAGACGGCTTTTTTTTCGTATTATTAAGGGAGGGTGCTAAGGCGAGGCCGATATGAGAGGGATGCCGCGCCGGCATCCCTCCAATCGTTAGGATCGATTTAAATTTTTTTCCAAACAGACCACATGACCGGGTTGTTCGGTTCCCGGCCGTATAAAGAATACTCTCGATTCGTGCATATATAACGGAATCCGTTATGAGTCACCTGAGCGCCGACTTCATACCAACGATAAGGCTCCCAGGCTGTAACGTTTGTTTCTTCCGTGATCTCGACCAGCCTGACATTATCCAAAATGACATCGATCGGCTCAAGCCCGAATTCAAAGCAGAGGCTTGCCGCATTATCGCTGGCATGATTCATGGTGAATATATGCGAAAAAGTCTGCATACTTTGCGACAGATAGAAAGTTCTGGGGCCGCTGTAATTGGCATAATCATCGCCATTTTTTTCCATTTGGCAAAACAACGTTCGCGGGCATTCAACGGCTTTGGCGTCGAATTGCAAATAATACGTATGCCCGTTTTCAAGGGCAATATTATCCTGGCGCAAATGGACATGCCAAGTCTCGGAACCGGCATTGGTCGTGTCCACCCGGGCTTTACCGCTCTGAACATAGGCTGTTGCTTCGGCTGCGGTATCGCAATAAAAGCTCCAACTGCTTAAAGAGCTATTAAATGTTCCGTTGACGACCTTGTTGACGGCGGCAGCAGCGCGGGGTTCTCTCCAGTCAAACAATTGATTGGCGAATAAAAGGCGCGATCGGAAATCCACGAAGTAAACGCCGATATTCCGATCGGAAAACTTCTGGGCCAATTTTAACTGCAGTTTGGGAATGATCTTCCAACGTTCTTTTTCCTGGATGCTGTCCCAGGGCGCGGCATCGTCTTTCCAGGTTTCATCCGTAGTGTCCATATCCATGAAATTCAGCCAGCCGCAACCGTTGTTGCCGGGGAAACCATCGGATCGCGTGACCCAATCGTTCGGATAGGCCACCTGGAAACCTACCGGGCTTTTATAAGAGCCGGTCTGACATTTATCGACCCATCCCTTGAAGTCGTTCATCATATTAGTATAAGCTGTCGCCGGCGCAATGGTATTCCCATTCTCGTCAACCGGACCCGGACCCGGCGCAGGTTCTCCCCAGGGATACCGGAACCCCTGACTGTCGTTGACAAATTGAATGTTCTGGATCCCGCCGGTATAGGCAGACCCTAGGGCGTCGATCTTGGCGGATAAATCGCTGTAGTCGCAGATAAAATAATGACCATCCAGACTGAATGCGTAATGTTTTAGGTACATTCCTAAATTGTTGTCTTTACATTTCTTATACCACTGGGCCACGGCTTCTACTACGGCATATCCGTTGTTGAGGGGGTTTGAGGGATGGATGCTGCCCATTTGGTTTTCAGGCGAGCCCTCGCGGTTGTTACGGACCCATTCTACGTCAACGCCGATACCGATAACGCAAGGATGTATGGGATTGGCCGGGTTTTGATCCTGGCGGACCAGATAATCGACGATCACCGACATCAAACCCTTGGCAGTCCCATTATCATCCATATTCGCAAAACCGGGTTCCACCTGAATCCAGACCTTAACGCCGGTGCGGTCAAAGTGGTCCAGGAATGCTTCGGAGCGGTCGTGCAAGTTCTGGTTGTATTTTCCCGAAGGGGAGAGAGCCGGGTCGTCGCAAAATTGGATCTTGGAATCCACTGTTATCCCGGCGGGTTTTTTCATCTGCACCACACAACCGCCGGTTCCCTGGGCCAGATCGACCCTAGGCCGGGTGACGATCCATAATAGGGTCGGTTGCGTGTTGCCGGCCGGAGAATAACCGATACAAGCTTTGGCGGCCGCTTCCCAGCGCCAAGGTTCGGGAAAACCATACGCCGCTAAACCGGCATTGGCCATAGGGTCGCCGGCAAAAGGCGGGTTGCCGCCCAGACTCATGATACCGTAAGCCGAAGCGCGCAAGCCAGACCATCTGAGGTTTGTGGGCCAACTATCCGTGACGCCGGTGTCTCCCAGGTTGGGAATCTGCATCACTTTAAAGCGTTTATTGGACCCCAAATCATTGACCAGCACTTTATTGTTCAATATCCCGGTTGTCGTAAGACTTTTCTGGGTATCGTTGGAAATTTTAACCGTGCCGGGATCGGTGCCGTCGGACTGAAAATAACCGAGATGAGTTGAGTCGTTATGAACATGAAAGAAAAGAGAATTCCCGACCACATCCAGCCAATGCGCTTCTCCTCCGACAGTCGCACTGATGTTTTTAACGATTCGGAAAGTATTCGGCGTTACTACGCCTTGATCGTTCAAATGCGCGACATAAAGGTAATGGGTGACGCCGCCGTCTTCGAAATTCTTCTTGACTGGCAGGAACAACTGGTTTCGCGAGACCACCATCATCCTGAAATTTCCATCATACCCGAGGTCGTTGTCTATCGGGATCTCAACCGTGCCGGCATCGCTGCCGTTGCTTCTCCAGAGCCGCCGGATATTGTCGGCTTTTTTTATGGCCCCGAAATAAGCGGTATGATTCAAGATTTGCATATATTGCGGGTTTTTCATAACCGAGGATGCCACAGTATAGTCGGAACCGCCGTCATAAACGTAGAGGCTGCCCTCGCCGGAAGCGTCGCGAACCGTATAATATACATTACCGCCGGCCGCGCCCAATAAAATCATATTGTCTTTTCCGGCATAAGTCGCCCGGTTGTTCCAGGAATTATTGGACGTGTCGTATTCGCGCAGCACAACGGCGCCGGCGGTGTTTTTACAGTACAGATAGAGTTTCGAGCCGTCGGCCACCAGAGATTTGTCGTAGGTTCCGGTGTAGCCGTGCAGGGTCAGGGAACCGCCGTCGTTGTTGAAAATGGAGGCGTAAGCAAAAGAGGGCGCCGTTCCGGTGACCTTGACGAGGGTGAGGGAGCCCGAAACCTTGGCGACAAAATACAACGCGTTGTTCACCACCGTAAGGCTGCTCACTTCCGTGTAGGTCGCGCCGTTGGCTTGCTGAATGGAGGCGGCATCCAGGTTGCCGTTCCAGGTCCAGAGTTGATAGGGGGTTCCGGCGACGCTGGCGTTGGAACAAGCCATGAAAAGGGCATTGCCGAAGCTGACCGCTTCATGGGCCGCCAAAAGATTCGCCGAATAGGCGACGTCGGCGAAGGTAATCTTATGGCCGACTTTCAGGTTATCCGTTTCGTAGACCCCTGCCGCAGCAAAACCCGCAACAAACCATATGGCTATGATGATCATTGCCGTGTACATTCTGCGTTTTCGTAACATGTTTATCCCTCCGATTTTTAAAAATTTATAAATTCCGCATCTGCGGTAAAATCCTGTTGATGAATCGCCGGGATGTCATGTGCTTTTTCAGTGGGAATAGGAACGATTCGATTTTTTTGAAAAAGCAACGGAATCCGCCAGGCATTTTTATCGGCTCGAACCCGTGATCCGGACGATTGCGCGAAAAGTAGTTCATCAAACGAATATCCGGAGAATAGAGTCCAATGAACTTAATAAATGCTTCCGGTAGAGCAATAAGCATGCCAGAGCTTCAAATCGTATCGAATTTAGCCGGTGCACTGCTTCTGCGGGCGAGTATCTCGTTGTCGGTTGAGCGCACTCCCTCCGGCGATACCGTGTTCTCAAAGCGCCGGGAACGGCCGACTGCTGACGGAAATAACCGGTCGGGTGCGGATATTTTTATTGCATAAGATTATCACAAGATCGTCACCAAACCGTCACGGCATCTTAAGGAAGAATAGTTTTAATAATTTATCCTGATTTATTTCTTTGATTTTTGGTGACCCCGTTAAGACGGGAAACGGGGCGCCCGTTCGGTGAATTTCGGGATAAAAATGCGGAAACAGCGAGCCTGTGTTGTTCGGTTTTTGGGATATAACGGCTCGACGATCATCCGGCGGCGGTTGGAGCATTTTTTCGTTCGATACTCATAGCAAGAGGCGGCGGGATATTTTGACGTGCATCGACGTTCACGCGATCGCGTGAAAACGGATAATTTTTTGCACGCCTCTTAATTTGGAGGAACCCGAATTGAACGAACTATTATTTCAGATAGTTAACGCAATGAAAGCGTTACGGATCCCGGATGATTCCGTTCTGTATTGTGTATCGGACAAAGGAAAAAGCACCAGCGATTGTTCTGTATTGATTATTTCACCATTTATAAGGCCTTAATATGACTGAATATTACTTTATTGATCCTGTTTTGGCGCCCTTTCATCTCAATAATCAGCCAATAAAAATTCAGACGATTCTTTGATGAGGACGGGATTTCATTTATAACTTGAAATAAAAATGAATTTCTGATAATAGGAGCCATGCTTCGACAAATACGAAAAAAAGTCACGGTTGGCCTGGTAAGATTAATTTTTAAAATGAGCTCTTTTATCCCCTATCCTATGGCGCAAAAGCTGGGAGCAACCTTGGGCGCCTGCGCGTATTATGTGCTGGCCAAATACCGAAAACGCGCTTTACTGCATTTGAAGGAACGCTTAAAAGTTAAAAAGCCCCAGGCCATATCCTTGGCCAAGAGAATTTTTAAAAACCAGGGCATGAATTTCATGGAGTTCTTCTATCTGCAGAAAATCAAGAAGACTCATTTTGACAAATATTACCGGATCATAAACCTGGAAAACATAGAAAAAGCGTATGCCAAGAAAAAAGGAGTTCTCCTCGTAACGGCTCATTTTGGAAATTGGGAATCCATCGTTCCGGTGGTTTGTCAGTCCGGATTTTCGGTTAATGTCATTACCCGAAGATATCATATCAAAGAACTGGATGAGATTTTGGTGACACTCAGAACCCGGAACGGCATGAAAATCATTCAACGAGGCGAAACCGATTCGGCCAAGCAGATTCTCAGAGCGCTCAAATCCGGTGAAATCATCGGTATGCTGGTGGATCAGAATGTGAAGTCCATTCCCAATGTGGATGTAAATTTTTTCGGAAAAAAAGCGCCGACGCCGGTCGGCATGGCCTCCCTGGCTTTAAGGAACGGGTGCAGCGTCGTGCCCTGTTTCAGCCGGCGCAATGACCAAGGCGTGCATGTGCTGGAGTGCTTGCCTGAAATCGAAATCGAGAAAACAGGCGATCGTGAAACGGATGTGCTCTTAAACACCCAAAAAATAACGGACATCATCGAATCGGTCATCAGAAATCATCCCGACCAATGGGTCTGGTTTCACAGACGTTGGCATCCTGAATTGTCGTCCTGAAATGGATCGTCATAGATAGGTTTAGGACGATATTCATCGGCTTTTTAAGTTCCGTTTATCCTGTCCCATCACTCTTTTTGATTCTCCACTCAACCGGTTGATCCTAATCAATATTTGCAATAAAAAGCATTTTTACGGCAACATACCTAATTTTACATAAAAATGACATCCGAATTGGTTGATTTTAATCATTTATCCAATCATTTACACCTCTGAAGCCGCTTCCCTATTGCACTTTGGCAAATCTTTTGCATAAATAATGGCAGGGGAAGTCTTGTTAATGGCCGTATATTGCCCGGAATGAAGTGCCAAAAAACCATGTCGATCAACCTTGTTTTGAAAAAGGATCATCCATGAAACTATGCCCGACTTGCGATCAGCCTTTATCCGAAGGCGTAGCCATTTGCCCGTCTTGCGGCAGTGAAGTAGGCAAAGGCCGAATTTTTATCGATGATTACCGCATTGTGGACGTATTGCATGAAGGTCATGCCAGTCTGCTCTGTCACGCGGTCCGGGAACGCACCGGTGAAGAGGTTATGATCCGTTTATTCACGCCCGGTTCCGGAGTGGATCAGGAAATCGCCGACCGGCTCGGCCGGGAGATTGAACAGCTTAAGAAATTGCCTGAAAAGAGTTTTGTCAAACATTATGCCATGCGGCGATCGAGCGACGGCTTATGGTATCGGATCAGCGAATGGGTGGATGCCGAGAATTGGGGTGAATTGGTTCGCTCCGGAATGCTTAGCGATTATCGGGTGGCCATCACTCTTTTCCGAAAAATCGCTTCCACCCTGGCCATTCTTCATCAACACGGTCATTTCATTCCCCATCTGATTTTAGACGACATCATGGTGACCATGAGCCCCAAGGGCGAATTGGATGTTAAGATCGATTATAAACTTTCGCGCTTCCTGGACCATAAAATGGACCGGCCCGGGCCCATGCTAAAGCATTTACTGGACTGTCACCCCGATATCATCAATCATCGGCCTCTGGATGTGCGCAGCGATATTTGGTCTTTGGGAAAAATATTTATAGAACTAATGACCTCCGATTTTGAGTCTTACAACTACTTGGCCAAGATCGATTCATTGCCCTTGCCCAATGAGCTCAAGACCCTTTTTAAAATTATGCTGGCCAACGAACCGAACTTGCGGCCGCGTTCCATGGCCGAGGTGGCGGATACGCTGGGTCATATTACCGACAACCAGTTACGGGCGGCGCAAAAATTAACCGCGGAGCGGGAGGCGACTCCGGAAAAAACCATCACTCTTTTAAAAAAGAGGCAAAGGGCCATGGTCATGGTCCTGATTTTTTTGGTGCTGGGCACGATTGCGGGTTGGGTGCATTTAAATTTAAAAAAGCAAGATAGCGGCGATGTTCTGGAAGCATACGCCAATCAATACTCTCGTTCCGTGGCTTTCGTGCTGGTCGAATATTGGGTGAAGACCGGCGACAAGATCCAATATATGCAAAAATCGGAAGGCACGGCTTTTTTGGTGGATAGCGGGGGGTATTTGCTCACCAACCGGCATGTGGCCTGTCCCTGGCTGGAAGATAACGACTTCTTTATGGTTGTTTATCAATTGAAACGGGCCGGCATGGATCCCAGCTTCGGTTATCGCATGTTTCTTTGGTTTGAAGGCGAAAAAGCCTTTAAACGTTCCGCGGGACTCATGGATCGGGCCGATCTTTCGGATCAATACACGTTTCATACCGCTTATCGCAGTGACGGCCAGCCGCGCCTGACTATAGCCGGCGTGGCCAAGCCGCCGATGCAGACCCGGCAATTATTGTTTTCCCCGCTTAAAGACGATTTTGCCGTTTTAAAAATCGATCAACTTCCGCCGGGCCGAGACCCTTTACCCCTTGATCTGAAGATGAGTTCGCAAAAGATTCCCAAATTGGCGCGTGTTATCACCTTGGGATTTCCGTTGGGCAGTCAGACCCAGGAAGGCGCGGTTAACGTCAGCGTGACCAGAGGGCATGTCCGGCGTTCTTTTGAAAATTTACTGCAGGTTGATGCTTCGCTTTACGGCGGCAACAGCGGCGGGCCTTTAATCGATATGAACGGAAAAGTGATCGGGATTGTCTCCGGTGTGGCCATGGATCGCGGCGGCGGCGACATTGACCCCACCGCTTCGATTGCTTCCGCGGGCAAACCGGTCTGGGACATGGCGATGGTCTTTCCGATTACTAAGGCGGTTGCTTTTTTGCAGGATATTAAAACCGGCCAGGCAAAATGGAACGGATCCATGGATCTGGCAAGCGACACCAAAGCCAGAGAGATCATGGATCTGGCTCAAAAACAACGGTGGGCCGCGGCCATGAAATCGGCCGACAAGGCGCTCGGTAAAACCTTGGAACCGTCGCTTATGACCATTGCGGCCATGATGCATTTCAATGCCGGCGATTATGCGGGCGCTAAAAAACTTTTTCAACAGTGTGTTTCCATGGAAGCGGAAAAAGAAATCGCCGAGTTGATGCTTTTCATCATCGATTGGCAAAACGGATCCACCGCCGATAATCCGCACCTGAAAGAATTATTGAATTTGGATTGGCGTTCCCGGGCCGAATTTTTGGGTTATGCCGGGCAGGTTTTGCAAGGTTTGGCGCCATTGGAAACGGCGCTGCAGAATTGGGAATCGTTGGATGAGAAGAGTTGGCTTTATTATATCGCCGGCCTGTTGCATGCCAAAAAGAGTGAGTGGGTCCAGGCGGAAAAAGTTCTGACTGCATCCATTTTGGCCGCCAACAGCAATACCTGGGAGTATTTTCTGGCTCAGGCTAAATTGGAGGAAGTGCAAAAGAAACGACTGGAAGCGGTTCAAAAAGATCAGCAGAAGTGGGCCGCTTATCAGAGCGACATCGCGGCTTTGGACCGCAAGATCAAGCAGGATCAGGCGATCAAGAAGCAGCAAAATCACGAGTTGAATTTGCTGGCCGCGCAGCTGGACTCAAAAAGCGCACCCCGGGAAAAACGGGAAGTTCTGGAGCAGATTTTCAAGATCTTGCCGGACAATGGAGAGGTTATGCTCGAATTGGCCTATTATAGCGTCATGGAAGAGTCGTGGGATAAAGCTTTGGTTTATTCCCAGTCTTTTCTGAAACGCGCCGGCCGGGAAAGTTCCACCCGACTCAGGATGGGTTTACTTGAAGCCATGGTCCTTCATAAAATCGGTAAAAGCGAGGAATCGTTCGCTTTGCTCGAAAAATATTACAAACAAACCCGTACGGTCTGGTACCGTACCATCGGCGAGTGTCTTTTGGGTAAAAAGAGGGAAGAAACGCTTGAACAGGAAGCGGGGGAAAGTCCGGAAAAATTATTGACCGCCCAGGTCGCTTTGGGTTTTTGGAGCGAAGGCGCCGGCGAAAAAGACAAGGCTATCGAATATTATAAAGAAGCCTTGGAATCTTTTATGGACCATTGGACCGAATTCAGCTTCGCCAGGGCCCGGATCAATAAGTTACGCGAAAGTAAATAAATCGGCCGCAGGAACAGCCGATTTATTTACTCCATAAAAAAGGTTATTCCGCGGGAAGCGGAATAACCTTTTTTTTAAAAGAAGATCACCCAATCCGTGTTTGGCAGGTTTCCGGTTTTGATTGTATCTATCCTTTTTGTGTCATCGTATTTATTGAAAAGAAAAAACTTTTGAAATCGGAGAAGATTTCATTCCGAGGAAAACAGAATACAATGTCTTCTATAGGAAATCGACCCGGTCGATTTCCTGAGGCCATAAAAACTGCTCAATCTTCCGCAGGAGCGGGTGCAGGCTTTCCGGCTTGACCGCCGAGATCGGAATGCCGTTCCATTCCTTGGCGAGCGCGACCGCCTCTTCAGAGGCCAACAGATCGCTTTTATTCAGCAGCAGCAGGGACGGCTTTTGGTGCAGTTCCAACTGGGCTAATATTTTTTCCACGGTCCGGACCTGCTCGGCCAGACGCGGGCCGGCGGCATCCACGACATGCAACAATAAATCGGCATCCTGCAGCTCTTCCAGAGTAGCGGCAAAAGCCTTCATCAAATCATCGGGCAGGCTGCGTATAAATCCGACCGTGTCCGTAATGATCACTTCGCGTTCATGCGGAAAGCGCAAACGCCGGCTGCTGGGATCGAGGGTCGCAAACAGACGATCTTCGGCCCGGACTTGACTGTGCGTCAAGGTATTGAGCAGGGAGGATTTGCCGGCATTGGTGTAGCCCACAATAGAG
>Ga0105099_10001811_pt1 | contig 13043 bp, 8 predicted proteins | sample PPLLak3cmMay2015_2_FD_79138 | JGI IMG/M metagenome (GOLD analysis project Ga0105099, IMG submission 79138) | Freshwater sediment microbial communities from Prairie Pothole Lake near Jamestown, North Dakota, USA - PPLs Lake P8 Core (1) Depth... | ecosystem: Environmental > Aquatic > Freshwater >...
ATATGAAATATATTAATAATCTGTTAATTACTGTATTTTTATTCTGCTCATGCAGCAGATATAACAGTCAGATCTCACAAAGTATTATCCGGAATCCATCTGCAGAAGAGATCCTGTTAGACGAAGTGCAAGGCTGGACCGCAGAAACATGGTCGAGGGATATCATCGCTGCCTATGATTACAACAGCCACGAGGGGAAAAGAAGCCTGTTGTTGTATGCCGACAGACCTGCTGCCGGACGCTGGATGACGAAGGTTAACCTGAAGCCATGGTCAAAGTACCGTTTCACAGGATGGATTAAAACAGAAAACCTGGTGATTAGTGAGGGTAAGGGAGCGGGATTCGGATTCGATGCTTTCAGTATCGACTATCCCGCATTGACAGGCACCCATGACTGGACAAAAATTGAGTTTGAATTTGAAACCGGTTATGATGACTCCTCCGTGCTGTCATGCATGATGAATAGCGAAGGACCTGCCTCGGGCCGGGCATGGTTTGATGATGTATCCCTGGAACTTATTTCGTCCGAAAAGATCGCTCCTTCTATAAAGATTGATCTTGCAGGTTTGAAGGAACCGATGTCAGCATACATATACGGTCAGTTTATCGAGCATCTTGGAAAATGTATCTATGGTGGAATCTGGGCTGAAATGCTAGACGACAGGAAATTCTGGTATGTGCCCGGCGACAGGGAGTCTCCCTGGCGAATTAACGGTAACAGGGAACTGTTTTCTGTTGACAGGGTTGCTCCGTTTACGGGGGATAAAACGCCTGTTCTGACCGTTGGTAATGATAGCGCTGTTTCCATTCAGCAGTCCGGGCTGGGTCTTAAGCCTGACCTTGATTACACCGGCAGGATTATACTGAAAGCCACGCCCGGGATAGAGGGAGTAAGCCTCACACTCAACCGGGCTGATGCATCCGACAAAGTTACTATAACAGGCCTGACCGGCAATTATTGCAGCTATCCGTTCACTTTTCACGCAGGAGATCTGACTCACAATGCCTCACTCGAAATTAAGCCTTACGGTAACGGTAAAATATGGATAGGAACTGTCAGCCTTATGCCGTCGGATAATATCGAAGGCTTCCGGTCTGATGTCCTGGCACTCCTGAAAGAGCTCGATGCACCGGTCTACCGGTGGCCGGGAGGTAATTTCGTCAGCGGCTATAACTGGAAAGATGGCATCGGTGATCGCGATAAGAGGCCTCCTAGGAAAAATCCTGCCTGGAGGGGCATCGAACACAATGATGTTGGAATACATGAGTTCATGACATTCTGCAGGCTGCTTAATACAGAGCCATATATTGCTGTCAATGCAGGATTGGGTGATGCAGAACAGGCACGGCAGGAGGTTGAATATTGCAACGGCTCTGCCGGTACGCCAATGGGAAAACTCAGGGCTGCCAATGGCCATACAGAACCATGGAAGGTAAAGTGGTGGTCAATAGGCAATGAGATGTACGGCGACTGGCAGCTTGGGCATATGTCAACAGAAGATTTTGTCAGCAAACATAATGCTTTTGCTGAGGCCATGAGGGCAATTGATCCTGAAATTAAGCTCATTGCCGTTGGTGACCTGGGTGAATGGGACCGGATGGTGCTGGCGAATTGTTCCGGGAGTATGGATCTCATCAGTGAGCATTTCTATCGCCAGGACTGGCATGGCGGAGGACTTATGACCCATGTGAAACAGATACCGGATGCCATCAGGGAAAAGGCTGAGGCACATCGCCAATACCGGAATGAAATACCTGCCCTTGAAGGTAAAGATATACGCATATGTATGGATGAATGGAACTATTGGTACGGTCCGCATATCTATGGCGAACTGGGAACCCGCTATTTCATGAGAGATGCCATGGGAATCGCTGCCGGCATCAACGAGTACTCCAGGCAGAGCGAACTGATCTTTATGGCTAATTATGCCCAGACGGTCAACGTTATAGGCTGTATAAAGACCAATACCACCAGCTCGGTATTGGATGCTACAGGGCAGGTACTGAAACTCTACCGTCAGGTGTTCGGCACCATACCTGTGACCATAACGGGCGATACCAGGCCGCTGGATATTGCAGCCACGCTGAATGCGGCAAAAGATAAGCTCATTGTTTCCATTGTCAACCCGACATGGGACAACGTGATGTTACCGGTTGAATTGCTGAATGGCTCTGTCGCCGGCGAAACAGAACTTTGGCAGGTTACAGCCCCGGATGATATGGCATTCAATGAACCAGGCAGACCTGAGAATGTTAAGATTAAGGGACCTGTGACATTAACCACGGGTAAGACACTTCATATAAGTCCTGCCAGTATAAATATTTTTGTGTTTTCTGTAAAATAGGAAGTTATGAAAAACACCATAAGCCTTACTTTTCTATTATTGTCATGCTGTCTTGCAGAATCAGCATCGCAGTCCTTTGAACAGCTCGCCCCCACCCCTCCCATGGGCTGGAACAGCTGGAATAAGTTTGGCTGTAACGTAAGTGAAAGTCTGATAAAAGAAATGGCCGATGCCATGGTGAAGAGCGGCATGAGGGATGCAGGTTATCAGTACATCGTTATCGATGATTGCTGGCAGATCAGCCGGAACAGTGCCGGCAGCATTGTGGCGGACCCGGAAAGATTTCCATCCGGGATGAGGGCACTGGCCGACTATATCCATTCGAAAGGACTGAAATTCGGGCTTTACTCATGCGCCGGATCAGCTACTTGCCAGGGCAGACCGGGAAGCCGTGGTTATCAATTCCAGGATGCCCGGCAGTATGCTGTCTGGGGAGTTGACTATTTGAAATACGACTGGTGCAATGATGAAGGTCAGGATGCGAAGGCAGCCTACAAAACAATGCATGAAGCCTTGCAGGCGTGCGGAAGGCCAATCGTCTTCAGCATCTGCGAATGGGGTGATAACAAACCGTGGGAATGGGGAAATGGTATCGGACATCTATGGAGGACAACGGCGGATATCAGAGATTGTTTCGATTGCACGATAAACTGGGGGGGACTGGGAGTGCTCCAGATACTGGATAAACAGACCGGACTTGAAGAATATGCAGGGCCCGGACACTGGAATGATCCTGACATGCTTGAAATAGGCAATGGCGGCCAGACCATAACGGAATACCGCACGCATTTCAGCTTGTGGTGCATGCTTGCCGCACCGCTGATGGCCGGGAATGATCTCCGAAGCATGCCGGACAGTATCACGGATATAGTGCTGAACCCGGATGCCATTGCTGTAAATCAGGATACATTGGGTTATCAGGGATTTAAGTTTATTGATTATGGTGATCTTGAGGTATGGGTGAAAGCCCTTTCTGGCGGTGATGCTGCTTTTTGTTTCCTTAACCGCAGCAGTCAGCCTGTTGATCTGAATTTCAACTGGAAGAAAATGGGCCTTTATCATTTTTCAATAGCCGGGAACGGGTTCAACCTGTGGAAAAACAATTATGCGGTGAAAGATCTGTGGAGTCATAAACAAATTGGCACAACAAAAGAAAACCTGACAGCAAAACTGGCGCCACACGAGGCCTTGCTCGTAAGGCTGTCTGTGATCAGAAACCCGTAGGGGCGATCCCTATGATCGCCCTTATGAAGGTCAGGACGAGGATTTGAAAGGTTCGTTTAAAAGATTATGATTAATTTAAACCAAAAATAAGCCGATGAAACAATCTTTTATAACATTTGTCTGCCTCCTTTCCCTGCCCTTGATGGCCCAGGACAAGATTGATTTCAACCGGTATTTTCATGACCAGACCTTACGCATTGACTATTACCATTCAGGCCATGGTTCGGACGAAACCATAACCCTGGACAACCTTTATATCCAGGGAATCTGGGCCGGGAATCCCGCCAACCTGTTGGCTCCATATGACATGGGCAAATATTCCGCCAAAATATATGACTTGTTTTCCAACCGGCTCATCTATTCAGTCGGTTACAGTACTACTTTCAGCGAATACCAGACTACGGCCCCGGCTATCGACGGGATCAGCCGTACCTATCATGAATCCGTACTTATTCCGCGTCCGAAAAATAAATTCCTGTTCATAATTGAAAAAAGAGACCGGTATAATATACTCTGTCCTGTTTATAAACTGGTTATTGATCCCAATGATTATCATATAATTACAGAATCACCGAAAAGAGCTGATGATGAATTGGTAGCCATTGTTAATAACGATAATCCGCATAAAACCGTTGATCTTGTCATTGTTGGTGAAGGGTATACCGAAGGTGATAAAAAGACTTTTAAAAAGGACCTTGAATATTTTTCAGCAGTTTTTTTCTCAATCGAACCCTATGCCGGCATGCAGGATAAATTCAATATCACGGGTATTTACACGCCCTCCAATGAAAGCGGTACCGACGAGCCACGGCAGGGAAAGTACCGGAATACGCCGCTGGGCAGTTCTTTTAACACTTTTGATTCCGACCGGTACCTGCTGGCCGACGACAACAAGGTATTGCGTGATGTGGCTGCACAGGTTCCCTATGATGCCGTTCTTGTGATGGTTAACATCGACCGTTACGGCGGCGGGGGCATTTTCAACTGGCAGACGGTATTTGCCACAGGCTCACCGCACCGCGACTATGTTTTCCTGCATGAATTCGGCCATGCTTTTACCGGTTTGGGTGATGAATATTATACATCCGATGTTTCCTACGAAGATTTCTATCCGGCCGGAATCGAGCCCACCGATCCCAATATCACTGCCTTACTTGATCCAGGAAATCTTAAGTGGAAGGATCTTGTTTCTCCTGGCCTTGAGATCCCCACCGCATGGGGCAAGGAGAAGTTTGACAGCTTAAACCAGTCAATGGGTAAGCTTACCAGGGAGAAGGAAGATACGCTTCATTACTTAAAAAAATCTGGGACTGATGCAGAAGTCATCAGGCGCATGGAAAGCCTTTATAACAACAAGCTTTACTCACTCCGTGCCGCTGCTGATTCCTTCCTGTTTAACCATCCGCTGAAGGGCAAGGTAGGCGCCTTTGAGGGTGCAGGTTATCAGTCTGAAGGACTATACCGTCCCACGGTCAATTCGATGATGCATCATTTTGATGCCGGGGAACGCTCATACGGCATAGTAAATGAAAGAGCCATTATAGAGATGATAAAACATTATACAGAATAATACACCCTCGCAGGGTGTTCAAAACTAAAAACCAAGAATATGAAAACCGGATGCAGAAAGAAAACCGTTTTATTTTTATTGGGGACTTCCCTGATATTTGGCTGTACCACCAGGGAACAAACAAACACGCAGCCTATCATGCCGGTGCCCTTTACGGCGGTAAAGCTTACCGATAACTTTTGGGCCCCGAAAATCAAAACAAACTTCGAAGTCACCATACCCATTGCTATCGGTCAATGTTACAGCACAGGGCGGGTCGATAATTTTAAAGTTGCAGGAAAACTGAAGAAAGGAAAATTCGCAACAGAATATCCCTTTGATGACACCGATATTTACAAGCTCATTGAAGCCGCCAGTTATTCGCTCCAGACTATTCCGGATAAACAGCTTGAGGCACAGCTCGACACGCTGATTTATTATGTCGGCAAAGCGCAGGAACCTGACGGTTATCTGTATACAAACCGTACCATCGATTCGGTTCATACGCATCCATGGGCAGGCAACAAGAGATGGGAAAAAGATCCCGAGCTCAGCCATGAACTGTACAACTGCGGCCACCTCTACGAAGCGGCTGTAGCTCATTATCAGGCCACGGGGAAACGGGAGCTCCTTGATATTGCTATAAAGAATGCTAACCTCCTGTTAAAAGATTTCGGACCGGACAAACTTCATATTTATCCCGGGCACCAGGTTGTTGAAATGGGACTGGTAAAACTATACAACGTTACCGGAAAGAAGGAATACCTGGAACTGGCAAAATTCTTTCTCGACGTTCGCGGTCCCGGAGGTGATGAATACAACCAGGCACACCAGAAAGTGGTCGAGCAAAGTGAGCCCGTGGGCCATGCCGTAAGAGCAACCTATATGTATTCCGGGATGGCTGACATAGCAGCTATTTATAACGATACGTCCTATTATAATGCTACACAGCGCATTTGGAAAAACCTGGTGACCCAGAAGATGTATATAACCGGAGGTATCGGTTCGGGCGGCGGAAACGAAGGATTTGACCCGCCCTATGTCTTACCGAACATGTCGGCTTATTGTGAAACCTGTGCCTCAGTGGGTGATATTTTCTGGAACCAGCGCATGTTTTTGCACGACGGCGACGGCAAATTCTACGATGTTCTTGAACGTACGCTTTTCAACTCACTGCTTTCAGGTGTCTCGCTGTCAGGTGATCGTTTTTTCTATCCCAATGTCCTTGAATCTTTTGGACAGCACCAGCGCAGTGCGTGGTTTGGATGCGCCTGTTGCCCGCCAAATGTTGCCCGTTTGCTTCCCTCGGTTCCGGGCTACATTTACGCAACTACAGAGAAGGATATCTATGTCAATCTCTTTATGGATAACACAGCAAAATTTGCCTTCGGAGGCCCGGAAATAGAAATGGTGCAGAAAACGAATTACCCCTGGGACGGAAGTGTTGAAGTATCCGTAAATCCTGTTGAAAAAAAGAAATTCACATTAAGGATCCGGATCCCTGGCTGGGCACGAAACGAAGTGCTTCCGGGAAACCTCTACACATACAGCGACGGCCTGAAACCGAAGGCCGTACTTAAAGTAAACGGGAAAGCAGTTAAACCCAAAATCGAAAAGGGATATGCCGTTATCAGCCGCAGCTGGCAGAAAGGTGACAAGGTTACGATAGAACTACCCATGGACGTGAGGAGGGTGGTTGCAGACAACAGGGTGCAGGCCGATAAGGGCAAAATTGCTATCGAACGGGGACCCTTGGTGTACTGTGCTGAATGGCCTTACACTTCAGGCGGCCGTGTTCTCAACCTGCTTTTCGACGAAAAGGCGGATTTTACAGCCGCATTTAACGATACCCTGCTTCGCGGCATTGAGGTAGTAAAAACAACGGCAAAGCCGGCAAAATACAATCTGAAAAAGGAAATCGAAAAAGGCGAATCTCAGGAGATTACGCTTATCCCCTATTATGCGTGGAACAACAAGGGAGCCGGTGAAATGGCCGTTTGGCTGCCGGTGAGCGACAGCAGCGTAAGGCCTTCCCCTGCCCCAACCGTAGCAAGCAGGAGTAAAATCACGGCCAGTACGCCAACGAAAGCCCTCATGGCGATCAATGATCAGTATGAGCCGAAAAATTCCATCGACAGGGAATGGCCTTTCTACCACTGGTGGCCAAAAAACAATTCCCTGGAATGGGTGCAATATGACTTCGGGGAGGAAGCCACGGTTTCATCTGCAAAGGTATACTGGTTTGATGATGAGCCCTTTGGTGGTTGCCGTATTCCTGAAAAGTGGTTCATTGAATACCAGGCCGGTAATGACTGGAAACCGGTTAAGGCAAAGGGAGACTACCTGATTGCCAAAGACAAATGGAACGTAATAGAATTTGAACCTGTAAAAACAACGGCAATGCGGTTGAAAGTTAAGCTTCCGAAAGAATTCTCGGCCGGTGTGCATGAGTGGGTGGTGGAATAATATCCCGGCTTTATTTTGAGTTATAATGCAGAAGGTCATAAATGACTTTCTGCTTTTTTTTTGCATTCTAAATCTTAAATACCAATTTTTTTATTCTATATATTTGGAAATTCTAATACAGTTCATACAAAAAAAGACCAGTTGAATCATGAAAAAATTGTCATCGATTGCATTAACCTTGTGTTTTACCGTTATAAACCTTTTCCTGAACGCTCAGGAATACAAAGTCAGCTCCCCCGATAACCGGCTGATCATAAATGTCTCTTTCAGTGAGAAAATAATGTGGACAGCCAGGTACAAGGGCAAAGTCATTTTGGAAAACTGCCCCGTTTCCATGACCGTCAACAATAAACATCTGGGGATAGAACCGAAGGCCACAAAAAAGAACACACGTTTTATCAGTCGTGAAATCAGACCGGTTGTTCCAACCAAAAAGGCCGTGATCATGGACAGATTCTCAGAGCTTTCTGTCAACTGTAAAGAAGGATATACTATAACCTTCAGGGTATATAACCAGGGCGTTGCATACCGCTTTGAGACCTCCATGGAGGGCAATCTTGAAGTTCAGGCAGAAGAAATGGAGATCCATTTCAGGGATAATGTAATTTCCTATTTCCCTGAAGAAGATAGCTACATATCGCATTATGAAAGACTGTATAAGAAAGTTGCCCCGGCTGACATCTCTCCGACACAATTTTGCTCCCTGCCTGTATTTTTCAGGAATCCGGACCATGTAAATATATTATTCACGGAAGCTGATTTGTATGACTACCCGGGAATGTTCCTCTTTGGATGTGGGAGTAACGCACTGAGAGCGGATTTCCCCAAGTTTGTACTGGAAACTTCCGCACCGGAAAGAAGTAAAGACAGGGATGAGATCATTACCAAAGAAGCAAATTATATCGCCAGCGTAAAGGGACCGAGGACTTTTCCCTGGAGGGTTTTTTATATTTCCGATAATTTTGCTGACCTGTTGGAAAATGACCTGGTGCACCAGCTGTCCACCCCGCTGAAGCTTGAGGAAACGGACTGGATTAAACCGGGCAAGATAGCCTGGGACTGGTGGAATGCCAACAATATATATGGTGTCGATTTCGAGTCGGGGATCAATACGCAAACCTATAAATATTATATTGACTTTGCCTCAGCCTATGGACTGGAATACGTCATCCTGGATGAAGGGTGGACAAAAACCAGCACCAACGTGCTGGAATGCAATCCCAACCTTGATGTTAAAGAGCTGATCCGTTATGGAAAAGAAAAAAACGTTGGCATTATCCTATGGCTATTATGGAAACCGCTTGACCAGAATATGGAACAAATCCTGGATACCTACGCACAATGGGGAGTAAAAGGCGTCAAAGTGGATTTTATGCAGCGCACGGATCAGTATATGGTAAAGTATTATGAACGTGTTGCCATTGAGGCAGCCAAAAGAAAGCTGCTGGTCGATTTCCACGGAGCCTTTAAGCCGGCAGGGCTCAGCAGGGCATACCCTAACGTGATGTCACATGAAGGGGTTAAAGGATTGGAAAACTGCAAATGGTCGAAGGACATTACTCCCGAGCATGATGTGACACTTCCCTTTATCAGGATGGTTGCCGGACCCATGGATTTCACGCCGGGCGCCATGAACAACGCACAGGAGAGTGATTTCTTCCCGCGGTTTATGGTTCCCATGAGCCAGGGCACACGTTGCCATCAGGTGGCCATGTATGTTGTTTATGAAAGTCCGCTGCAGATGCTCTGCGATAATCCGTCAAATTATTACCGGGAAAAGGAATGCACGGAATTTATGGCCAGAATTCCAACTGTATGGGACACTACTGTGGTATTACAGGCTGAGATTGCCGACTATATTGCCATTGCCAGGAGAAAAGCAGATCAATGGTACATCGGGGCTATGACAGACTGGACAGCACGCGAACTGGAAATTAATTTCTCCTTTCTGGGGGAAGGAACATACAACATTGAAATCATGCAGGATGGCGTAAATGCGGGCAAAAATGCCGTGGATTATAAGAAAATTGTCTCAACCGTTACCAGCAAGACCCGGATGAAAATCAACCTGGCAAAAGGAGGAGGCTGGGCGGCGATTATTTCGAAATGATCAATCCTTTTCTTATTTTGAGAAAAAAGGTTAATTCTAATAACGGGCCCATTGTGGATTTTCCTCGTTATAATGTTAATATTAAATCTTTTACAGGCATTATATTCTCTCCTTGAAAATATCTGGCACGTTATTGGAAAAACATGGATGAATGATAAAACCATTTCACCATGAAAAAAACAATCAATGTACTGGTCGTTGAGGACAATGAATATTTCAATAACCTGCTTTCCAAAGTCCTGCAACAAAGCGTCAATGCTGTTCAGCCCGGAAGAAATTATAAACTGGTTTTGCATTCCTTTACAGATTCACTGGAATGTGTTAAAAAAATCAAATCTCGCGAACTGGAGAACAAGGATACTATTGCATTTGTGGATTACTATATGGGCAACGGCATCAATGGCGCTCACATAATCAAACTGCTGAAAGAACAGAACCATGATGCTATGACTGTATTATTGTCCCAGTCGAAAGCCATCGAAGAAAAGAGCAACCTGAATCATCCCGATTATATCGTTATGAAAGATGCGTTGGCTCCTGCTCTATGCCGACTTTATCTCGAACAATTTATTGAAAATAAAATTTCGTAGATTTGGCTCAACTTGTCACTTGTCACTTGTCCACTTTTTGTTGATCATTGCCGAATCTATAAACGTAACATGGCCTTCAAAAAACCCTCCCTTCAGGTCAAGATCGGATTGCTGATGATACTGGCCATCATCCTGCTTTCAGCCACCGGTTATTTATCTTACCGAAGTCTATCTTCCATTGTTACGTCGATTCAGGTAGATGCAAAACCCGACCTGAGGCTGCTTGGCATCAAGGAACTATCCATGGATCTTGAGAAGGCAGAGAACAGCATTCGCATCTACTCAGTTACCCGGGATGTACAGGATTTAAAACCATACTATACCGTCATTTCAGGCATTGATGGGAAAGTAGATGCTTTGCGTACCGAATGCATAAATGATTCACTGCTTCTCAGGCAGGTTGATATCATCACCGGGCTGATTGAAGAAAACATTGTTATTTGGAACCAATTGCTTTTTCTCAGTAATAATCACAATGTTAACGATTATCTGAAACAATTGTCGGCACATCTCGACAGCGCTTCTTTAAATAACAGGGAAGCTGAAAAAGGCATTCTGAAAAGAGTTTTCAGCCGAAGTAAAAAGAACACCATAAATGAGCAGGTATTGATTGATGATCTTAACCGGATAGAAAAGCAGGACAGTATGGCCAATAAAGAGCGGATGAGACGGGAGGCTCAGTTAGCCAGCACCGGCAGTAAGATCAAGATACAGTTTTATGACCTGATTGCCAGGATGGAGGGAGAAATCAATGCCCTCATGCAGGAAAAAGCCTCTGCAGCCAGCAGACTGGCGGGTAAAACATATCGCTGGCTGGCTATGTTCTCTTTGCTGGGCACATTAATGGTAATAATAGTATTGTTCATTATTGTCCGTTATGTAAGAAAAACACGTGCCTACCAGGTAGCCCTTGAGAATTCAAAGGACGAGGCAGAAAATCTTGCGAGGACCAAGGAGATGTTTATGGCCAATATGAGTCACGAGATACGGACTCCGGTAACGGCTATTTCAGGGTTTACAGAACAGCTTTTGCATGAATCTCTGGATGAACAAACCAACCGCACGCTCAGGGTCATTAAATCGTCTTCAGATCATCTGGCCAGGATAATTGATGATATTCTTGATTTTTCCAAACTACAGAACGGTAAGGTAGCCCTTGAAAAAGTGCATTTCAGCATAAGGCAGGTTCTTGAAGATGTATATGCCCTGTTTGAAAAGCAGGCACGGCAAAACAATACCCGTCTGCATTACACGTTGAGTCCTGATGTCCCCCCGGTGCTGCTGGGTGACCCTTACCGCCTGCGGCAGATTATGATCAACCTGGTTGGCAATTCCATCAAATTCACCCGGGAAGGTGATGTTCATTTTGCCGTGAGTTGCAAGAAAAAAGAATCCACAGCCGTTATCCTGATCATGGAGTTCATTGACACAGGCATCGGCATTGACGAGGCCAAACTGAATACGATCTTTGAGGATTTTACACAGGCAGAGATGAGTACGACCCGGAAGTATGGAGGTACAGGACTGGGATTATCCATTGTCAGGAAGATTGTTGAATTGCACAACGGAAGCATCCATTGCGCAAGCCGGAAAAACGAGGGTACAAAAATAACCTGCCGTATCCCCTACCTCACCGGTGATGAAAAACAACTCAAAAGAGATGTTGAACCTCCCCTGACGGTTCCTGAAGAAATAAAGAAGATGAATATACTGGTTGTCGATGACGAAGAATACAACAGGCTCCTTTTTAAAACGATACTGGAAAGGTGGAAAATAAAATACCGTATAGCTGTCAATGGAGCGGAAGCGCTTGAAATAATAAAGACAGGGCGGTTTGACCTGCTCTTTATGGATGTCAGAATGCCCGGAATTGACGGACTAAAAGCCACAAAATTTATTCGTGAAGAATTGCACATCAATGAAAGTGTGATGCCTGTTGTCGGTATTTCTGCTGCCTGCACGAATGAGGACAGGCAAAAATATGAACAGGCAGGAATGAATGCTTTTATGACAAAACCTTTTACGGAGGCTATGTTAATGACCACCATACTTTCCGTAGCCCGCCGGGATGCATCTTCAGTATATACCGGGAGCGAAACTGAAAAAACAGATTCATCAACCGTTACGGAAAAGATCAACCTGCAAAACCTGTATCATATTTCCGGAGGTGATGAGAAATTTGTGAGGCAGATGCTCGAAACCTTTATCGAAACCACAGAAAAAGGACTCACCGCGATGCAAGAGGATGTTATTGCTGAAAAATGGGACAAGGCAGCGGATTTGGCACATAAACTATCACCCCCATGCCGGCATATCGGTGCCATGGATCTATATAACAGTCTCAGAATGATCGAAGAAAATATTCAAAGCCACGCTGATACCGGTTCTGTTAAAATATTGGCAGGGGAATCCACCCGGGAATTTTCGGTCATCAGGGGATTGCTGGCTGAATGGTTAGCAAAAATTGATTGAAGGAGAGATAAAAAGAACCAGGAACCAAGAGCCAAGACACAAGATGAAAGATTAAAGACTGTAGGCAGGCTGCAAGACTGCAAGACTGCATGACCGCCTGACCTGCCTGCCGGCAGGCAGGCTGCGTGACTATATAAAACCAATCCAGCTGTTCATGATACTAAATATTTGCTGGGTTTCTCAAACAAATAATTTATTTTTGGATCGGCGCAGCAATAAACTATCTTTGGTACATGCCCGAAAAACCCTTTACAATATTTGTAGTTGAAGACAATGACTGGTACAAC
>Ga0105099_10001812_pt1 | contig 13037 bp, 15 predicted proteins | sample PPLLak3cmMay2015_2_FD_79138 | JGI IMG/M metagenome (GOLD analysis project Ga0105099, IMG submission 79138) | Freshwater sediment microbial communities from Prairie Pothole Lake near Jamestown, North Dakota, USA - PPLs Lake P8 Core (1) Depth... | ecosystem: Environmental > Aquatic > Freshwater >...
AACCCGGCGGCGGGAGGATTTCATCGCTGCTGCGATTTCTTAAATAGCGTCCATTTGATCTGCAGGGTTTTCTGCCGGTCCAGTTCCAGAGCCAGTTCCTCGGGAGTGAGCGCGCCGGTGAACGAGGATTTGATCCGGGCTTCGGTTTCCTTGATCCGGTTCTGCAGGTCGGCTTCCGACATCTCGGCGGCCTTTTCCAGGTGATCGGCCATGATGACGATGCGGTTGTCCCTCACCTCCAGGAATCCGTTTTCCAGGTAGAAGTAATGGCGCCGGGAGGCGGCATCCAGGAAGGATACTTCGCCGGCCTTCAGCACCGAGATATAGGGGAGGTGATGGGCGAGGATGCCCGCCTCGCCGTAGAAAGCGGGGATGTACAGGTCGATGATCTTTTCCCGCACCACGACGGTGTTGGCGGTGAGGATCTCCAGTTCCAGGAGATCGCTCATTCGACCCCCATCTGCTTGGCTTTTTCCAATACCTCTTCGATCGCTCCGCACATGTAGAACGCCTGTTCGGGAAGATGGTCGTACTGTCCCTCCACCAGGCCTTTGAAGCTGCGGATGGTATCGGCGGTCTCTACGTATTTTCCGGCCATGCCGGTGAATTCGGAAGCCACGAAAAAAGGCTGCGAGAAGAATTTCTGGATCTTCCGGGCTCTCGCCACGATCACCTTGTCCTCGTCGGACAGCTCTTCCATGCCGAGGATGGCGATGATGTCCTGAAGATCCTTGTACCGCTGCAGGATCTCCTTGACGCGGCGCGCCACCTGGTAATGCTCCTCGCCGACGATGCGGGCATCGAGGATACGTGAATAGGAGGATAGGGGATCAACGGCCGGGTAAATTCCCATCTCGGTCAGGGCGCGGGAGAGGTTGGTGGTGGCGTCCAGGTGGGCGAATGTCGTGGCCGGGGCGGGGTCGGTGTAATCGTCGGCGGGGACGTAGATCGCCTGCACCGAAGTGATCGATCCCTTCTTGGTGGAGGTGATCCGTTCCTGGAGTTCGCCCATCTCCGAGGCCAGATTGGGCTGGTAGCCGACTGCCGAGGGCATGCGGCCGAGCAGGGCCGAAACCTCGGAACCGGCCTGGGTGAAACGAAAGATGTTGTCGATGAAGAGGAGGACGTCCTGGCCCTCCTCGTCACGGAAATACTCGGCGACGGTCAAGCCGGTCAGGGCGACGCGCAACCGGGCTCCCGGCGGTTCGGTCATCTGGCCGTAGATCAGGGCGGTCTTGTCGATGACGCCCGATGCTTTCATCTCCAGCCAGAGGTCATTCCCTTCGCGGGTCCGTTCACCCACTCCCGCAAAGACCGAAAATCCGCCGTGCTTCTTGGCCACGTTGTTGATCAATTCCTGGATGAGAACCGTTTTGCCGACGCCGGCGCCGCCGAAGAGGCCGATCTTGCCGCCCTTGAGGTAGGGCTCGAGCAGGTCGATCACCTTGATGCCGGTTTCGAACAATTGCAGACGGGTATCCTGGTCCTCCAGCGAGGGTGCGGGCCGATGGATCGGATAGCGGAGTTTTTCATGAATGGGGCCCATCTGGTCGACTGGGTCGCCGATGACATTGATTACCCGACCCAGGACCTCGCGGCCGACCGGGACGGTGATCGGGCTGTCCGTATCGATGGCCTTCATGCCGCGGACCAGTCCGTCGGTGGGGTGCATGGAGACGGTGCGTACCCGGTTCTCCTCCATGTGGTATTGGACCTCAGTGATAATGCGGATCGGTGTGGGCACGTCGAATCCGTCGGAGACGATCTCAATGGCATTGTAGATCTGGGGGAGATGTCCCTCGGGAAATTTTATATCGACGATCGGCCCGATGACTTCGACGACCTTGCCGATCCTTTGGCTGTCTGTATTTTTCGGCATCTTCTATCCTCCTATTTCTTCAGGGCTTCGGTGGCGGTCATGATCTCCAGGAGCTCCTTGGTGATCGCCGCCTGGCGCATTTTGTTGAGCGTGAGCTGCAGGGAGCGGATCATGTCGCTGGCGTTGCGGGTGGCCAGGTCCATGGCCACCATCCGGGAGGCCTCCTCGGAAGCAGCCGAGCCGAGGAGCAACCGATAGATACGGGAGTGGATATAACGGGGCAACAGCAGGTCGAACAGGGCGGCGGCGTCGGGTTCGAGAATGTACGGTTCCCGCTCGGAGCCGGTCTCGTCCGGCTGACCGGATTCCAGCTTGAGGGGAAGGGGGAAAAGGGTCTGCCGTTTCAGGACCTGCTTGGATGCCGAGAGAAAATTGGTGGCCAGGATCTCGATAGAGCCGACCGAATCGGTGGTGAACTGTTCCTGTAACCAGGAGGAAAACTCCACGGCGGCCTCATAGGTCAGGCGGCTGATAAAGGCAGGGAAATTCTTCCGGATGGGGGTTTTTCGCTTGGAAAAATAGCGGAACCCCTTGTTTCCCACCGTGACCAGTTCGATAGTCCGATTTTCCGCAGCGGCCTTACGGAGGAGATCCTCGGTTTCCCGGATGAGATGGGAATTGAAGGCACCGCAAAGTCCCTTGTCTGAGGTAACTGTGATCAGCAGGGTGGCGCCGGCCGTTTTTTGCCGCAATAGGGGATGGTCCCGGGAGGGAAGTGATCGGGCCACTTCGACCAGCAGCGCTTCCAGTTTCTCCATATAGGGCCGGTTGCGGTTGATCTCGCCGGCGGCGCGGCGGAGTTTCGCCGCCGAGACCGTTTTCATGGCTTTGGTCAATTTCTGGGTATTCTGCACCGTTTTGATGCGGCGGCGCAGGGCAACCAGGTTTCCGGACATTATGGATTCAAACGGGAGCGGAATTCACAGGCGAATCCGGTCAGGGATTCGGCGATCCGCTTGTCAAGCTCGGGAGTGATCAGTTTCTGGGTGGCGATTTCGCGGAGGATATCGCGGTGATGGGCATCGATGTAGGTGATCAAGTCGTTCTCGTAGCGGCGGACGGCCTGGACCGGAAATTCGTCGAGAAATCCCTTGACGCCGGCGTAAAGGATGACAATCTGTTTTTCCACGGAAAGCGGTTTCCCCTGTCCCTGTTTGAGCAGTTCCGACAACCTTTTTCCCCTTTCCAACTGAGCCACGGTGGCTTTGTCGAGGTCGGAGCCGAACTGGGTAAAGGCTTCCAATTCCCGGAACTGCGCCAGGTCGAGTTTCAATGACCCTGCCACCTGTTTCATGGCTTTGATCTGGGCATTGCCGCCGACGCGCGATACCGAAATGCCGACGTCGATGGCCGGGCGTTGTCCGGCGTTGAACAGGTCGGGGACCAGGTATATCTGACCATCGGTGATGGAGATGACATTGGTCGGGATATAGGCTGACACATCGGAAGCCTGGGTTTCGATGATCGGCAGAGCGGTTAGCGATCCGCCTCCCTTGGCCTCGTTCATCTTGGCGGCCCGTTCGAGGAGCCGGGAATGGAGGTAAAAAACATCACCGGGGTAGGCTTCGCGGCCGGGGGGCCGACGCAGCAACAGGGATATCTCGCGGTAGGAGGCGGCATGCTTGGAGAGATCGTCATAGATGACCAGGGCATGGCGGCCGCTGTCGCGGAAGTATTCGCCAACGGCGCATCCCGAATAGGGAGCGATATACTGCAGGGCCGACGGTTCCGAGGCCGAAGCCACGACCACGATGGTATATTCCATGGCGCCCGCCTCGGTGAGGGTCTTGATCACCTGGGCGACTGTCGATTGTTTCTGACCGATGGCGACATAGATGCAGATGACATCCTGTCCTTTCTGGTTGATGATCGTGTCCTGGACGATGGCGGTCTTTCCCGTTTGCCGGTCGCCGATGATCAGTTCGCGCTGGCCGCGGCCGATGGGGATCATGGCGTCGATGGCCTTGATCCCGGTCTGCAAGGGCTCCTTCACCGGCATCCGGTCGACCACGCCGGGCGCAATGGCCTCGATCGGCATGTACGTTTTGGTTGCGATCGGGCCCTTACTGTCGAGCGGTTTGCCCAGAGGATCGATGACGCGACCAATGACCGATTCTCCGGCCGGGACCGAGATGATCCGGCCGGTCCGCTTGACCAGGTCACCCTCCTTGATATGGAACCCTTCGCCGAGGATGATGGCTCCGACATTGTCCTCCTCGAGGTTCAGGGCGATGCCGTAGATCTGTTGGGGGAACTCCAGCAGCTCGTTGTACATGACATTGTCCATCCCGTAGATGCGGGCAATGCCGTCGCCCACCGAGATGACCATGCCGGTCTCCTCTTTATTGAAATCGAAGGAGAACCCTTCAATCTTCTGCCGGATCAGTTCGCTGATTTCCGCCGCTTTGATTTGCATCTGTCATGACTCCTCGATGATCTGTTTCCGCAGCCGCTGCAGGTTGCCGTGCAGGGAAAAATCGTAATAGACCGATCCCCTCTGGATCTTGATGCCGCCCAGCAGGTCGCTGTCGATTTCGTTCCGCATGATGATCTCTTTTTCCAGTAGCTGTTCCATTTTATGCTGAAGTCTTTTTTGCTGGTCCGCCTTCAGCGGTACCACCGAATAGACAGTGATCCGCTCGATGCCGCGGATTTCGAACCAGACCTCGTCCAGTTGGCCGATGATCAGTTTTAAGAGGGGCAGACGGTTTTCGCTGACGAGGATTTCGAGGAACCGCTTCAGCTTCTCGGATAGTTTCATCTCGCGGGAGATGAGGACCAGGGCTTCTTCTTTTTTGGCGGTCGAGAACAGGAACGTTTCCATCCCCATCTTGATCATTGGATCGCTTTGCAGTAACTGGAAGAAAGCGCGGAGCTGGGTCCCCGTCTCCTGGAAATCGGCTTCCGATCGGCAGGTTTGGACCAGTGCCCGGGTATAGCGGCGGGCCAGGCTACTTTCGATCATCGATCGTCTCCGCCTGGTCGATCCCGCGGTCGATCAACCGGTTATGGATGTCTTCATCGGCCTGCTCTTGGAATTCCCCGGCGAAACGGGCAATCATGGCATCGGCGATCCTGGCCTTCAGTTGTTTCATGGCGGCTTCCATCCGTAGGGTGATCTCGGCTTCAGTCCGGGCGACGATGCGGCGGGTCTCTTCCCGTCCCAAATTTTCCAATTGGTCCATTTGCTCGCGACCGGAAACGGCCGCCGTTTCCCTCATCGCCTGTAGTTCCGCTTCCAGGTTGCGCAGGCGGACTTGCAATTCGTCCATCGATGCCTGGTGGGTCTGAATATCGGCTTCCCGATCCTCGATATCCCGGCGGACATCGACCGATTGTTTGGCCAGTTGGGCTTCGAACGGCTTGCGCATGATCACGTAAATACCGCCGAAGAGGATCAAGGCATTGATCACCTTGCCGAAGAAGGCGGCCCAGTTGAAGTGATGAGGAGTCGCGTGGGTTTCCCCGGTTTCCGAGGCTCCCAAGAGGACGCCGATCGACAGGAGGAGAAGGAATGCCAGTATCCGTTTCATGCCAGGATCGATTCTCTGAGTTTCGTGGAAAATGTCTCGACCTCGTGTTGCAGTTGTACTTCGGCGGCAGTGATCTGTCGTTCGAGTTCACCCGCTTTTTCGAGGGAAAGCCGGGCCGCTTCGCTGCGGGAGGTTTCCACCAGTTGGCGGCGGAGGGCCTCGCCCTTCTGGATCAACTCTTCCTTGATTTTCTGGGCATCCTTCTGGGTTTGTCCGACCTGTTGTTCGATTGACGCGGTCTGATTGCGGATCAGGTCGGTCAGTTCCTGCAGGCGCTGCTTGTCGGCGGCGATCTTGTCGTCGCGTTCATCGATCATCCGCCCCACCGGGCGGAAAAAGAGCGGTTCGAGAATTTTCCAGAGGATGAAAATAAAAATAGAGACGACAACCACGGAAAAATTGAGGTCCAACATAGGGGATAAATACCACAAACCGGAGCGAAAAGCAACCGGTTGGGCTCGATAAACTCGGCGTCCTTTGACTTCTTCTTTTTCGGCGGATCAATAAGGGACAGCCTTACCTCCGGTCCCCTCCTGCGTAGAGAGGGAGCCGGAGACTGACGGAATAATGGAAACCTGTCCCAGATGCAGATCCCCCCTTACTCCCCCCTTGGGTAATGGGGGAAGGAGGCACTGCCTGATTTTCTGGAGAGCTGAAGCACTCCAGGGTTTTTTTACCTCCTTTATCAAGGGGGGATACTGGAAGGCCGATGAGAATCGATGAGAGGGGATGGGGCTGTGGACAAATGGTCGATTCTCCCCTCACCGATAAAAAACGGGCGTTGGCCGAAAAAGGGGGACGAACGGGAACCGTTTTTCGTATACTGAAAAAGGTGCCAAGTTTACCGCAGGAGGAAATGATGAATAAACCGTTGGGAATCGGGCTGCTGATGTTTCTGTTGACGATGGTTCCGTTGCTTGGGGATCAGGTGGTCGATCTTCCGCAGGTCACCAAGCCGGAGGGGATCGCGGTCGGGAATGACATGCTCTACATTCTCGAGGGGACGACCATTCACATGTACAACCTGAAAGGATTTGAATATCGGGGAAAATTCGGCAAAGCCGGCGAGGGCCCGGGCGAGATCAAGAAAAATCCGTACGGTGGACCCCTGCTAGTCGTTCCCCACCGGGGCAAGGTGTACATCACCAGCATGGGGAAACTGTCGGTTTTCAGCAAAACCGGCGAGTACATCGAGGAGCACCGGGTGAACCCCTTCGACAGTTTCTACCCGATCGCCGATCGCTTTATTTGCATCGGCACCCAGGTGGTGGAGAACAAGACGCTGCTGGCCGTGTTCCTGGCCGACCCCGATTTCAACAAGGGAAAACCGCTCTATGTATCCGATATTGAAGTGGGGCAGAATTTCAGTTTCGAGTTTCCGTTCACCCCCTTTACTCCCGCCGCCTCTGAAGACCGGATTTTCATCCTGGCCGGCAAGGACGGCTTCGCCATCGATGCCTTCGACCTGCAGGGGAAGAAACTGTACCGGATCCAGAAGAACGAACCGGCCCTGCCCATCCCCGCCTCCTACCAGGAGGAGACCGAGCGGTCAATGAAACGCAATCCCAATTATGCTCAACTCTGGGATTATTTCAAGCAAAGGATTTCCTACAAAAAAGCGTTCCCTCCGGTCCGGGAGCACTTCGTCGATGATGGCCGCATGTATATTCTGACTTATAAGATGAAAGGAAACGACCGCGAGTGTATCGTCCTCGACCTGAAGGGGAAGGAATTGAAACGGTTGTGGCTACCCGTCCCCGAGCAGTTCGGTCTGGACTATACGAGTTACTTTACCGCTTTACGATCGGTTTTCTACTTGCTCCGCGAGGACGAGGACGGCGAAACCTGGAAATTGCATATCCGGTCGTTGAAATAGCTGCCTACTGATTTCCAGGAAGGTTGTGACACCCTTGCTTTTCCCCGAGGCTGCCGTCAGTGAATGGGGACGGTGCGTAAATATGCAAGTCTATCTGTTTTTCTCTTTTTTTGTAAAGAAAGAGCGATAGATCATCCGTAACGAAGCGGCTTGAATATCTGAGAAAAGATCCAGTTCAGCGATTTTCACATAGGTGAGACCGGTCAGGTCTTTGAGTAAAACAAGCAATTCCCTTCGTTGTCGTTTTCCCGCCAATGTTTGAGAATTGATTTCGTCGATTTTCAGCTTGTGTCTCGCTTCAAATTCCTGAATCACTTTTTCCACCGGTTCGAAATAACGGTCATCCTCCCGTTTTCTAAGTATTGAGTACGCTTCTCCTCTTCGGTCAAACCGACTGATCGCTTGTTCCAAAAAACCCTCGCTTCCGATTATTTCACCCCATTTGGTTCTTTGGAAGTGCTTGATCGGCATTTCACCCAATGCCAACAATTGTCTTTTCGTTCCAAACAGGGTTTCCACGAATTTCAGGTCGATCCAGTTGGTCGATGATCCTTTAAAATATAAAAGGGCACTTGACCAATAGTAGTCATCAATATGTTGGGTCAATCCTGCTCGAACGGGATTCTCCAGGATATACCGGATTGCGGTTAGCAGATAGGATTCGTTTTCGATCAAAGTGGAGTGAAATCTGTTTTGAAAGACATACCCACGATTTTTTTGAGAGAATCGATAGTAAGCGCCAAATCTTCCATTAAGGTCTTTCATGAAAGCCGACAAGCAACCGCTGGAATTCTCAAGGGCCAGATGATAGTGATTGTCCAGGATGCAAAAGGCGAACAATCTGATCTTGAATCGGACAGCGGCGTCTTGAAGGGTCTCCAGAAAGCGCTTTTTTAACTGATTGTCGATGAAAATTGCTTCTCCGTTGATTCCCCGGCTCATCACATGATGATAAGCGCCTGGCCATGTTAGTCTTGCTCTCCTCATGATGGCAGTATATCACAAACTGGATTAACGTATTTACGCACCGTCCCCAGGAAACCCTGGCGCTGATCCGGACGCGGGACTGTATGTAAATTGAACAAAAACCGCAGTTGGACAATCCCTGCCCGCTCCGGGGAAGATCGGAAGCGCCCAAATCTGAGGTATTGAAGAAAAAAGGTTGCGTAAAAACCTGGCAGGTTGACGAAAAAGCAAATATATGCGAAAATGCGCATGTATGCGATTGGCTGATTTGGAGTGAATATGACCGCCTATATCGATCTGTTGAAGGGGATGGCCGATGAAACCCGGCTGCGTGTCCTGGGGCTCCTGGAGGCCGCCGGAGGCGAACTCTGTGTCTGCCAGATTACCGGAGCCCTGGGCGAGAGCCAGTATAAAATATCCCGTCATTTGAAGGTATTGAAAAACAGCGGCTGGCTCCGGGAACGGCGTAACGGCCGCTGGATTCACTACCGGCTAGCCGATCCGGTTACCGGCGCGGATCTGTTTCCCGGCCGTCTGCGCGAGGTGCTGCAGACCTTGTCAGCCGAATTTCTGCGGCTGCAAGTGAGAATCTCGGAACTGGAAACTCTGCGTAAAGCAGGTTCCTGCAAGGAGTAAACCATGTCCGACTCGGTTACGAAACGTCTCTCCTTTTTGGACCGCTACCTGACCGTGTGGATCTTTCTGGCCATGATCCTGGGCGTGCTGCTGGGGTATCTCTGGCCCGGGATCGTCGCCTTCTGGAACCGTTTCCAGTCGGGCACCACCAATGTGCCGATCGCCCTGGGCCTGATCCTGATGATGTACCCGCCCCTGGCCAAGGTGAAATACGAGGAGCTGGGAGACGCCTTCCGCAACCGCCGTGTCCTCGCCCTGTCGCTGGTGCAGAACTGGGTCATCGGCCCCCTGCTGATGTTCGTCCTGGCAGTGGTTTTCCTCCCCGACAAGCCCGAGTACATGGTTGGTCTGATCATGATCGGTCTGGCCCGCTGCATCGCCATGGTCATCGTCTGGAACGACCTGGCGCAGGGCGATCGGGAGTATGCCGCCGGACTGGTGGCCTTCAACAGTATCTTCCAGGTCCTCTTCTTTTCCCTCTATGCCTGGCTGTTCATCAAGGTGCTGCCGCCGTTGATCGGAGTGAAACTCGGAAATGTCGACCTTTCCCGGATAACCATGGGCAGCATCGCCGAAAGCGTCTTCATTTATCTCGGCATCCCCTTCCTGGCCGGCCTGTTCACGCGGATCATCCTGATCAAGGCCAAAGGCAAGGAGTGGTACCACGACCGCTTCATCCCGAAGATCTCCCCATTGACCCTGATCGCTCTCCTTTTCACCATCGTGGTGATGTTCAGCCTGAAAGGGGAGACGATCATCCGCATTCCTTTTGATGTGGTGCGTATCGCCATTCCCCTGCTGATCTACTTCGTCGCCATGTTCCTGGTCTCCTTTTTTATGGGGAAACGGTTCGGCGCCGATTACCCTAAAACCACGACGCTGGCGTTTACTGCCGCCTCGAACAACTTCGAGTTGGCCATCGCCGTGGCCGTGGCCGTTTTCGGCATCCACTCCGGGGCCGCCTTCGCGGCCGTGATCGGCCCCCTGGTCGAGGTGCCGGTGATGATCGGCCTGGTGACCGTCGCTCTCCTTTTCCGAAAAAAATATTTCGTTATAGAAAAATGTTGAAAAGATTGGAGAAAACATGAGTAAGCAGAGTATCCTGTTTCTGTGCACCCACAATTCGGTCCGATCGCAGATGGCCGAAGGGTTGGTCAATCACTTCTTCAAAGACCGGTTACAAGGCTTTTCGGCCGGTATACAGCCGGGGAGCGTCCATCCCCTGGCTGTCAAGGTCATGGAAGAAATCGGGATCGATATTTCAGCCCATCGCTCCAAGCATGTCCGTGAGTTCGCCGGACGGGAGATGGACGTAGTGGTCACCGTTTGCGATAATGCCCGGGAGGCCTGCCCGTTTTTCCCCGGGGCAAAACGGTACCTGCACCAAGGTTTTTCCGATCCATCGGCGGCCTCGGGAAGTGAGTCGGAAAAGGAGAATGCGTTCCGGGCGACTCGGGATGAAATCCGGTATTGGCTGATGGAAGCATTCAAGGAGTAAACAAATGGATTGGAAAAAAGAGTACAAACCATTGCTGTGGCTGGCGGCCCTGTTTTTGGCGCTGTTCTATCTGCCGGTGGGGGCGGTCCGGTTCGACCGGGCGGTGTTCGAAGCGCTGCATCTGGTCAAGTGGTATGCCCGGGAACATATCCTCCTCTGCCTGATCCCGGCCTTTTTCATCGCCGGGGCGATCGGTGTCTTCGTCAAGAAAGAATCGGTCATGAAATACCTCGGGCCCAAGGCCAACAAAGCGCTGGCCTACGGCGTGGCGTCGGTCTCCGGCACCATCCTTGCCGTCTGTTCCTGTACCGTGTTACCGCTCTTTTCCGGCATCTGGAAAATGGGGGCGGGATTGGGTCCGGCTTCGGCGTTCCTCTATTCGGGGCCGGCGATCAATGTGCTGGCCATCATCCTGACCGGGCGTATCCTGGGATTGGAGCTCGGTCTGGCCCGGGCGGTGGGTGCCGTTTTCTTCAGCATCGTCATCGGTCTGCTGATGCATTTTATTTTTTGTAAAGAGGAGATCGAAAAAGTCAATGCCCAGATGGCCATGCCCGAGCCGGAGGCGGCCCGGCCATTGTGGCAGAATGGGCTCTTCTTCCTCTCGCTGGTGGCTATCCTGGTATTCGCCAATTGGGGCAAGCCGGCCGGGGCGGGGGGATTCTTCGCCGCTGTCCATGCCCTGAAATGGTGGATCACAGGAGCCGCCGCCCTGGGCCTGGCCCTGATCCTGATTTTCTGGTTCAAGCTGGCTTCCTGGAAAGTGATCGCCGCCACCCTCCCGCCGATCATTCTCTTGATCGTCTTCCCCGGGCAGCCGTTGCTGGTCTTCGGAGTCGCAGTCATCGGTTTGTCGATGGTTCTCTCCACCGATAAAGGCGAGTCGGGTGAGTGGTTCGCCTCGAGCTGGGAATTCGCCAAACAGATATTTCCCCTGCTTATCGGCGGCGTGCTGGTTGCCGGAGTGTTGCTGGGACGTCCCGGGCACGAAGGCTTGATCCCTTCGACCTGGATCAGCCGGGCGGTCGGCGGAAATTCTCTGGGGGCAAATTTCTTTGCCGCCATTTCAGGCGCCTTCATGTATTTCGCCACCCTGACCGAGGTGCCTATCCTGCAGGGGTTGATCGGCTCGGGCATGGGCAAGGGGCCGGCGCTGGCGCTGCTGCTGGCCGGTCCGGCCCTCTCGCTGCCCAGCATGCTGGTGCTCAATAAAATCATGGGATTGAAAAAAACGGTCGTGTTTATATTATTGGTGGTGGTTCTTTCCACCATCGCCGGGTATATTTTCGGATTGCTGGTGTAAACGAAGAGACATAGGAGGAAGCGTGCTGATACAAATTTTAGGAACCGGTTGCGCGAAGTGCCAGAAGCTGGAAGAGAACGCCCGCCAGGCGGCCACCGAGTTGAACCTCGATTTCCAGATCGAGAAGGTGAAGGAGTTGAGCCGCATCATTACCTTCGGGGTGATGATCACCCCGGCGTTGGTCGTCGATGGCGTGGTGAAGGTGGCGGGAAAGGTTCCGGCTGTGGATGAGATCAAAAAAATGCTCTCCAAGTAAGGAGGAATCGATGAAGAAGATTCTATTGGCAATACTGGCTATTATGCTTTTGGGTTCTATGGTCATTTCATGCTCGGAAAAAAAAGATGTGACGCAACCAAGTCAAAACACGAAGAGCCAAAACATTCTGGTCACCTTCGTCGAGCTCGGTTCGGTCCGCTGCATCCCCTGCAAGATGATGAAACCGGTGATGGAGGCCATTGAAAAGGAGTACGCCGGCCAGGTCAGGGTGGTCTTCCACGACGTCTGGACCGAGGAGGGGAAACCTTTCGGCGCCCAGTACAAGATCCGGGTCATCCCCACCCAGGTCTTCCTGGACAAGGATGGTATCGAGTATTTCCGCCACGAGGGTTTCTTTCCCAAGGAGGAACTGGTCAAGGTGTTGAAACAGAAAGGGGTGAAGTAACCCATGCTCGAAACGCTCTTCACCTGGGTAACCGGTCTCCTTTCCGCCAACCCCTTCCTGGGACTGGCGGGGGCGTTCATCTGGGGGGTGCTGAGCATCCTCCTCAGCCCCTGTCATCTGGCCAGCATTCCGCTGATCGTCGGTTTCATCAGCCAGAGACAGGGGGTTACGACCGGCCGTGCCTTCCGCATCTCTCTGGCGTTCTCTCTGGGAATCCTTATCACCATCGGCCTGATCGGCCTGGTTACCGGCCTGTTGGGCCGGATGCTCGGCGATATCGGGCGTTGGAGCAACTGGTTCGTGGCCGCGATTTTTCTTTTCGTCGGCCTCTGGCTGCTGGGCCTGATCAAGTGGACCCCCCCGGGAGCTTCCGGGGCCAGGGCGCGAGGTCAAGGGGTGTGGGCCGGCTTTATCCTGGGATTGATCTTCGGCCTGGCGCTGGGACCCTGCACCTTCGCCTACATGGCGCCGATCCTGGCCGTGGTGCTGGCGAAATCGGCCGACAGCCTGACCTACGGTGTGCCGCTGTTGCTGTTGTACGGCCTCGGCCATTGCTCGGTGATCGTCTTCGCCGGCACCTTCTCCCGGGCAATCGAAGCGTACCTGCACTGGAACGAGAATTCGCGGGTTCTGGACCGGATCAAAAAGGTGTGCGGCATCCTCTTGATCGTGGCGGCGGTCTAT
>Ga0105099_10001814_pt1 | contig 13026 bp, 12 predicted proteins | sample PPLLak3cmMay2015_2_FD_79138 | JGI IMG/M metagenome (GOLD analysis project Ga0105099, IMG submission 79138) | Freshwater sediment microbial communities from Prairie Pothole Lake near Jamestown, North Dakota, USA - PPLs Lake P8 Core (1) Depth... | ecosystem: Environmental > Aquatic > Freshwater >...
GGGACACCTTTTTCATTCAGGGGGCAGATGTCGCGCATTTCAACCGTGCGGCCGTCTTGCAGTTCTTCAATCCAGCGCAAAGGCAAGCCTTGGGTACGGCAGACATAGGGGCGGTCCGCGTAAATCCGGCAATGATCTTGTTCGTCCAAAAAAGCGCAGGCGCCTGGCGCATGCGGCCGGCTGTTTTCCAACAGGTCCGGATGGTTTTGGCGGATATGCAGGGCTTCGATTTCAAAAACCGTGAGAAGATCCACGCAACAGGAAACGCAACCCGACCGGCAAACAAGGCGTTTGCCGTGCAGCTGGGCAAGAGACCGGGTGATCCGGTCAATATCTTGATACAAAGAATTGAGATCTAAAAGCAATTTCAGCTGGTGGTGGGTATGGTTGGATTGCATTTTTAATAACCTCACTGCAACAGAAGAGTCCTATATTTAAAAGGTTATCTTTCTTAACTTATCAAAATAACATAGAAAAACGTGCTTAGATAGAGGATATCTCAAAAATATTTTTTAAAGATGAGTATGCGAAAATTTACGACCTTTTCATATTCGCCTGGTTTGTTTTTTGATTTTTGAGATATCCTGTATTCTGAATTTATTAAAGCGGGATAAAGTGAAATATGTTATAATCCGCAATTATTTAGGTTTAATGTTCAGCAAGACGGATAACGAAAAACTGTTATCCGGAGATGATGAGGAACATCATCCGGGAATGAAGATTGCGCGGTGATTGTAAAAAATCAGGAGCAGCACATGAATAAAACCGGAATTGTCAGAGACGATCGTTTTATGCATCATTTCATGGGGTCTTATCATCCGGAGAGCCCGGCGCGTTTGTCCGCGATTTATGCCATGTTGGATGAACCGGATATGGCGGGGAAATTTATATCCGTGCCGACCCGCCGCGCCGAACGCGAGGAGCTGCTCTGGGTTCATGGTTCCGAGTATATTGATAGCTTGGCTGCCACGGCCGGGGATGAATGCACTTATCTGGATCCCGATACCCAAACTTCGGCCGGGTCTTATGAGGCGGCTTTATTGGCGGCCGGCGGGCTTTGTCGAGCCATTGAGATGGTGGTACGGGGCGAATTGCAAAATGCTTTTGCGCTGGTCCGGCCGCCCGGACACCATGCCGAGCGCGACCGGGCCATGGGTTTTTGCCTTTTCAACAATGTAGCGATCGGCGCGTGTTTTGCCCGGGAAAAACTGGGGCTGAAGCGCATCTTAATCGTGGATTGGGATTTGCACCACGGTAACGGCACCCAGCACTTTTTCGAGGATGACCCTTCGATTCTTTATTTTTCGACCCATCAATTTCCCTATTACCCGGGAACCGGAAATTTCGATGAAGTGGGTTTTGATAAAGGCCGGGGTTATACGGTCAATGTGCCCATGCGGGCCGGGAGCGGGGATCAGGAGTTTGCCGGAGTTTTCGAAAGTATTTTAAAGCCGATTGCGCTGGAATTCAAGCCCGAGCTTGTGCTGGTTTCGGCCGGGTTCGATTGCCATAGTGATGATCCTTTGGGCGGCATGCGCATCAGCAGCAAAGGGTTCGGCGTTTTAACCCGCCAGGTCATGGAAACGGCCAAACAGTGTTGCCAGGGCCGACTGGTCCTGACTTTGGAAGGGGGCTATCATATTCAACGCCAGAAAGAAGCGGTTAAAAATGTGCTTTTGGAGATGAGCGGATTATTCGAAAGCGATCCAACGGATCTGCTGAATAGGGCGGACCAGCCCTGGTTGGAGGCCGTTTTAAAACAGGTCAAAACGCAGCAGCAGTTGTTTTGGAAAAATTTGTAAAAGGAAACCGATTGGATGAGCCAGCAGGGTCGATTCGGCAAATATGGTGAAATAAAACGGTTTGAGCGCTTGCGCAAAGCCGGAGTTAAGGCCGCTTTTGACATCATTCAGGGCAAACAGCCCCCACAAAAATTTCATAATGAACAGGTCTTTGAAAAGAGCGGATTACAGAATACCGCATTGAAAATTCGACCGGCCAAAACCGGGGAAATCGACTTTATCGCCGACTTAAGCGATCAAGTTTTTGCCGTTTATGGGCCTTACCGGGAAATTATCATGAGTTGGTTCGCATGTGCCACGACAACGACCCTGATCGCAAAAGCCGGGAAAAGGCCGATCGCCTTTGGAATGTTGGGATTTTTGTCCGATGAGCTTTATCAAAAGGGCTGGGCTGAATTATTGGCCATTGCCGTGATCTCCGAGTTTCAAAAGCAAGGGGTGGCGTGCAAGCTTCTGGAGGCGATTGAGCAAAAGGCCGCGGAATTGCATATCAAGCAGCTCAGTTTGCATACAGCCAAAGAAAATTTCATTGCCCAAAGGCTTTTTACAAAGAGCGGGTTTGTAATGACACTGATAAAGGAACGTTATTATCCGGCCGGGCAGACCGGCCTGATGATGATCAAAGAATGCGGGTAGAGGATATCTCAAAAATGTCATTTAAAGAAAGAGAATGAGCCATTGGAGATCTTTTTTTAATAGTCGCTTGGTCTTTTTGAGATATCCTGTATCAGGAATCCGTTGGAAAGACTGATATTTTTAGGCTTGAATAAAAATCGCTTCTGGATATAATGAATTATTCGACTTTTTAGGAGGGGACGCGTATGGCGCAAATCGATGCCTTTTTCAAGCTCATGAACGATCAAGGGGCTTCCGACCTTCATTTGACATCCGGGCAGCAACCTGTTTTACGCATTGGCGGCGATCTCGAAAGAATTAAATATCAAGTTTTGGAAAATGATCAACTGAAGACCATGCTTTATGAAATCGCGGCTGAAGAAAAGATCAAAGTATTTGAAGAAACCGGAGATGTGGACTTTGCTTATGAAATTCCCGGTTTGGCGCGGTACCGGGCCAATTTTTTTCAACAGAAAAACGGCATTGGCGCGGTTTTTAGGGAGATTCCTTCCACCATTTTAACGATTCATGAACTGGGTTTGCCAAAAGTTTTGGACCGGTTAGCCACATTGCCCAGAGGATTTGTGATTGTGACCGGCCCGACCGGTAGCGGCAAATCCACCACTTTGGCGGCTATTATTCATGAAGCCAACCGCACCCGTAAAGACCATATCATTACCGTTGAAGACCCCATAGAATTCGTGCATAAAAGCGATAAGGCCGTCATTAACCAGCGCGAGATCGGCGCTCACACCCAATCGTTCGCGGCTGCTTTGCGCGGCGCCTTGCGCGAAGACCCCGATATTATATTGGTGGGCGAAATGCGCGATTTGGAAACCATTGCCCTGGCCATTGAAGCTTCGGAAACCGGTCACCTGGTCTTCGCCACCCTGCATACCAACAGTGCTTCCAAGACGGTCGACCGCATTATCGAAGTCTTTCCGGTCAACCAGCAGGAGCAGATCCGCAATACCCTGGCCGACGGTATTCGGGCCATCATTTGCCAGACTTTGTTCAAACGTCGCGACCGGAAGGGCCGGGTGGCGGCTTGCGAAATTATGATCGCCACTCCGGCGGTCCGTAACTTGATCCGTGAAGGCAAAACGTATCAGTTGCCTTCCATGCTTCAGACCGGTAAAAAATACGGCATGCAGACCCTGGACGATTCCATCATGGAACTTTTGAACAAAAAGGTCATTTCCGCCGAAGATGCCTATAATAAATGCGTGGACAAAGGCAAATTCCGTCCTTTCCTGAAATCCGAACCTTCCGATTTCACGGAAGTCTAAATTTTTTATCGAGGATCGATAAAAAATGAATTCCGGCCAACCGGAACAGGAGTTCCAGTGAAAATCGCCGGAATAAGCCCGTACGATGGTAAGCTGGTGGGGAATCATTTTTTTCTTATCGACAACCCGGGATTTCTAAAAATACACTTTATCAACAACGGTTCTTGAAAATTGAATCGTAAAATTCCAAAAGGCTTATTTTTAGAAATCCCCATGTCGATATTTTGGAATAAGAAGCCTAAAAACCGGAGATCGATAAAACATCAAAACAAGGAGGCAAGATACATGCGGCAACAACAGATGGATCATATTTTTACAACGATGCTTGAATCCTATGAAGATGTCTCCGATTTGAATATGACGGTGGAAAAACCTTTTCAGGTGGAATCCTCGGGCGTATTGCGGCCGGTTGCCATCAATCCGCCCATTGACCGGTTGACTCCTTTTCAGACCGAGGTCATCGCTTTTAATCTGATCAACAATGACCGCCGCTTGATGCGCAACCTGCTGAAGGAGGGGTCCTGCGACGCCTCTTATCAGTTACCGGGCAAGGCCCGTTTCAGGGTCAATATTTTTTCGCAAAAATCAAATTTTTCCACGGTCATGCGCCAGCTGCCGACCCGCGTGCCCACCGTCGATGAAATGGCTTTACCGCCGGCTTTTCATAAGATGGCGGGGGAACGCAATGGAATTATTCTGCTCACCGGCGCGACCGGTACCGGCAAGACTACTTCATTGGCCGCGGTCTTAAACGAGATCAACGAAAAAAAATCGGTGCATGTCATCACCTTGGAAGATCCGGTTGAATATGTCCATTCCCAGAAAATGTCCACTTTTAATCAACGGGAATTGGGCGCGGATTTCGACTCCTTTTCGAACGGCTTGAGAGCCGCTCTGCGGCAAGCACCCAAAGTGATCCTGGTGGGTGAAATGCGCGACCGGGATACGGTTGAAATCGGCCTGGCCGCGGCTGAGACCGGACATTTGGTTTTTACCACCCTGCATACCGTGGATGCCGGTCAAACCGTCAACCGCATTATCGGTATGTTCGAGCGGGAAGAAGAGCGCCAGATTCGGGTCCGCCTGGCGGACTCCATTCGCTGGATTGCCTGCCAGCGCCTTTTGCCAAAAATAGGGAGCGGTCGTATTGCCGCTTTTGAAATTATGTCCACCAGCCTGCGGGTCAAAGATACCATCATGCACGGCGAATCCGAAGGTAAAACTTTTTATGAGATCATCGAACAGGGCCAACCTTTCGGGATGATGACTTTCGATCAATGCATCACCGAATTATATCATAGAGGGCAGATCACCGAAGATACCGCCATGAGTTATGCCACCCGGCGCGCCATTGTCGGCCGATCCATCGATTCGATCAAGGCTTCGCGGGGAGAGAAAACAACGGATATTGACCGGCTCAGCATGGATGAAGAGTACGGTAAAAGTTATTTCCGGAGATAGGGATGAGGAGACAGGCTTATGGAAATTATTTGTGAGAGCTGCGAGCGGCGATTCAATATCGCGGATGAAAAAGTGCCCAAAGGCAAAGTTATATCTATTTCCTGTCCGAAATGTAAAAACAAGATTACTTTGGATATGCGCGGGCCTGACCCGTCGCATGAGCCTTCCGGGGTCCAGAAGCAAACGCCGGCCGCACGCAAACCGAGTGACGAGGGTTACGGTTATGACGATTATACTTCCGATACGGACCTGGTCTTTTACAATCCGGATATCCGGCTGGGTTTGATTCTGGCGAGCGACCCCCAGCAGGAAGGCAAGATTAAAGGGGCCATGGAAGAAATGGCCTATCAGGGCATTTCCGCCCCCAACACCCGCGACGCCATCGGCAAAATGCGTTTCCATAATTTTGAATTGATTGTGCTCTCGGAGGATTTTGACGGCCAGAAATTGGCGCAAAGCCCCATCATCAGTTATTTAAATCGCCTTTCCATGAGCGTGCGGCGCCGGGTTTTTTTGGCTTTGATCAGCGAGAAGTTCAAGACCATGGACAATATGATGGCTTTTGCCCTGAGCGCCAACACCGTCATTAATGCCAAAGAACTGGATCAACTCTCTCTGATGCTGGGAGCCGCTTTTGCCGAACATGAAAAGTTCTACAAGATTTATCACGAGACTTTGAAGGAAGTAGGCAAGGCCTAAAGAACAAACGAGCGCGAACTGCTTCAGCCGGAGGCCCTCGCGGAGTTGATTCGGCGAACGGTTCCTCTTGCGCATTGCTTCAAATGCCCCCGTTTTATCGGTTTTTTTCCACCCCTATTCCTTGTCCTTGAAAAGTTAAAAGCATGCCCCCCTATCGATAGAGCTGCGGCGGAGGTTCTAATACTATATCTTGTTGCAAAAGGCCTCAGAGGCGGAAAAAAGAGAGAAACGTCATTTTCAAGGAGGCAGGAGCGGAAGAGCTTGTTTTTATTAATTTATAACGGCATGAAAATATAATGATCCCGCTTGACAAGCGATTTTAATTTCCGTATAGTCGGAATTTAGAAAAGTAAAAAGTTTGGCTTAAAGTTTCGGATCGGAAGGACGACGATGTATAAAATGGAGAGTCCCGCCATCTTTGAAGAGACGGATGCCCAAATGAGTCCAAAACTTTTTGAGGATCATGTCGAGCCTTTAATTGAAGCCCATAAGCGTTCCCTGGCCCGCGAAGTGGCTGAAGGGGATGAGCCCACCGTAAAAAAATTAAACGAAAAATTCTGGGAAGAATTCGGCGAAAACGCACCCGCGCAGGTCGTGACTTTTTTCGAAGCCTTGTTGCAGGCCAAAAAACTGCTGGCTAATGTCGAGCAAATTCGAAAAAATTGGCAAGACACAAAAGACCAACAATAGAAAAATCATTATATTAGGGTGCTTAGGCGGAATGCTTGACCGGCACGCAGGCCCGGGCCCGGCCGTCGGCGCTTGAGAGGATTTGCACGTCAATGCCGTAGGCCGCTTTCAGGTTTTCAACCGTGATCACCTCGCGGGCCGGACCCACGGCCATAAAAGTGCGGTCTTTCATGATGGCTACGGTCGCGTTCAAGAGCAAGGCCTGGTCCGGGAGATGGGTGGTCAACACGGCGGTCAGGCCTTGGCGGCAAAGGGTTTCGATCAAGGTCAAGGTATTCAGCTGGTTGCGCAGGTCCAGGTGCGAGGTCGGCTCATCCAGAAGCAGCAGTTGGGGGTTCTGGGCCAAGACCCGCGCGAATAGGGCCATCTGACGTTCGCCGCCGCTGATTTCCGTATAGGATTTTTCCATAAGATGCACGAGCCCGATGGAACGAATGGCCTGTTCGGCTATGCGGTGATCTTCTTCCGCGGGCATGGCATAGATCGGGATGTAGGGCGCCCGGCCCATGAGCACGAACTCTTTGACCGAATAGGGAAAAGCCGGTTGATGACCCTGGGGGATAAAACCGATCTGCTTGCCCAGTTCTTTTCGGCCGATGGCATGGATGCCCTGGCCTTGCAGGGTGATGGATCCGGTTTGCAAGGTTAACAGACCGCCCAGGCAACGCAATAAAGTGGATTTGCCGATGCCGTTCGGCCCGAGAATACAAAAGATTTCTCCCGGCTTAATGGAAAAAGTGACCCGGTCGAATATGGTCTGTTTCCCGTCATAGGAAAAGCCGGCTTCCCGTATGTCCAATAGGTTCACCATCCGGTTTTACGCCTCGTTAAAAGGTAGGCAAAGAAAGGGGCGCCGATCAAGGCGGTCAGGATTCCGATCGGGATTTCGGCTGCGCTGATGGACCGGGCCACGTCATCGATCAAGACCAGGTAGACGGCTCCGATCCAAAGCGAGACCGGAATCATTTTGCCGTGATCCGGTCCCACCAGCATGCGCGCAATATGGGGAATGATCAAGCCCACCCAGCCGATAATACCGCAGATCGCCACGGCCGAGGAGGTGATCAGGGTGGCGCAAAGCACCACTACGACTTTGAGACGGCCGGTATCCAGGCCCAGAGAGCGGGCTTCTTCGTCGCCCAGCGAGAGCACATTGATGCGCCAGCGGATCACCAGCAGGATCGCCATGGGAATCAGCATGGGCAGGAGGGCGGGCAGCAGCAGGGCGTAAGAGGTGCTTGCAAAACTGCCCATGAGCCAAAAAACGATGGCCGGTAATTTTTCATAGGGGTCGGCGATGTATTTGATGAAAGAGATCAAGGCGGTAAAAAAAGCGCCCACAATGGTGCCGGCCAGAACCAGCACGATTTCCGAGGGTTGCTTGTAGAGCCGGCTGATGCCGTAACTCAGGGCTACGGATCCCAAGCCGCAGAGAAATGCCCAGAGTTGAATGATCAAGATGCTTTTGGAAAAAAGAATGCCCAAAGCGGCGCCGAATCCGGCTCCGGCCGATACGCCCAGGATATAAGGCGAGACCAATGGATTGCGGAAGAGTCCCTGAAAGGAAGCGCCGGACACGGACAAACCGGCGCCGACCAGCATGGCGGCCAAGATCCGCACCAACCGCACGTGAATCACCACTTTTTCCATGACCGGCGGCCAATCCGCTTGCAGGCCCAGGATTTTTGAGAACAGGATCTTGAGGGTCATGAGCGGCGCAATCTCAAAGCGGCCCAGCATCAGGGAGAAAAAGAAGGCCAAAAGGGGCATACTGCCGAAGAGCAGCCATTGCCGGAGACGGCTCTTATTCCGGGATCGCCGGTCTTTATTTATGTCATTTTCCCCGACTTTCACGCGGGACCGGCTTGCTTGGACCAGGAGAGCACGGCCCAGTGTGTTTTCATGAAAGGCGCGTCCAGAATGCCTTGATCGGTTTGAGTCAAATTTTGTTCCAAAAAGGTCCGCAAAGGTTTTTCCTCTTCAAGTTTCAAGTCGTGGATTTTCCAGCGCCAATGATCCATGGCGTCATCGATAGTAAAGAAGCAGATGCGACTGCGCGATTCCATGAAATCCACATCGGCGTAAATACCCATCTGGTAAAGGATATTGTAAAGATAGATATAAGTGGGATATTCGTGATAGGGTCGGCCGATGGCATCGTAGAGTTGACGGTCGAAGAGGCGTTCGCCGACGCGCCAGCTCAGGAAGACTTTGCAACGGGCCAAGGCATGCATGCGCGCCAGGGCCTGGCGGGCGTCCTGCATGACCAGAGCCCGCGAAGCAATGACCGCGTCATGGGGTTGGATCTGCTTTTCAATATCCGGCGCTTCCCAGTTCAGTTGCCGCCATTCCACATTCACGATCCGCTCGCGCGTCAGTTTTTCCTTCAGATGTTTCAGCATGGGCTCCGACATATCCAGGGCCGTGACTTGTTTCACTTTTTTAGCCAGAGGCAGGGTCACGACGCCGGTGCCGCAACCCACATCCAGAACCGTCCAATCGGGTTGTAAAGGAACTTTTTGCAGGAATTTTTCGGGATAATCGTCGTGCTGCGACCATTCGTTATACCGCTCGGCGAATGTGTCCCATTCGAATTTCTTGTTGCGGGCCGAGGCGTCGAGCATGGCCTGGATCCACATTCCGTTCCAGTCGATTTCTTCGGTGGGTACGCTGGTCCAATCTTTCATGTTCTTTTTCATAAATCAATCCGTATTGCCTTGATAGGGTTTTTTGAAATACTTGCGGTCGAATTCATCGGCCACGGCCTTGACGTCAATATCGGCCATCTGATTGGGGTACATGTGCTTGGCCATCCAGAGCACGCCCAGGCAGGAGGTCAGGTCCGGGTGGACCCAGCGCGAATACCAGCCGGCGTCGGCATACACTTTTTTATTCTTGACCGCGTCGGTTCCTTGCAGGACCGCATCCGCATAGATATCTTTCAAGGCGCTCATTTCCGCGCCCCAGGCCAAGACCACCATCATCTGGGGATTCCAAGAGAGGAGCTGTTCCTTGGAAACCACGACCTTGCTGCCTTTGAGGGACTCAGCCACGTTGATCCCGCCGGCCATGGCGACCATGCTGGAAAAGTACTGGTCTCCGCCATAGGTAGTCAAGGGATTTCCGACCACGGCATAGACGCGGATGCGATCGGTCGGTTGCAGGCCGACGACGCGGCTTTTGGCCAGACCGATAATGCGGTTGAAATCGGCCACCAGTTCGATCCCGCGTTGTTCCCGGTTCAAAGCTTTGGCCGTGACCAGGATGGATTCCTCGGGCTTGCCTTCCCAGGGCGCGGTGGCCACGGCGATGAGCCCCAGTTTTTCCATTTGGGCCACATCCTGAGGGCCGCAGAGCACCACGTCCGGTTTCAATTTAAGCAGTTCCTCGGCATTAAAACTGCCGCCCAATACGCCGACGGTCGGCAGGGTCTGCAATTTGGGGTCCAGACGTTTGAAACTCTCGTAACCGGGCGTGCGCGTGTCCACGCCCACCAGTTTATCCTGCATGTCCAAAGCGTAGATGATCGGCACCTGGAACGGGAAAGTGACCACCACCCGGTTGACTTCCTTGGGAAGCAGAACGGTGCGGCCGGCCTGGTCCACCAGGCTGCGGGACGGCGCCTGGGCGAAAGCGGTCCATGAAAGCGCCAGAACCAACACGAGAGCGAAAGAGATTGTTTTTTTTGTCTTATTTTTCACGATATTCCTCCTTGTGCCAGCCGAGCAGGGCCCAGCGCGAAACCAGTTGCCGGGACTGCAGGCCGCGGTTCAATGTTTTCTCCAGATAACCGGCCAGGAAGGCCTCCAGTTTTATTTCTTCTGCGGGGGTCAGGTCTCCGATTTTCCAGCGGAAGTGCGCCACGGCGTCCGCGAGATCCGCGAAGCCGACGGCCTGCCGGACCCGCAAGACGTTCTGGCGCGCATGGAACCCGAGCTGGTGGAGCAGATTGTAAAGGATGTCGGTGCCGGGGTATTCGTGGTAGGGGCGGGCCAGATGTCGGTGAACCAGCGCATCCAGGGGCCGCAAACCGAGGCGCCATACCAGATAAACCGAACGTTTGGCCAGATGGTGCATTTTCAACAACTGCTCCCGTATATCGGTCAGGCCCAGGGAACGCGAGGCCAAAACCACGTCGTGCGGGGCCAGATTTTGTTCCGGCCGCACGGCCTGCCAAGGCATCTCCAAACAGTCGATGTTGCGGAGGCCCAGTCGCCGGGTCTTCCGGCGAAGCAGATCGAGCATGGCGGCGGACGGGTCCAGGGCGGTCACGGCCGCGACCCTGCGGGCCAGCGGCAGGGCCAGGGCGCCGGAACCGCAGCCGATGTCAAGCAGTTTGTCGGACGGCCGCACATCCAACAACGGCAATACCTGTTCGGGCAGGTTGTCATTGCCGCTCCACTGGTCGTATTTGGAAGCGTAATGATCCCAGCGTTCCTTGTTGTGGTGCCGGCCGGAGACCTCGGCCAGCTTGTCGTTCCAGATGCGGTTCCAGTCGATATGCGAAGAATCCATAACGTAATAACACTAAATGAAATCGGCTTTCCAGGTCACGCCGTAGAATTTTTTGATGAAATTTTCCGCTTCCTGCCGGATATCGACATCCTTGAAAAGATCCGGCGCGATTTTCTGGGCCAGCCAAAGCGCGCCCAGGCAGGAAGAGGGGTGTTTTTTCAGGCAGGCGGCGTGCGGCGGCGGTTCCAGGAAAACCGCCGTGTCTTTCACGGCCGTGAGTCCCTGCCATTTGGGGTTGTTGAGAATGTCGGCCGGTTTAAGACCCCAGCCGAAGCCGACCACGATGATATCCGGGTTCCATTGCAGGAGTTGTTCCGCGGAAACCGTAATGCCGGTGGAACCCTTGACGGCCTCAGTCGCCAGCCGGCCGCCGGCGGCGCGGATCAGGGGTTCGTTGCCGAAATCCCTGCCGATGGTCTGCAGGGGATTGGGGCCGGCGATGAAATAAACTTTTTTAGGGGCGCGGTCCGGTTGGGAAGCGATCCGCGATTTCACCAGATCCATTTTGCGGAGATAAAAAGAGGCCAGTTCTTCGGCTTCCTGTTCGCGGCCGATGACCGCGCCGATGAAGCGGATGTTTTCCGGGATCTCCTTTTCGCGGGTCACGACCGCGACCGGAACGTTTACGGTCTGCATCTGTTCCACGACCTTGCCGGGCTGGCTGAGAATCATTTGCGGGTTGGTTTTCATGGTCGTTTCCAGGTTCAATTCATTGAAGCTGCCGACGACCGGGGTTTGTTTGATCCAATCCGGGAACAGGGTGTTGAAGCCGTAATCCTTGGTGGCTTCCAGGGTCAGGCCCACGATCTTGTCGCGGCCGTTGATGGCGCTGGTGATGGAAAGCATCCAGGGCACGGTGGCGATCAGGCGGTCTACGCGGGCCGGAATCAGCACCTTGCGGCCGGCTTCGTCCACAACGGCGCGGCCGCCGTCCTGGGCCGAAACCAGGGGACGGATACCGAGAAATAAAACGATCAATGCCGCATAAATCCACATCATTCGTGATTTGTTTTGCATAAAGCCCTCCTGTGAAAAACAGCAAGAGAAAAGTTCCCCAGGCTGAAACCTGAAGCAATATATGCCAGAAAAGATATGATTAAAGAGTTTATCGCACATAAGTCAACCAAAAATATGCGCGATTTGCCGGAATCCATGTTTTTATCTTTTTGATGTTTGCCAACGAAGCAAGGAAATTTTTTAATACATGCTGGTAAATTTTTCATTTCGGCAATCCATGTTTTCATGCAATATATTGTTTTTAAAAGATATTTTTATGTTTCTTGTCTCAAGAGAAGGCGTTCGGGAGGCGGAGAGGACAATGTCGGATTTTTCAATTAAACATATTAATCATTGATGCCAAATCTTTGCTTTTGAAAACGTTGTTTTTTATTATATATTGTTTGATATATTTTCCAAGATCCGAGAAGGTCATTTATTCCCGGGATACCCGGGATCAAAAAAGGGAGGTTGAAAGGTATGAAGTCATTAAAATTGATATTGGCGGCATTTTTGTTGTTCACGGCCATGGCTTTCGGCGAAGGCGGCAATTTTATTCTGCTCTCCAGCACGATCGGGCCGGTCGATGCGGGCGTCGTCGGCGCGCTGGAAGACGCTTTTGAAAAGGAAACCGGCATGCGCGTGCGGCACGTGGGTGCCGGCACGGGCGCGACCTTGGACATGGCCCGGGGCGGCCAGTTCGACCTGGTGTTGGTGCATGCCAAGGCGCTGGAAGAGAAGTTTGTGGCGGACGGCTTCGGCACGGAGCGGATCGATCTGATGTTCAACGATTTCGTGATTATGGGGCCCGCGGGCGACCCGGCCGGCATCAAAGGGCTGAAAACCGCGACTGAAGCGATGAAGAAGATTGCGGAAAAAAACATGCCGTTCATCAGCCGCGGCGACAACTCCGGCACGCATATTGCGGAGAAAGACCTCTGGGCCAAGGCCGGCATCAA
>Ga0105099_10001815_pt1 | contig 13024 bp, 20 predicted proteins | sample PPLLak3cmMay2015_2_FD_79138 | JGI IMG/M metagenome (GOLD analysis project Ga0105099, IMG submission 79138) | Freshwater sediment microbial communities from Prairie Pothole Lake near Jamestown, North Dakota, USA - PPLs Lake P8 Core (1) Depth... | ecosystem: Environmental > Aquatic > Freshwater >...
CCATAAAGGGGACGTTGCGGCTTTGCCGGATTAAGCACCCTTTAAGTGAAAGGCTTTTATTGCTGTAGTTGTCGATTACGCGCACGAGCACGACTCCAACTGCGGAATATAGGTTCAATCTACGAGACTACGCTTTTCGATTCATCCGGCTGTAATCCGGAAAGTATACACCTGCAGGTTTTTTGTCTAACTTTGTTACCCGGCTCGCCTGGTTCCATGCCTCACAAAGTGTCGCCCGGAGCCGGAGTGCCCGACGCCGGTATGATGACGCTTCTGGTGCGGAGGCCGGATTTCGGAAAGCGGCGGCGCTTTGCCCAGCCACTGCGGGGTAATCCCGTTCTGTTCTATAACAGCACGGCAGGTTTGAAGATCGTATCCGGTAACAAATGAAATGGCGGTGCCCTGACGCCCCATGCGTCCCGCCCTGCCCGTTCGATGGGTGTAAACGATTTCCGTCTTTGGAAAATCAAAGTTTATCACATGCGACACATTGCTGAAATCCAGACCCCGGCCGGCGACATCGGTAGCCATAAGTATAGGAAGCTCGCCGCTCTTAAAATCGTTGAAAATATAGGTTCTGGTCTCCTGTTCCATCCCGCCGTGAAGGTACTCGCTTTTCGGAATGGAGCGCCGTATCGATTTATAAAACTGCTCACCTTTATAGCGGCTGTTGAAGAATATGAGTACCTGGCGGTATCTGCTGCGGTCCCGCAGAAAATCCTTGAGTATGCTCTCGCGCGCGCCGGGCGACCTGATATACATAAACTGATGCACCAGCGAACTTGGCGCAATCTGTTCTTTATTAAGCTCGATACGTATCGGATCATGCAGGTATTTACGGATTATATGATCCACCTCTCTGGGCATGGTCGCCGAAAACAGGAGCGTCTGGTGCTCTATCAAAATGCAGGACATGATAAACTCGACATCCTCGATAAAACCCATATTCAGCATTTCATCAGCCTCGTCGAGCACAAAAGTCCGCAGGTTTCTGAAATCAATATCACCCGTATGCAGCAGGTCGATTAAACGCCCGGGGGTCGCCACAAGCAGGTGCTTGCCCTGTTTCAACTTCCGGCGCTGCATATCCATGGACACTCCCCCATATACCGCAACCGGCGCTATATTGGTATACTGGGCAATGCTCATCAGCTCGGCGACAAACTGAAGGGCAAGCTCGCGCGTTGGAACCAGAACCAGCACCTGAATCTCATTAACGGTTTCATCAACCAGTTGAATGAGCGGTATGCCGCAGGCGCCGGTTTTTCCCGAACCGGTTTCGGCCATTACGACAATGTCACGGTGTTCTATTATGGCAAGAAACGTCTTTTCCTGGACTGGCGAAAGCTCTTCATAGCCCATCTCATCAAGAGCAAACTGTATTTCGGTTCGAAGGTTTATATCTTTAAATTTCATCGATGGTAACTGTTCCTTTAGAGAAAAGTAATAAAAACTATGAATACACAGGTATACATATCGGCGATTATTATACTTAGGCTGGTAGGTCCGTTATGTGGGGAATTGTATACTACCCTTTAACAGGTATAACCAGGAAAGACTCCCTTCTATAATAAAAAACAGAAAAAAAGAAAGCCTGCTCTATCAGAAAAATACTGGATTTCGTAGTAAAGGGCAAGCTGATTATCGTTCAGGTTGAAGAACCATACCAGGGATTGAATCGATGAACCACAATTAGTATTTGGATCAACCCATGAGGTTTACCTATCCCAAGCATCCACACACGCGGAATATCCGTCTCTACCCTGCTGCAATATTTTTATGTCGGCAGAAACGAGTCTGCACGGGACAGCAACAAGCAGCGCTAAAACAACTGTTTATTGCAGGTCATTACCGGTTTCCCTCCATCGTAACCCTGTATTAATAAAAGTGCGCTGTCCCTATTAATCAAGGGCAAGGTAATGCTTAGTGGTCACATAAAAATTTAGACACACCACTGATTATTCAGTTATTAATATCCACTGTGGTATTTTCCGATCTGCTATTTGCATAATCAGCAAATAACCTCCCGAAGCAAGAGTTGTATTCCAGAACACAACTGTTATCCCTTTAAGAAGCGTCACATTCTTCTGAAAGAGAAATTCTCCTTTTAAGGAATATGCCTTAAGCAGCATTCCCCCATTCTCTTCGCAAAAAAATCTGCAATACTGATGCGTCACTGTCTGGATGACGATTGATCGATTTACTTGTTGTGGCGCATGTGCGCCCTGTATTGTTGTTCCTCCAGGGTTTATACCGAATCCCTTTAATATATCCCTGATTTTCTCATACCCATACCCCTGCGGCGTTGCATACCAGTCGATATTGGTTACCTGACCGGTTGGAGTGATAACTTTCATAAAAGGCTTGTATGAATTACCGCCACTCGCTGTTATAACTTTTCCTCCTCCATCGGTATTGACAATATAGGGAGCTTTTGGTGGATTTGATGTTCCATATTTTTGCGCTGCTGCGCTATAGAGGCTTGCAAGGGTCGATGATTGAGAAACTGCGAAAACAGCCAGTTTGTTCTCATTTTTTCCGTAATTCTCGTATACCTGTTCAACGGTTAGCACGACCGGTTCACAGGCCGTTCAACCGGTACCTGTTATGCTTAATAAAACATGCATACCCGCATTGAGGCAGGTTGCTATATTATGATTTTTTGAATATTGATCCTTAATAGTAAAGTCAAAATCATCAACACCCCGGGAAAAAGCTGCAACACTGAACATAACGGCGAAGAATAAAGAATTAACTTTCATCACACAACTCCTGTTTTTGGTTTAAAATTTATAATTATTTAAAAATCTCTTATTCACCTTGTCACAACAACCTTTTTCCACTCAAAACCTCTCTTATTAAAAACACAGTTGACACAATAAACTCCCGATGTCAGATCATCATGCCTGATCTCAAAAATGTGCGTTCCCGCTGGTTTTATCCCACAATCAATGCATTTTAAAACCCTGCCGTTTAAGCCAAGCACATGTATCTGGACATGGCGTGCAGTATTGAGAGACACCTCTGTCACAAAGCTGGTATTGTTTGAATATGCTTTCATAATACTGTTTGCCTTCATGATATTATTTACAGTAGATATTGCAGTCTGCGGATCACCTAGATAAATCTTCACGTGATAATCTGTATTGGTCATACCAAACAGAAGATCATCGGTGCTGTCTTTATTCCAATCGACGACTTTCATAGTTGGGCCAAAATAACCTATTATTGTTTTACCTTCTGTTGTCAGCCTTTTAAAGGTGCCGAAGGCAGGCTTATCATCGGTTCCTGTATTCTCAAAATAGTAGGCATTCCAACCATCGTCATTATAGCTGTGCCTGCCGCTAACAAGAAGATCTTTTTTGCCATCTCCATTCAAGTCAGCAACACACACATGAGCATAAGGCCGAAAACCCTCATCCGTACCATCAAGGCTGATCTTTTCAAAATCGGTAAATTTATATTTTTGTTTTGTTCCCTTATTTATATACAATCTTATCGGAGTCGGTGAATATGACATACCGTTCCAGGTTTTAAAGACTCCCTTTGATGAGAGCACGATATCTAAAAGACCGTCGTTATTCCAATCAACTACTGCAACCGAGGCGACGCTATTGTACTGAATCGCTACGTTATTTGCTTTCAGCTTCTCCTCGAAATGAAGATCACCGTTTGCATTCCTACTATAATAGATAACTTCACCATCAGCATTGCCGAAAATCAGATCGCCGATCCCGTCGCCATTAAAATCCACAACCTGTGGGTCAGATGCGCCGATGCATCACCCAGAAGCAGTAGTGATTTCTTTTCCGGTTTCATCCTTTAAGTAATAATCACGCTTATCAAATTTCGGATCAGCGCCGGTGTTCACGTTTTTCAAAAAGGATATCCTCCCCTGTTCAAACTCACCGATGAGCAAATCGCGCTTGCCGTCACCGTCCCAGTCAACTAGGCAGGGGCTGCTGCCGATTTTTATACCCGCTGGCTGGTAGGCGACACCAGTAGTGTATTTAAGCACTGTTTCTGGACCAAAATCCGGTTCGTATTGCGCAAAAAGCACTGTACCAAAAACAAGAATTACCAGTTGAGTTTTTCGCATGATAGCTTTCTCCTGTTCTATTTATTAATAAGGCAACGTTTTGTCATCAAGTGCATCGAGATGCTTCGTAATTCGATTATATGTACACCCGACGATAAAGAGGCCTGAATTGACTCTAATTCTTTTACTGTATTAATGTTCCCTTGTACCACTGCTCTTCCTTTGATATCGAAAACGGTAACAGTATATCTATCTGAAGGCATTTGATATTTTGTTTTATCAGTTAAAATTGATGTCGCATCATAGGTAATAACGAGTTTAGGTCGTTGTGCCTGAGTTGAGTATTCCGATGACTGGTAATCACGCCAGTCACCATCATTTGAAGTCGGTACCAGAATGAGAAATCCGAAGTTCTTAGCAGGGTCATTTAAAAAATCCTTAATTAATTGTGTGATTTCAAACGTCTCCCATACAGGTGGTTTGTAAGCGCCAGTTGCTACTACCGCAGGTGTAGTAGTGAAGTCACCACCGGGTGAATCCCAGCTTACACCTGATAGTGCACTATTCCATGTAACCTGCATCTCCTCCCAATTCCGTGAGATACGGTGAAGATTTGTTTTCCAGGTACCCGGATCAGAATATCCGGCACTTGAATAGATATGAAATTCCGCTTTCGTTACCTGTTTTGCATTAATAGTAAGTGTACTGAGATCAAACCTGATCAGTGAATTTGAATAATAGGGTCAACCAGGGCAGTATTCGGCTGATAACTTTTGAGAAGAGCCGTAATTAGAATTCGGATTATATCCCTGTGGTTTGCCAATTACCGCATCTGTACAACCGGCATACCCGTCTACTCCCTGCTGTAACACGATCTCTTCGGCAATGCTGATCCCGAATAGTGCTACAATGAGGAAAACGAGCAAAGATATTTTTTTTTGCATCATAAGAACCTCACTTCAATATAGTGATTGTTTTTTCTGTCTTTACAGTGCCCGATACAATCCGGAGGATAGCCACACCCTGTATGCAATCGGAAATATTCCAGATGATACTGTTTTTTCCACAAAATAAATAGGCAGTATGACTCTTGAGAAGCTGCCCATCCAGAGTAAAAAGAGAGAGCCCATACTCTCCCTCTGCTGGAACAGAGAGGGTAAACCTGTTTCCCTGAAGCACCTGAATTGCAATCGCGCCCGTTGTTTTAAAACCTTTGTTAATTATACCTGATCCCTGTGGAAAATAGAGCGCCCCCATATCGGCCCGCGTACTGTCCGGGTCTTTGGGCGAATCCGGGTCGCCCGTGTCAATACAAGGAGAATTTTTAGTAAGGTGAAAGTCTCCGTTGTCGGGATTCACAAAAAGCGGATCCTTTGTGATGTTCCCGGTGCCGTTAATTTTTGTCCTACTACAAGAGTAGGTTAAGAGACATTTACCATCTAAGCATTCTATATCAGAATTGCTTCCACCAGTTGTGTTATTATATACGATGTTATTGACACCATGCAACTCACTGGAAGCACCTGCATTAATGAGGATACAGATCCCACCACCTTGCAACTCTGAACTGTTTTCAGTTATGGTATTGTTCGAGAAACCCCTAACATTCACACCATTAATGAGTACTCCTGCATTTTTTACCGCTTGATTATCATATATAATATTATTTCTAAAAATCATATCCAATTCTACCACACTTGATTTCTTTGTTGATATGCGCACCGCGCCTCCACACCACCATCAGGTCGGGCTGTTAATATTTTTGCGTATAGTGCAATACTGTACAGTTGCCTTATTACAATCATCCAGATTAATTGCACTTCCACCATTCGCTGGACAATTGTTACTTTCTATAATACAATTGCTAATAGTAAGACTGCTGTTGTACGCATTGATTCCAGCGCCATAACCGCCAGTTTTGCAATTTGAAATTGTCGAGTTTCGTATAGTCACCGGTACCCCGGTAACACTAATACCGGCCCCACTCTGCGAACTGTAGCAGTTGTCTATCACACAATAATCGAGGATACTTTCGTTGGAACTGCCCTGTAAAAACTTTATCCCACCCCATTGTGTGGTTCCTGAGCGGATAAATTCAATTTTCTTCCCTGCCTCACCCACAGCACTTAATTGGCCGCTAATAGCCCATGAATATGCTCCTGAATGCGAGAATTTTGTGCCTGGTGCAACTGTTAATTTTTTTCCTGCATCAACAGTAATATTTCCGACAACAGTATAAGAACCCGGACCAAGCGTCCCGGATTGAGCGCCGCTTATCTGCTGCTGGGCCATGACTGACGTGCTTATCATTAAAAACACAAAAACAGAAACAGTAGAATAACAGCACCTTCCGATTTTGATTTTCATGCAAAAAACTCCTTATACCTTCGGTACAGTTTAAGTGGTTTATCGTATTACCATCTTTTGTACTATTTGAATATTTCCTAATCGTATTTGAACCAGTTTTATACCTGCAGGCATTTCTGATGCCGCTCTCTGAATCTGGGTCATATCTTCTGTTTTGAATTCAGCGAGAGGTTGGCCTTTGATATTCGTTATCCTGACTGTGTAATGGCCAGGCTTCCATAGATTACCCGTGTTCTGCATTTTTATATCAGTACCCGTAGTATACTCTATCGTTAATTTTGGTCTTACCGAGGCCCCGGAATACTCAGATGTCGTAAACTGTAACAAGCTTCCCTCATAATTGGTGAATGCATATCCGATATAATTGCACAGCATAAATCCGTAATTTGACGAAGGTGTGGCAAAATACCCTTTTACCACAGAAGTTACATCAAATTCAAACCATATATTAGTAGTGCCAACCTTCCACAACTTGGAACCAAGTGGAGTCGGTTCAATCGCATTACCATAATTATTCCAATTAGTCAGATAGGGATTATTATTTTCACTCCAGCTTTTCGTTATTTTATGAAGCTGTACATCATTATCTTTAAGATATTGTTCGAGGCTTGTCCAATATGATTTCAGATTATAAACCCCGATGGTAGCTTTAGTAATCGATATATTCTTCGGCAAACTTGAAAGATCAAACTTCAGAGCCAGCCTGGCTTTGTGTATTACCTCCGATCCTCAACACCGGTAATAACAGACTACCGCCTCGGGTTTATCCGGCGCTTCATAGCCAACCATATACCCGGATGTTCTTTCATCCATAATAAGGAGTTGATCCTCACAACCGTTGTACCCTCCGGTGCCATTCTGCAAAACAACCGTCACCGGTTGAGCGATTGTAACACCTAAGAAGACACACAACACCAAACTTATACTTAGCGTTTTAGCCATCACTACCATATCTCCCTCTCACTCGTTTATTATTAAATACAAAATTCGGTTAAAACATTGAACGTTTCTTTTAAAAAATGCGCTGATTCCTTTTAACGGGATATTACTATTTTATTAGAAAACTGCTTTTCATTAACACAATATTGCACAAAACAGACTCCTGAAGCCATAGCATTTAAGGGAAAATTAATTGTATGATTGCCGGGATCCATTTTTTCAGTCCTGTGCTTTTGGATGAATTTCCCCTGACTCGTAACCAGATTAAATTCAACAGTTTGAGCCTTAATAAAATCTGCACGGACGGTAACAATTTTACTTTTCATATCCCAGCTGAAATTTCTCGCTATTACTTGTCCCTTTAAGTCAGGGGAAATATCAACAGCATGCGGATCACCAAGAAAGAGCTTGATTTTAGTTCCATTATAATCACCCATAATAATATCCCAACCCCCATCCCCATTCCAGTCAACGACATCAAACGTAATGTCATAGCCTATAAGATTCGGATACACCGGTTTATTATCGGTGAAATAACAACCCCGACTTTTTAAAGTCGCCCGCTCTCATATACACGATATAGACCCCTGTAGCGCTCTTGCCTGCGTAAATACCTGTTTCATTAAATGAAAGTGTATAGCATCCTGCGCTCTTTCTCTCATTAACAAGATTCTTTATCAACGATCCATCTACACTGAAAAGAGAAATTGTTACCGGAACATTGTCCGCACTACCCGGTATCTGATAATAAACAGCATTTTGTCCCACATGTAAATTATATACTACAGGATAATTGTTACTATTATCGGAGAGTATCGCGCTTCCTTTTTCAATATTAATCCAGTTCAGGTTGAAGCCGCCGGTTGCCGCCTTCAACACTAATGTCTGCGTGCCAGCGGCAAAGGTCCCGCTTTTACTTGCCGTTGACCATGTCTGCGCGCTCCCGGTGGCAGGGAGATCCGCGGAAATAAGCGGCGTGGTCGAGCCTTTTTTACTCAGTTCAACCTTGCCGGCTCCTGATGCCTGCGCATATCTGAAAGTGACCGTGTAGGTTCCTGCGGTCAACACCTCCACATCATATTCCATCTGATCTGCGGCTTCAATCTGATACACCTCGACTGCACCGCCGCCTGCGTCGGTAGTTTTCTGGGTTTTTACACCTTTCATCGTTTTATAATATTCAGCCTCAATTTTCAAGGGAATCTCAAAATAGCAGGTTTTGTGCTTTAATCCCAATCCAAGAAGCTTCGAATCCCATTGAGCCGTCCCGTTCCATGCACACAGTTTGTTATCAAATGTTCCATCTGGTTTAACAACACTCAGGGTAGGATGCTGCGTTGTGTTAAAACCATCTTCGAAATCATGGCCTCCTCCTGGCGTTCCGGAAATCATGGGAAATCCTATGCTTTTACTGGTCTTATAACTTACGGTTGCCGCTAAATTACCGCTCCCAAGAACGCCAAGCACAATCAAATCCCCTGTATTACATCCAAAATTTTGCCACAATTTTTGTACGTCACCGACGCATGCATCACAAGCGCCTCACCCGGCAGAGGTAAAGAACACAAAAATATGCTTTCCTGCCTTGGTATAGGAATCTAGCAGATGCAATCTCTCCTCTGTATCGGTTATAGGTACAAAAGCTCTTTGCTGCGAGAAAGATAAGCTTGCACAAATGAGACAACATAAAGCTATCATCTTTTTCATAACGCTACCTTTCTGAAAAGTTATATTAATTTTTAAATAACAGTAAACGGTTTTCGTTGATGCTCTTTTCACCGGCACGAACCCTTATCACATAACAACCTGTCGGATATTTATTCATATCATGTCTGATACTGTTGGCTCCTGCAGGCAGGCTTCCCAGGTTCACCGATTCTACCATCCTGCCGTCAACCGACAACACCTGAAATAGAATATTTTCCTGATTATTCAAATACAGCTCGGTTCTGTAATGTCCGCCTTGCAAGGTATATTTCCGTACTGCTGGTTTAACAGAATTACTATTCAGTACTGGTGTGGGCGGTTTTTCACCAAGATAAAGATCGATACCATTTTCCAATCCCTTACCGGCAGCGATCAGATCCAGTCCTCCGTCACTATTCCAATCAGTAAAACAAGGGCCGGCGTCAAGATACACAGTAATAGTGGAACCGTCTTTTTTCTGAAGCTTTACCGGTTGCTTCAGGGACGGCACTTTTGCCGTGCCGCTATTCTCGAAGAACCAGAAGCTTGCATTGGTACTCCAGCCTTGTCCCATAACAAGGTCGAGTTTCCCGTCATAATTCAAATCAACAACCTGAATGCGGATACGTTGGTAATTCTTAATAACCTGGCCGTCACTGGTTTTCACCAATACCCCGTCTTCAAAACTGTATTTCTGAGCTGTTCCTTTATTAATAAAGAGCTTAATCAGGCCACCGCCATTATCGGCGGCATTCTCCGTTCCGACAAGGATATCAAAAAGACCATCCCCATTCCAGTCTGCAACGGCAGGGCAGGCATTCGAAGCCATACCAAGCGGGGCTCCCGACGCTGTTTTCATCACTATTTTAGCATTGAGCGTACCGTCACTTTTTCGTTTAAAGAAGTTAACCATGCCTTCCCGCTCGCCAATAATCAAATCCTTAATGTTGTCACCGTCAATATCCTCAACCTGAGGGTTATTTGCACCGCAACATCAGCCAGAAGTCAGTTTTATATCTTCACCATTTGCCTTAATATATGCATACGATACAAATGCCGGAGCTTTATTGGTACCGGTATTCTTATAAAAGCGCACTTTGGCATTCGGAGCGAATTCACCGATAATAATATCCTTTAACCCATCCCCGTCCCAGTCGGTAACACAACTGCTAGGCCAACTGATATCGGTGATATCCTGGTTGTTGGATTTTAACTTCCCGGCAGATTCAAACTTCGGCATGAATGCAGCCATGGCAAAAGACGCAGAAACCATGATTGTTAAAAGAATGTTCCCCTTTTTCATAACGCTGCCTTTCTGAAAAGTTATATTAATTTTTAAATAACAGTAAACGGTTTTCGTTAATACTCTTTTCACCGGCAAGAACCCTTATCACATAACAACCTGTCGGATATTTATTCATATCATGTCTGATACTGTTGGCTCCTGCAGGCAGGTTTCCCAGGTTCACCGATTCTACCATCCTGCCGTTAACCGACAACACCTGAAATAGAATATTTTCCTGATTATTCAAATACAGCTCGGTTCTGTAAAATCCGCTTTGCAAGGTATATTTCCGTACTGCTGGTTTAACAGAATTACTATTCAGAATAGGTGTCGGCGGTTTTTCACCAAGATAAATATCAATTCCGACTTCCGCATTCATATGGCCAAGTAGCAGATCCAGACCTCCGTCTTCATTCCAGTCGGTAATATAGGGTTTCAGGTCGTATTGAATTTTAATATCCGTATTATTGGTGTTCTTTAGCTTTACTGGTATTTTCAAGCTCGGTGAACCATTCGTGCCAATGTTCTCAAAGAAATAGACATTGCACTGCCAGCCGTTATAATCCCCAATGCCGTCGCCAAGAATCAAATCCTTCTTGCCGTCATAATTCAGGTCCGCAACGCAGATATTGGTGCGTTCATACAGGGAGATGTCTTTGCCGTCGCTTGTTTTCATATTTACCGAATCCGCGAAACTGTAGCTTGTCGCACTGCCTTTGTTTAAAAACAGTTTGACTACAGCACCACCGTCATATTTGGCGTATTCGGAGCTAATCAAGATATCAAGCAGCCCGTCATTATTCCAATCAATAACCTCACAAGCGGAATTGCTATGTGTCTGAATGAATTTTCCACTCGCGGTTTTAAGCTGCACTTTTGCGTTTAAGGTGCCGTCACTTTTCCGCTTAAAGAAGTTCACAAACCCGTCACGCTCGCCGATTATTAAATCCTTAATGTTGTCGCCGTCAAAATCCTCGACCCGAGGGTTGGTTGCACCAGCACATCAACCGCCTGAAAGTTTGATATCGGCACCAGCGGCTTTCAGATAGGTGTATGCGGTAAACGCCGGGGCTGGATTGGTACCACTATTTTTGTAAAAGCGCACCTTTTGGTTCGGTCCAAATTCACCCACGATGAGATCCTTTTTGCCATCACTATCCCAATCAGTTACGCACATGGTGGCAAAACTAACGTCATTGATGTTGCTGCCGTTACATTTTATTTTACCGGAACTTGTAAACTTTGGCATAAAGGCTGCCAAAGCAAAGGACGTAGAAACCATGATCGTGAAAAAAACGTTGCCTTTATTCATAATGCCTCTGTGTAGGATTAAAATTTTGTGAATTTTTTAATATAAGATTATTTTTCTTTTTTCCTTAAGCATACCATCATCAACACAAGATATGAAAAAAACACCCGCAGAAATGTTCCCCGGATTAATCGTTATGGAATGATTCCCTGGCGAACGATTACCCACCGGTTCAGAATATATTGTACGTCCGGCCAATGAAACAATCGAAAGTGCCATGTTGTTTCTACCGTTAAAATCAAGAGATACGGATAATCGCCCTTGTACGAATGAATAATTCTTAATAATCAATCCCCCAGAATATACTGCATCGTGTTTAATATCCGTCACCACATCTCCGAAATAGAGATCAATACCTTTCTCAAGGCCCTTTCCCGCTGCAATAAGATCCAGGCCACCGTCACTATTCCAATCAGCAAAACAGGGGCCGGCATCGAGATACACAGCAATATTCGAACCGTCTTTTTTCTGAAGCTTTACCGGCTTTTTCAGGGACGGCGCTTTGGTCGTGCCGATATTCTCGAAGAACCAGAAACCGGCATTGGTGTTCCAACCCTCGCCCATTACAAGGTCGAGCTTACCATCATAATTGAGATCAACCACCTGAATGCGGATACGTTGATAATCTTTGATTGCCTGACCGTCACTAGTTTTCACCACGACCCCTTCTGCAAAACTGTAATTGGTGGCTGTGCCTTTATTCACAAAAAGTTTGATAAGGCCACCGTCATTGAGACCTTCAGCACCCACAAGGATATCCAGAAGCCCATCACCGTTCCAATCTGCTACCGCAGGACAGGAATTTGAAGCCATTCCCAGTCCTACACCGGCTGCTGTTTTCATCACTATTTTCGCATTGAGCGTGCCGTCACTTTTCCGTTTGAAAAAATTGACCATTCCCTCCCGTTCGCCAATAATCAAGTCCTTGATACCATCACCGTCGAGATCCTCAACCTGAGGGTTGTTCGCACCGCAGCATCAACCAGACGTCAATTTTATATCTTCACCGTTTGCCTTAATATATACATACGATTTAAATGCCGGAGCTTTATTGGTGCCGGTATTCTTATAAAAACGCACTTTGGCGTTTGGTGCAAACTCACCGATAAGAAGGTCTTTTAATCCATCCCCGTCCCAATCAGTAACACAACTGCTTGGCCAGCTTATATCGGTGATATCCTGACCATTGCATTTCAATTTCCCCTGCAATTCAAACTTTGGTAATTGAGCAACAGACATTGTTACAAAAACCAACACAATCGCTATACAATATTTCATACCTGAATTTTGCATGAAATTGACATAATTTTATTAAGACAATACGCTTTTTATTCACGACCCCCTGTATTTCAAGGGTTTTCGCGATAATTGTTATTTATGGTAGTTTTCTTTTGTCGGG
>Ga0105099_10001817_pt1 | contig 13015 bp, 13 predicted proteins | sample PPLLak3cmMay2015_2_FD_79138 | JGI IMG/M metagenome (GOLD analysis project Ga0105099, IMG submission 79138) | Freshwater sediment microbial communities from Prairie Pothole Lake near Jamestown, North Dakota, USA - PPLs Lake P8 Core (1) Depth... | ecosystem: Environmental > Aquatic > Freshwater >...
ATGCGAATATTAAAGATAAAAAAGGTGTTTCCGCGATGTTAATCGCAAAAAAATATATAGAAAACGATAAATACGAATATGAAAAAATAATTAAACTTCTTAATGAATTCGGGGCTCAAACACGGTTTTAAAACAATGTTCAAAATGATGGTAAGTGGAGACGGAATTTTATGTTCATAGCCCATTTGCCGGCAGGATATCTCTGGACATGCTGGTTTCTCAGAAGGCGTTTTGTTGCGGATGTTCCGTCGTCATGGTATTGGAAGCTCATGGCCCTTGGTCTTGTCGGAAGCCTGCTGCCGGATCTGGATGTATTTTATTTCTATTTTATCGACCTTCGGCAGCGCTTACATCACGGCTACTGGACGCATATACCTCTATACTGGTTTCTTTTGTTCATGCTGTCACTAATGGCGGCCTTAATTCTTAAAAAACTTGGGTTGCGATCCGCTATGGTGGTCCTGTTTTTTAACGTCTGCCTTCACCTCGTTCTTGATACGATCGTCGGCAAGATGCGCTGGCTGGCGCCGTTTTCAAGCCGCGATTTCGTGATGTTCGATGTGCCGGCGCAATATGCCTGGTGGATCTGGAATTTTATTTTGCATTGGTCGTTTTTTTTGAGGTTGTCATCCTTGCCGGGGCAGGAGTGTTATTTGCCGTTTCGATGCGAATGAAACAATTGTCCTTCGAAAAATCATGATCCGGACAAGAACCTGACAAAAAGGCATTGAAACTGAAAGCCGATTCCGCCGGCCTAAAAGGAATTGACTTTATGTAAATAAACAGATAAATTCCTTTCTGATTTGAGAGGTAATGGAGCCTCCTATCCGAAAGGACAGGCGGCTTTTTTATTAGGCATTAGTTTGTCGTCAATCGGACTGAACTGGGACCTCTATATCTGGTTCAGTGAATCCTTAAAGAGTACGGTCGCGGAAGGAGTAAAAAATTTTGAGGTTAAATCAAAAATATTGATTCCGGATTCCAATGGAAGGAAAAGCATATCATGGATGTTGGTTCGGTTGCTGATAAAATCGTTGTAATTTTGGTGCATCTGTATAAAATAGTCATTCATGCTGTGCCCTATATGTTGCTGGGTTTTTTGTTGGGCTTTATTGCCGTCATTCTTTGCGGAAAACTCAAGCTTTTTAAGCGAAAATGCATCGACGACCCGATATCTCTTGGGGCTTATCGTCTCATTTCTTTGTTTTTATTTGGCGTGCTGCTATGCGTTTTTACAGCTTGCAGTCTTTCGCCTTTGTCCGATAAGACCATAAGCGATCCCGCATTGCTCGGTATTCATATAACTTTGCAGCGCTATCAAACCGGATACACAGACGGAAACGTTTATCGGGGCAGCAGAATTCAAGTGTGGTTAACGGACATAAAGGATAAATGTGTTTTTAACCGTCATATTCAAATGAAAGTGAATGGACAAAAAATGGGTTTAAACGATAATCGGTATTTGAGTACCGATTATTGTCCCGCCTATTCTTTGTTTGATCAAGAAATGCCAGTCATGCCCGATTCAACCTATACGTTCACTATTGTGCTTTCAAATGGAAGAGAATATGTCGTGTGCAGCATACATACCCAGCCGGACATTACTCCCGAGCGCTTTGCAACGCCCGTTTCTCATTCCCGATCAAAGGAGCTGGTTTTAAAATGGAATAACCAGCAAACCGGCAGCTTTTCGTCTAACGCGTGGCTTAAAATGCGCGATCTCAGTTCGAGCACGGAGTTGATGATCCATAAAATTATGGAAACCGAAGATACATCGGCTTTTGCCAATGAAAAAAAGGAATTCCATGCGAGTAAAATAATCGGCAGCGGCAAGGGTTCATTGACCATTCCGGCCTCCGTGTTCAATGGGTCCAGCGGAAAAGTTTCCGAGTTGTCAATCGAGTTTGATTCTGTCATTAGAGGGAAAATAAGCGAACCTTTTTTACCGTCCAGCTCTTTTCAGGTTTCCCAGGATTTTTCCTGCCGGATCGAAATGATCGATTAATAGTAAAAAGGATAGAATGACCATGAAAATGATGAAAAATAGGAGACGGATCAAAAATACTCAAATCATCATCTTGATCATGGATGAGGTTAAGGAGGTGATGGATCACCCGAATCGTCTTGTCGCCCGCCTCGCGAAAAATCTGCGGAGTGCGCATAAAAAAGCACGCCAGGTTTATAGGGGTTCGAAACGAGCGGAGCACCAAACAATAAAATTGCCCTTCAGCCGGCATGTACCGAGCTTATCTTGAGCTTGAGACTGTTACCGCTGAAAAAACAGATTACAGGGAGGAATATCGACATGGTATTTAAAAAAATGGGGTTGCTGCTTTTAACGACTTTGGCAATCTGGGCCGGCGCAACGGCCTGTTCAAAGGATAAAACGAGGGAGAAAACGATTGCATTTGTTGATGTTAATTGCATGCAGGAAACTTTCATAGTCAGCCCGAACGGGAGGCGCGTGGCCTTTGTGGTCCGAGAAGACGACCACGAGTTCGTGGTTGTCGACGGTAAAAAAGGGAAAAAATACCGTGAAATCATGGAGGGCACCTTGTCTTTCAGCCCGGACAGCGAAAGCGTGGTGTACGGTGCCAGGCTGGGAGGAGAACTGGGGGAGGTGACCGTCGATGGGAAAAAAGAAACGCCAGTTTCTGTCCGCAAGCACGGCGATGTCATCTGGAGCCCGGACAAGAAAAGGACAGCTTATCAAATTGTTATGGGCGATAGCATTTTTATAACGGGGGAAAAGCTTCGGATGGTGGTTGACGGGGAAGAAATGGACCAATATGAATACGATGAGCTTATAGAAGGACCGGTTTTCAGCCCGGACGGCAAGCGCGTGGCTTATGCGGTGAAGGCGGGCGAAAAATGTTTTGCCGTGGTCGACGGGAAAGGGCACGACCCATATGATGTTATCTCTTCCGGTACGCTGGGCTTCAGCCCGGACAGCGGAAAGGTGTTTTACGAGGCCATTACAATAAAGGGAAACAGTATATACGATTGGCTGCATTTTGCGGTCGTTGACGGAACCGATGGAAAACAATACGGGGCTATCGGCCGCATTGTTTGCGGTCCGGATGGGAAGCACATGGCCTATCGGGCCATATTGAATAAAGAAGAATTTTTGGTGATTGACGGTAAAGAACAAAGCGTTGCGGGAGAAATACAAGAAAGCACCCTTGTTTTCAGTCCGGACGGCAAGAAAACGGCTTATATCATCAAAGAGAAAAGCGGGTGGTTCTCCCAGGCGGTTATCGACGGGAAAGCCGGGAAACCATACCCGGTCATCAAAAACGGCCCCTGTTTCAGCCCGGACAGCAAACGGGTGGCGTACGTAGTCCAGGCCAATGAAAAAGAATTCGTGGTCGTCGATGGGAAAGAAGAAAAGGGATACGATGAAATCGTAAACGATTCGTTTAAATTCAGCGCGGACGGAAAGCGGATAGCCTATGCGGTCAAAACGGCTCCGGATAATTTTTGCGTGATCGTCGACGGTATTGAAGGAAAACCGTATGAGCAAATAGCGAATGGTGCGCTCTTTTTCAGCCCGGACGGCAAACGGGTGGTCTATCGGGCCGTAGCCGGTCCGAAGTGGTTTGCGGTTGTGGATGGTGAAGAAAAAAAAGCATACCCCTACATGAATTTTATGGTGGATACGCCCATTGAAAATTCGTTGGAGGGAAGCGTGTTTTTCGATCCTTCGGGGAGCATTTTCCATTACCTGGTTTTTGTGAAGAATCATATCGTTTTGGTCGAAGAACGCTTGCCATGAGCCAAAAAAAACAATCGAGCGGTCATCAAGAAGAGATGGGCAAAGTCGGTACTATGTAAAATCAGGAGGTTTTGCGCCCTACCATTAAACCACAACGCTTTTTTGCGGCAGGATAAATCGGTCGGACGGAACATTGAATAAGACTATCGCCCGTCATTGTCGGCGGACGGTTTCAGGACCTCAGCGCCGGTTCCGGACGCAGCCGGTCAGGAGTCCGTCTGTCGTGCAAAGGCCTCGCGCAAGGCGGTGATGGACCGCTCGACATCGGCGATCGCAAAGGGAGTATCGGCGAACTGGGCGATTTTTACAGACGGGAAGGATTCGCGATCTCCCGGGCCGACTATAACGCCGGTTGGAATGCAGGCTGTCAATCGGACCATATCGTTCCGAGCTGCCCCGAAATCGACACCCTGAACAACCGCTATTTCATCAACAACGTCAAGCCGTACGAGGGTCGAAATAACAAACGGATACAAGGAGTCGGAAACAGATGGAAGTCGCGGTCGTAAAGCTGAAGCGGAATCGATCCATGCGTGGATCTCTATGCCTTCTCCTCTGGGCGGTTTTCATCAGTTGGGCTTTCATGACTCGATCGGAGGGAATCCCTGTTTGTGCTACGGTTGAAGATAATCCGGAATTCAATCCACAGCAAAAAGATTTTCTATATTTGGTTAAGGTTCTGGAGGAGGGGCATCCGAATATCCACAAAAATTTTCCGAATGATGAATTTAAAAAAGAAACGCAGCGCGTTTTGCAACAATTAAGGCACCGGGTGGACGAGGAAGATTTTCTTTTGATCCTGCAGCAGTTTTGCGCACATGCCGCGGACGGACATACGGAAGTGTTTTTAAGCAAGATTCTATCAGCGCTCGAACGGTTTCCATTCCATGTGCGGTTTTTAAAAGACGGGGCTTATTGGGATGCCGTAGACCTGAGCATGGATGCCCGTTTTATAGGCGCCCGCCTTCTGATGGTCGATGGGCGTCCCATGGAAGAGGTTCAAAGGGTTATAGGATCGCTGGCATCCTGTGAAAACGACGTTTGCCGTCACGAAAAATTGGCGGAGTATTTAACCTGTCCTCGCATTCTACGGTTCATGGGCGTCATTGCGGACCCAATCTCCGCGAAGGTACGCGTGCTTACCCGAGACGGAAAAGAAGAAACCCTCGTGGTTTTTGCTAAAGAAGCGAAAACGATTCAATGGCGGGCGGTTGAGTTCCAAGCACACCCCGTCACCCGCGAACGAAAAGACTGGTTTTGGTACCGGGTGCTGCCGGAAAAGCATTTATGTTACATGCAGTTCAATAAGTTTATGGATCGCCAGTCTTGGTCAGGAATCGTCCGTGCCTTGGGGCTGGAAAAACACGCGAACCAACAGGAGATGAACGCTTTGCCCGATTTCAGGGAGTTCCTGCAGGTTATGATCGAGGAGATGATGAATAAAAACGTCCGGACTTGGGCCATCGATCTGCGCCACAACGGCGGCGGCAGTTCCCTTTTAGGATATCAAATCATGTATTTTCTGGATAGTCTGCCTGAGACCTTCAATGATTTTCAGGAAACCCTCAAGGTGTCGTCGGTCTTTCAACATCGGTATCCGGACTGGTTTGCCGAACTTGAAAAGCGATCTATGGAGCAATACGGCCGTAAATTCCCGGTGCCGTGCTTTTATCAACGGGGGGAATTTCGAAAAGAACGGATCGACGTCATAGACCGTCGGACGACCCGTAAAGGATTCTTTCAAAACATTGAAAATCCGAAATCGCCGAATTATATCAGCCGTCTCAATCGCCGGTTTCAAGGACGGATCATCCTTTTAATCGGGCCGTCAACGTTCAGTTCAGCCTCGTTGTTCGCCACTTTGATGAGGGATAACAACTTTGCCATGCTCATCGGACAGCCGATCAGCCAGAAACCAAGTTCCTGCGGCGAACGACTGATATTCGATCTGCCGGAATCGAAAATCTCCGCCAGCGTTTCATGTAAAATTTTTTACCGCCCAGACGCCTCTAAAGATAAAGACGCGACCCTGAATCCGGATGTCGAAATTTGGCCCTCTTTTGACGATCTGGTTCAAGGCCGGGATCCGGTATTCGAATATGCATTACGGGTCGCCGAGGAAAACTAAACCCCGCCCCTTTTTTCGGTTTTTCCTTTCGGATCCCCATGACAACGAATTCGAAACGAACAACCGCTCACAGTGTTTTTTTAACGTAATCCATAAAAAAAGAGAAAGCATTATGCCTTGGCCGAATCGATGGCACGATTCGTCCCGGTACTTTGGCTGCAAAAAGGAAAAAGACGGATTATCGGCCGGCCCTAACGAGTTAGCGAAGGATCCACCTTATACTTCGTTTATGGCCTTCGACAAGGCTTGAACCGACCGTTGTACGTCAGCAGGGCCGGTGGCGCTGTTTGACACGGAGATCCGCAAAGCGGTTCGGCCGCGCCAACGGGTCGTACCCAGCCAGCACATGCCGTACCTTTGGATACGAGCGGCCGCTGCGGCATGGAATGCATCGGCGTCGGGGACGCCCGGCGGGTCGATCCGGAATAAAACCTGGTTCAAAATCACTTCATTGAGGATGCGCACGTGCGGCAGCTTGACGAGTTCGGCGGCGAACAAGGCCGCCATATCGCAGCAACGGTCGACCAGATCCCGCACGCCGCTGCGCCCGAGGTGGCGCAGGGCGGCGTAGAGCACGAATCCGCGCGCGCGGCGTGAGTTCTCGGGTACCCATTGCGAGCCGTCTCGCAAAGTTTGATCGCCGGAAGCGGCATAGGCGCACTGAGCGGTCTTGAAGCCGCGGTGAGCGGCTTGATCGCGGACAAACACCATCCCGGAATCATAAGGGACATTCAACCATTTATGGGCATCGGTGGCCCAGGAATCGGCTTTTTCGAGACCGGCAACCAAATGCCGGAACCTATCGGAAGCGGCGGCCCAAAGACCGGAGGCGCCGTCCACGTGCATCCAGATGTCCCGTTTTTTGCACAAGGCGATGATTTCCGCCAGGGGATCGAAGGCGCCCGTGTTGACGTTGCCGGCCTGGATGCAGACGATCGCGGGACCGCGGTAGTCTGCGAGTACTTTCTCGAATTCGGACAAGATCATCCGGCCCTTATCGATTTCCATTCTGAATCCGGTTTTTGAAGGATGCGGCTTATTTTACCGCCATCGATCGTGATCTGGACGAACGGTTTTTGGGGGCAAAGCTCTTGAGCGTCAATGGTCGCCCCATGGAAGAGATCAAAAAAATATTGGGTTCTTTAGCGTCTTGTGAAAATGACGTTTGCCGTATGCAGAAAGCGGCGGGCTATATGACCAGCCCCCTGATTCTGGCATTCATGGGGGTGGGAGAGAATCATGACTCTTTAAGGGTAAGGGTCATGACCCGGCAAGGAAACGAAGAAACAATAATGATTCCGGTAAAAAAAGCCGAAGCCGTTCAATGGCGAGAAACGGCTCTTAAAGCCCATCCGATTACCCATGAACGCGAGGATTGGTTTTGGCATCAGATACTGCCGGACAAACATTTATGCTACATGCAGTTCAATTCTTTTCAGGACCGTCAAACCGAACGGTTTATGAGAAACGCACGAGGATCGAAAAGGGGTGCAAGCCTCCAAAACATCGACACCTTGCCGGACTTCAAGGAGTTTTTGGAAAGGATGTTCGGCGATATGAGAAAAGAAAAAGTACGAACCTTGGTTATCGATTTACGCTACAATGGGGGCGGAAATTCGGCGTTGGGCGATCAAATTATGTATTATTTGGAATTGGTGCCAAATACCCTCATTGAATATCGATCGGTTTCAAAATTATTCAAGTTGTGTCGGGACCGATATCCGCAATGGTTTTCGATGATTGAACAGCAGTATCAATCTCCGCACGGCAAAAATGCGATGACTTTGCCCTGTTTTTATAATGGAACGACGATTCAGGATCAACTGACGCCCATCGCAGATCGTCAGATTTCTATGAAACGTTTTTTTTCATGGCATCGAAGATCCAAAATCGTATTTTTATATCAGCCATCTCATCAAGCGTTTTTACGGTAAAGTGATTTTATTGATCAGCCCCAATACCTTCAGCTCAGCCTCGGATTTTGCCGTAACCATGCGGGATAACCGCCTGGCATTATTGATTGGCCAACCGATCAGTCAACAACCCACTTCATTCGGCGACAGGCTGATATTCGATCTGCCTGAATCGAAATTGTCCGCCAGTGTTTCGTTCAAGATGTTCTATCGCCCGGATGCGTCCAAAGACCAGGAACCGACGTTGTATCCGGACATCGTGATTTGGCCGACGATCGAGGATCTCATGGAAGGCAAAGATCCTGTATTCGATCAAGTATTGCAGATGGCGGAAGAAGAAGAGCAAAACTAGATTGAAAAGCCTTGGACGCGTGGAAAAGAGAAGCGCCATTATCGGCAATACTGTTTATACGCTTCCCAGGTAGTACGGACAAGGGTTTCAAGGTCGCTGTGGCGTGCTTCCCAGCTCAGGATCTGTTTGGCCGCAGCCGAAGAAGCGGTCACGGCCGCGGGATCGCCCGGTCTTCTTCCCACTATTTCGGCCGGAATCGGCCGGCCCGTAATGCGGCGGGCGGCTTCCAGCATTTCCTTAACCGTAATGCCGTTCTCGCTGCCCAGATTGACGGCCAGGTTTTGCTTGTTTGCGCGGATATAATCCAGGGCTTTGAGATGGGCATCCGAAAGATCGGTCACATGGATGTAGTCGCGTAAGCCGGTGCCGTCGCGGGTCGGGTAATCCGTGCCAAAGACTTGGACCGCAGGGCGCATGCCGGCGGCGACTTCCATCAAGACGGGCAACAGATTGGTCACGGTTTTTTCAAGGCCCGTGATGCGGCCGCGGGTGTCGAACCCGGCGGCGTTGAAGTAGCGCAGGCAGGCGTAGCGCAGGCCTTTGACCCGGTGATACCAGGGCAGGAGGCGTTCGATTTCCAGTTTGGTAAAGCCGTACACATTGACCGGTTCCAGGGGGTGTTTTTCGTCGATCGGCACATAAACCGGCTCGCCGTAGATGGCCGCGCTGGAGGAAAAAATAAAATTGGGCACGCCGCATTCACAGGCGGCATTGAGCAGGTTGATGGTGCCGCTGATGTTGTTGAGACAGTACTTTTCGATGGCGGTCATGGAATCGCCGGCCGCTTTCAGGGCAGCAAAGTGGAACACGGCGTCAAAACCGGCTTGCAATGTTTTTTTCAAACGGCCGGAATCCAAAATGTCGCCCTTGACGAATCGGGCTTCGGGGAATAGGTTTTTTTCGGTTCCGGTCGAGAGGTTGTCGTAAACCGTCACTTCTTCCTTGCGTTCCAAAAGGTCCAGGACCACATGGCTGCCGATATAGCCGGCACCGCCGACAACAAGAATTTTCATGGTATTTGCCTTTCTTGGAGATGTTTCCTTTTTTTCATTCGTAATTTCATATCGGGGTCATAAAGAAACGTCAACGGCGTCAAAACCGTACCCAGGGTCGGCAGAGGGTCGTCCCAGGAAAGAATATCATAGCACAGATCCGGATCGAAAAAACGGAAAAAGGAGGGCTTAAGTTTCCAGCGGTCCGGGTTGTAGACAAAGTGCAGCAGGTCTCCGGGCAAAAGCCAGCGGCATTGTTGGCCGATTTTGTAATGCTCCACGGGCTTGAAATCTTCGCCGCAGGCCAGACGGTAAACCAGGTGGGGAAAGTCGACGCCCGCGGCCACGGCCAGCGCCAGGGAACCCCAAAAGCGGGGATTGATTTCCATGAGTTTGGGCTGGTTGTCCCGGGGGTCTAATTTGAATTCCACCATGGCGACCCCAAACCAATTCAGGGCTTTTAAAAGGCTTTGACCCATTTCGCGGATTTGATCGTTTTTAATGCTGATCCGCAAAGTACTGGCCCCGCCGCTTAAGGGATATTCGCGCAAACGTTGGTGCATAAAACTGGCCTTGACCCGGCTCTTTTCATCAAAAAGAAAAGAGGCGCCCAAGCCGGGTCCCTGTCGCGGAATTTGTTCCTGGATCATGGGAAAGGCAAAGGTTTGATGGATGCGTTGATATGCAGAAATCAGTTTTTGGGGGTCATTAATATAGTTCACGCCCAGGGCGCCCGAACCCATGCGGGGTTTAATGACCACCGGATAAGGGAGCCGGTTTTTGAGCTGGTCCAATTGGGACAAGTCATCGACGAACCAAGTCCGCGGAGTCGGAATCCCCAATTTTTGAGCCAGTTTAATCACGAGATCTTTGCGCTGGGCTTGTTCAATCCGGGCATAAGGCAAAAAAGGCAGGTAAGTCAGGCGCGAAAAATCGGCATGATGGCGGCTGACCAACTCCTGGGTCTCGTCTTCCATGGTGAGGATCAGGCGATAAGGGTCGCGCGCAAGGGCGCGGCGCAGCCAGTCCATAAAATCATCGGGCTGGAGCAGGGGTGAGGGATAAATCGCGGCCCGGTTACAATAGCGCGAAAAAAGCGAAGCGGATACGCGCGTGCTTTCGCCCACGGTGATTGCCAGGCCTTTTTGCCCCAGGCTGCGTACGGCCGCCAGGGTCTTGCGCCAATGGCCGTCGGTTATGAAGATTTGGTCTTGCATAAGGCCCGTTTTAAACATACTTTGGTTAAGATGACAATATCTTTGCAAGATTTTGACGGAATTTGTTGTGTCTTACGGCAAACTTTGTTAAAAAACTGGACATGGGCTGTTTCTCGACGGCTATGTATCCTCAACCTAAAAACAATTAAGATGAAAACCGCCGTTCCAGTTGGATACAGGCATGATTGCCGCAATCTACTGGGCGACCCCTTGTAAATCGAAAGGAGACTTATATGAAGAAAACCCTGCTTGTTTTTTATTTATGCCTCTTATTCATCACGTTCATGTGTTTGGGCCAATCGGAAGCAAATATCAATTTTGTCATTAAACCGCAATATGACCTTGCTTCCGATTTTCATGAAGGATTCGCTCGGATCGGAATGATCAATCCAAAGGATACAAATCAAATGTTATTCGGGTATATCGATACCACCGGCCAGATTGTGATCCCATGCAAATATCTTTTGGCAAGAGATTTTTCGGAAGGTCTTGCCGCGGTTTTTTTTCGGGATGAATGGGGTAATGGGCGAGTCGGTTATATTGATAAAAAAGGCGAATTGATCTATCAGGCCGACTTTAAGGTCGATAAATTTATATTTGGCTGGGCTGACTCAGAACAGGTCCCGGCACTGAGTGATTTTCATAACGGACGGGCGTTGATCATGCATGAAGGCTATGGCCCGGTATTTATCGATACGAAGGGAAAAGTTGCGATCAACAATAAAAAAATAATCAAAGCTCGGGGATTCAGCGACGGGCTGGCAGTAGCAGGCATCTATATTGTTCAAAAACTCCCAGGTTATACACGTTCGGAAACGTTCTACGGTTATATCGATATTCGCGGCAATTTCGTCATTACACCCCAGTTTTTAGAAGCACATGACTTTAGCGATGGTGTGGCTTTGGTTAAAAAGGATGTGTCTCCGAAAAAGTCACGATTTTTACTTGCCAATGAATTACCCTATGACATTATTAATAACAAAGGGAAAGTACTGAAAACCATCCCGCGTGATTTTGATACGAATTATGCGGAACAAAAAAAGTTTATGGAGGGAATGTTGCGATTCCAGGCAAATGGGGTTTATGGTTTTTTTGATAAAGCGGGAAACATCGTTATTAAACCTCAATTCAAAAATGTCTCGAATTTCCATGAGGGGTTTGCAAGGGTGGAAATGTATCAGGATAATAAACAAGTTTTCGGATACATTAATAAAAAAGGTGAATTGGCCATTCAAGGCAATGAATATATTTTGCCGATAGGGAAGCCTGACGGAGATTTCAAGAATGGCTTGGCGCAAATCCGCGTCACCAAAAATTTTGCTTATAGATATGGATTTATCGATACAACCGGGAAAATAGTCATTGAGCCGGTGCATAGCGATATCGGATTTTTTTCCGAAAATTTAACGCGAGTAGGAAACGTGCAAACAAATTCAGTTTTTAATAAATACGGCTATATTCAAAAACCGTAGCTGCCGGACTTTATGAATGCGGTTGGAGTTAGAGTGTTTTATAAAAATCATGCCGCATGCTTGAATCTCCGACGTCATCGCGGTGCTGAATAAAATTAGCACCGCGATTCTTCAAGGGTGATTCGCTATCACTCTCTTTTTTTTGATTTTTTTATAAAACAAGATCACGGTACCATTAAAATTTTTTCCGACTTTCCCCTGCATGCAGCCTATTTCATCGCTTTTAACCTTGCTTAACCTGCTAAAATCGTTGAAATAATTATTTCTTGACAAATTATTTGCTATAGATATTTTTATCATTTTTTGTAAGTTGCCTTTTAAAAGATTTACCAATAAGATCAGGTCATTAAATAAATGGATTGAGGTCATTGCATGCAATTCAGAGATAAGCGTGTCCTAATCACCGGCAGTACCAAGGGCCTGGGCAAAGCCATGGCCCTGGCTTTTGCCCAAGAAGGGGCCTGGGTGGCGATCAATTATCATAGCGATGAGGCCGGCAGCGCTCAAATGGAAAAGGAATTAAAGGAATTGGGCGCCAAATATCTGCTGATCAAGGCGGATGTGAGCCGGAGCGATCAGGTTACGGACATGGTTAGCAGGGTTTTAAGTGCCTGGGAGCACGTGGATGTCTTGGTCAACAATGCCGGCATTATCAAGGACAAGATGCTGTTGTTTCTGGATGAAGCAGAGTGGGACCAGGTTTTGGATACCAACCTGAAGGCGACTTATCTGTGTTCCAAGACCATATTAAAGAGCATGATCGGCCGGCGTTTCGGTCGGATTATTAATATGACTTCGCCGAGCGCGCTCACGGGCCGGCCGGGTCAAACCAATTATGCGGCTTCCAAGGGCGGGATTATTTCCTTTACCAAGTCCCTGGCCCGGGAGGTGGCGCGGTTGGGCATTACGGTCAATGCACTTTGTCCGGGCGTAATCCGGACGCCGTTGACCGAGGAGTTGCCGGCCAAGACGCGCGAGGAGTTGCTCTCGTTGATTCCGATGGCGAAATTCGGAGAAACCGCAGAGGTTGCCTTCGGCGCTCTTTTCCTAGCTTCTGAAAAAGCCGGGTATATGACGGGGCAGGTGCTGGTCATGGATGGGGGCATGACTTGATGCCGCGAAACGCGAAAGCGGGCAATTAGGAATTAATAATTAGTAATTAATAA
>Ga0105099_10001818_pt1 | contig 13013 bp, 13 predicted proteins | sample PPLLak3cmMay2015_2_FD_79138 | JGI IMG/M metagenome (GOLD analysis project Ga0105099, IMG submission 79138) | Freshwater sediment microbial communities from Prairie Pothole Lake near Jamestown, North Dakota, USA - PPLs Lake P8 Core (1) Depth... | ecosystem: Environmental > Aquatic > Freshwater >...
CAGTGACTGGAAGTATCTTATGGTCTATGAATACAAACAATGATTCAAGAAGCCCGATGGTCGTGCCTGATTTACTGCCCGGCATGACAAGGGTCTTACGCCTCTTGAATGTATCTTTCAGTTCATTTATGAGGTCGGGCTCCATAGTCGTCAATATATGAAGCCTCTTATCAAAACCCTGCGGGATGAGAGCAGCATGATACGCCTTTAGCGACGTGTTCGAACCTCCATTGCCTATCAGTATGAGATTCTTCCACCTGTGATACTTGTGGAGGACTTCTTTTAGCTTCCCAGTATCTTCCTTATATGTATCAAATGAAGGTAGTTCCTCACCGCTTATATGGGTAAGATCTTTCTTCAACGAAGAATATGATTTTATCCTTGTGTTTTCACAGTCTAGATAAAGCATTTCACTTCCTCTTCTTAGCAGTCTTCTTCTTGACTCTCTTATTTCCAATCAATTTCTTCTTTGGCGCTGCATTGGCCATGCCTTTTATCAGGTCCCTCAAAGCATTTTCAGGATCCTTCGCCTTTGTGACGCCTGAAGCCACAAGTATCCCCCTGCATCCTAGCTTCATAGCAATCCTGACATCTTCGCTGTCTTTTATCCCAGCACCGCAAAGCACAGGGATTCTCTTATCCACTGCATGCACGAGTTTCACCGTGTCTGATATCAAACCCGGTTTCGCTTTAGATACAGATATGTCCCCTCCTATCAGTTCCGGAGGTTCGACAGCAATAAAATCAGGACCGAGAGCGGCTATAGCTTCGCTTGATTTTGCAGTAGGGGCGCAGACGATGGTCGTAAGGCCTACGCTTTTGGCGCGCTTTATGCTATCTTCTATCTCGCTTAACCCTGCCCTGTCCTCAGAATGGTTTATCAGCACTCCTGATGCGCCGTTGTCGACGATCGCTTCAGGAAGGTCCTTACCAGTGTTCGCTCCATATTTCACAGCATCGATATGCTCTGCATAGACAGGGATAGAGACACTGCAGGAAACATGGAACAGGTCTACATTCTGCACCGCGACAATGACATCTGTCTTCGTGCTTTTAGAGACCTTCTCGCATATCTTCGCAAGCCTCACTGCACACTCTCCTGTCGCTTCGCAATACGTCTTGAAATTAACTACAACAATTCCCATCATTGCACCTATCTTGACTTCCCTGACGATCCGAAGAGCCTCATCTTCTGCCGGACTATGTCAGTCATAGCATCCCTTGCAGGCCCAAGGATCTTCCTTGGATCAAACAATTCAGGGTTCTTAGAGAGCACTTCACGCACAGCAGCGTCGAAAGTCAGCCTCAGGTCAGAATCGATATTGACCTTGCTTATCCCGTTCTTTATCGCCGCCTTTATGTCCTCATCAGAGACTCCGTGCGCTTTCCCGAGGACCGCGCCAAAAAGCCTTGCCTTACGCAATACCGAACCGGGTATCCCTGACGCCCCATGGAGGACAAGAGGAATATCGACGACCTTCTTTATCTCGCCAAGCCTCTTTATGTCAAGCTTTGATCTCGCCTTGAATTTATATGCGCCATGGCTTGTCCCTATGGCGACAGCGAGAGTATCGCATCCTGTCTTCTCTACGAATTCCTTCGCATCAAGAGGATGCGTCAACAGTATATTCTTAGATGAGACAGAGTCCTCGACACCGCCTATCGTGCCAAGCTCGGCCTCTACAGATACGCCTGCACGATGCGCAAGCGCAACAACTCCTTTTGTGACCTGTATATTCTTGTGGAAATCATAGTGTGAAGCATCGATCATGACAGATGTGTAGCCGAGCTTTATGCACTTCTTTATGATATCCATGTCTTTTCCATGGTCAAGGTGCATCGTGAAATCGATCTTAGACTTCTTTGTCGCAAGAGCTATCAGGTCAGCGAGGAATTCATGGCCTGCGAATTCGATGGCCCCTTCTGTCGTCGCGATTATGGCTGGCGACTTCTCAAGTTCAGCGGCCTTCACGACTGCCTGGACAGATTCCATGTCATATATGTTGAAAGCACCGACACCATACCTGCCTTTTTCGGCCTTCTTCTGTATCTCTTTATTGTTCAATAGCATATCATTTCACCAACCTGAACGCTTCTCTTTTCGAAAGTAGGCCTGCTTTTGCACCGACCTTCATTATGACAGACTCAGCATCCTTAAGCCCGAGCTCTATAGCGAACTTGATCCTGTCCTCAAGAGGCAAAGACTGTTTCATTATGAAACCTGCGAGGAATCCTGCACCGAAAGCATCACCTGCACCAGTCGTATCGACTGGCCTTATCCTGTGCGCCTTCGTGAAATACATCTTCTTCCCGTCGTAAGCATGGACCCCGTTCTCCCCATCAGTTATTATGCATATCTCCGGACCAAGCTTCCTAAGGCCTTTCAGGAGAACATCCCTGTTGCCTGTCTTGACACCGAGAAGTTTCTCTGCCTCTTCCTTGTTCATCGCGATTATCTTCGTGCCTGCTATGACCTTCTTCATGAAACCGTATCCTTTTTCCGTCATGTAGCTGCTTGGATTGAAATATACAGCTATCTTGTTCTTCCTGGCGAAACCTGCCAGGTACTCCATCGTCTTGAACGATTTTCCCGTGACCGATGCGAAATAGAACCATCTTGCGTCGATACTTTTCGGTATCTCATATGGCTCAAGATAGCTGCTCGCCCCTTTGTATACGAGGATGGCACGGTCAGAACCCTCTTTCTCAAGTACGACAGAATAAGCAGTAGCATGCCTCGAATGCTGTTTAACAAGAAAAGTTATCCCTCTCTTCTTAAGATCGTGGCTTATCATTTCTGCAGAAAGGTCTTCACCGACTTCTCCGATAAAACCAGTCCTCATGCCTAGTTTCGCAAGACCTGCAGCGACATTAGTGCCACCGCCGCCAGTCAATAGTTCAATGTCATCTATAAGTATCTTCGAACCATGCTTTATATCCTTGAAATCCACAGGCAGCTTGACAAAGCAGTCTATACTAGCAGAACCGACACATATGACATCAAATACTTTCTTTGGCATTCCCTTTCACTCTTCCTTACTTTCTTCTATCTCCAATGCTTTTATCGCAGGAAGATCCTTGCCTTCGAACATCTGAAGAGACACTCCACCTCCGGATGAAACAAGCGTCATCTTATCTTTCAGGCCGAGCTTTTCCACGGCAGCCCCTGAATCCCCGCCGCCGACAATCTTTGTCCCGCTGTTATTGGCCATAGCCGCCGCGACTTCCTTTGTGCCGCCGGCGAACTTCTCAAATTCAAACGCCCCCACAGGCCCGTTCCATATTATCGTCTTCGCCGACTCTATCTCTCTCTTGAAAAGCTTCACTGTCTCAGGACCGATATCAAGAGCCATCCTGTCCTTATCGATATTGTCTACAGAAGCTATACTAGAATCGCTATTGTTGGAAAATTCAGTACCCAGGACAGCATCGATCGGGAGCACGACCTTAGGATTCCCCTTGATCTTACCTATCAGGTCCTTGAACTCAGAAAGGCCTTCGCTGTCTGTCTTTGTCTTGCCGACTTCCTTACCGAATTCTTTTAGTAGCGTGAACGCGAGTGCTCCTGCGATGAGTATCTTGTCTACCTTATCAAGAAGATTTGACACTGCGTTCAATTTATCTGCCTTGACTCCGCCGATTATAGAAATGAAAGGCCTTTTTGGGTTCTCCATCGCCGTCTTTATAGTCGACACTTCTTTTCCCACGCTTAACCCAACACAGCCGGGTATGAACTTAGGCACAGAGGTCATAGACGCATGCTCCCTGTGGCAGTTAGAGAACGCATCATTGACATACACATCTGCGAGTGACGCGAGATTTTTGCCGAAAGCATCGCGCTTAATCGGGTCCTTCTCTTTCTCACCTGGATTGAACCTGAGGTTCTCAAGAAGCACCACCCTGCATTCTTCGGGCTTAGGGATGCCTGACTCCCCCCAATCATTCACCTTCAGGACTTTCTGGCCAAGTATCTCTCCAAGCCTCTTCGCGACGTTGTCTGTCTTGAGGTTCGGCTCATTATTCTTAGGCCTTCCGATGTGCGTCATTATGACTATCTGCAGCGCACCGTGATCCAGAAGATATTTTATGGTCGGTAAAGATACACGTATCCTGGTGTCATCAGTTATGTTGCCTGAAGCGTCCAAGGGGACGTCAAAACCTGCCCTCAGGAGGACTTTCTTCTTCGCAAAATACGCATTCTCAAGAGTCGGGATCATTCAGATGTTCACCCAAGCTTCGCCATTATCTTCAACAAGTCGACCATCCTGCAGGAATAACCCCACTCATTGTCATACCATCCGACAATCTTGACAAGCCTCTTGTCTATGACATATGTCAGGAATGGGTCAAAGATGCACGAATGAGGATTACCTATTATGTCCCGGGATACCAAAGGGTCATCTGCATATTGCAGGACATCTTTAAGATGATAGCTAGAGACATTCCTGAACAGCTCGTTCACCTGCTCCTTTGTGACATTCTGCTTAAGGGATACAGATACGTCTGTCAAAGAACCGCTAGGGACAGGGACTCGCGCCGCAAAACCATCAAGCTTGCCCTTAAGGGAAGGTATGACTTCTCCTATCGCCTTCGCTGCGCCGGTCGTAGTGGGTATTATAGATACTGCGGCCGATCTCGCCCGTCTTAGATCATCATGAGGAGCGTCGACCAATCTCTGGTCAGCAGTATAAGCGTGGATAGTCGTCATGAAACCCTTCTCGATGCCGAAATTATCCTCAAGCACCTTCAACATGGGCGCAAGGCAGTTTGTCGTGCATGAAGCATTGCTGACGACGATATCCTCCTTTGTCAGCATGTTCTCATTCACACCTTTCACTATGGTCTTTACCGGCGGCTCCCCAGCATCAGATTTCGCAGGAGCTGATATCAGTATCTTCTTAGCTCCGGCAGTTATGTGCTTCATCGCATCTTTTCTCTTCGTGAACCTGCCCGTGCTCTCTACGACGACATCGACATCAAGGCTCTTCCACGGAAGCTTCTCAGGATCCTTCTCTGAGATGACCTTTATCTTCTTGCCATTGACGATTATCGAATCCTGGGTCGAGTCTATCTGGCCTGGAAATATCCCCTGGACAGAATCATACTTCAACAGATGCGCAAGCGTCTTCGTGTCGGTCAGGTCGTTTATGGCGACGAAATTCACTTCAGGGTCATTCACTCCTGCCTTCAGGACCATCCTGCCTATCCTTCCAAAACCATTTATTGCGACATTAATCACATTAAACACCTCTTTTCAGATTCAATCTGTTCCATAACACTTCTTTATTGCCAGATCATGGGCATCAAAATAATTCTTGATCAAGACCTTCCAATCCGCAAGGTTCGCAAGGTCTTTCGCTATTATCTTCTGGTGCACCCTCTCCTGCGCATTGAACTTCGCGAACTTGTAGAGCGTATTGGTGAACTCTTTCATGACCTCGTCCATGTCACGCTTGTACCTCTTCAGGACAAAGATGCCCGAGTCACCTGAGGTCTTCTGCAGGAGGAACCTCCCGAAACCGCCTAGGTCTGACGTCAGCGACGGGACAGCAAGAGCCGCGCACTCGAGCGGCGTGTAGCCCCAAGGTTCATAATACGATGGGAAAAGCCCGAGATGGCAAGCATTCATCGCATCATAATATGAAAGGTCAGTCAGGCCATCTACACCCGAGAGATAGATAGGATAGAATATCACTTTCACGCGGTCGTCTTCCCTGTTGTCAAGCCCTCTTGCAAGAAGGTTCTTCACTATCTCATCATCGAACTCATAAGGGATATTGTGCGTCGAGAGAGGCGGATTGCCTTTTTTCGCGAAATTCAGCTCCAGCTGCTTTATCTTGTAGGTGAAGTCCGAATCGAACAGGTTCTTGCTTATGTCCTCTGGGTTTATCTTCTTCAATCCTGACTTTATTATGTTAGTCACTATGTTCGTCTGTATCGAGTGGCTGTTGTCATGTATGAAATCCCTAAGCGTCATGTAGGCGCTCTTGTTCAAGGAGATCTCATTTTTGACCCCGTGGACTTCCCTGGGTATCCAGAAGAAGCAGATGACTGTCCTCTTCGAACCTTCTTTCTTCAGCATCTCATTAAGCCTTGCGAGAGATTCAATCACGAGGTCTATTCCTTTGTTCTTGTACTCGTACCTTCCTACGATGAAGAATATCACCGTGTCCTGTATGTCAAAATAATAATATGGCAGGAAATAGAACCTTATGAACTCGTACATCTTGTCCCTAGTCAGCCTGTGCCCATATGCCGCTTCCTCGAAGGTCGGGAGCTTCTCCATGTCAAGGCCATTCAAGACTAGCACATCTGGTTTCCTTCCCAGGAGATGCTCTGCCTCGATGCCGGTTATCTCAGACACTGTCGTAAAAGAGTCACAAAGCATCGCACAGTTCTTCTCAGTCAGGTGTTTTGACTGTATGCCTGATGCATATGCCTCCTTGTCAGCGTCTATCTTATCAAGCTCATCATAAAGGTTCCTTCCGCTCCCTGCGAGCGTACGTCCGAGCATCGTCGCGTGAGTCGTGAATACTGTCGCCACTTTCACATCGCTCTTCTTAAGATATAGCAGTCCGAAGCCAGCGAGCCATTCATGGAAATGAGCAACATACTTGAAATTGTTCTCTCCACGTTCCTTCTTCTTCTGTATGAACTTCTCTATGAGCCTTCCTGCGGCGGTCGCCCAGACTGCAGCCTCATCAAAATCCCCGCCAGAGTAGAGCGAGTCTATCTTGAACTGTTCCCAGAGCCTCTTCTTTATGTCATTAATCTGCGGCCAGTAGCCTGAGAAATCTATGAGTATAGTCCTGGGATTGCCTTTCACCTGCCAACGGCCGAAATGGCACACTATCCCTTCGTTCTTAAGCTCTTCAAATACCTCTCCAAAACCATGCGGCGATGGCTCTTCCACCAGGTCAGTATCTGCAAACTCCTTGAAATAGGGCCCTATCAGAAAATAGTTAGGATACGCGTCATTCAGGAGCGCTGCCTTCGACCTCACTACAGTGTAGATTCCTCCTATCTTATGGCAGACTTCCCATGATGATTCAAAGACTATCTTCTCGCGATTATCCATAACTATACACCTCTTTTTTTAAAAGATTAATATCTTAAACTCAGCGGCCTGATTCCATACCTTTAGTGAATGAGACCCTCTTGAACTCTTTGATCATGAGAGCGAAATTGTAATACTTGAGGTCAGCTCCGAGGAATTCCCTTATCTGCTGGAGTATCTTCTCGAACTCCTGGGGGGTTGTGCATGATATCTGGACCCTGACATCCCACTTGCCTATTATCCTCTCTGCGAACGTGAGGTTCGGCAGGGAGTTGAAGAAAGTCCTTATCTGCGTCTCACGCTTAGAGCTGTAATTATTTATCTTGAGGAATACGGAATATAACAAGTAGTTGAGCTTCGACAGGTCGACGACTGTCTGGAACTTCCTTACAACACCGTCCTTCTGGAGCTTCTTCATCCGAAGGTTTGTCGCGTCTGCTGAAAGACCTACGCTTTCCGCTATCTTCACGACAGAAGCCCTTGCGTCAGTGGCGAGAGCTACCAAGAGTTTCTTGTCCTTGTCATCTATCTCTGCAAGGTCATACGAGACTGCTGAGAGTGCGGGGAGCTCTTTCGTCTTCTGACCTGTAACAGGAAGCATGAATGCGAGGTTCTCCGGGTTCAGGAGGTTCACGACGAGATTGAGGTCATATCCTCTCAGGTTCTTGCCGCAGAAATTATCTATCTCATCTATTATCTCTGCAAGATGCTTGACGTTCTTCGCGACAATCGTCGTCTGGATATCCCAGTCGCCGCTCGATTTCAGGACCCATTTTATGAACTGGTGCTTCTTTAAGAAATCTATTATCCTGTTCTCATCCTCAGCAGTGTAGTTCTGGAGCTGGAGGAGCATGACATAAGACTCAAATCCTAATCGCCTATCACTGACAAGTGTTATGTAGCTTGAGATGAGTCCATTTTTCGCAAGCCTCTTTATCCTATAATCTGCGACTTCCCTGGAAATATTCGTTGAAGCGCCTATTGATTTCGATGTCAGCCTGGCATTCTCATTGAGAAGCCTAAGTATCTCTTTATCCTTATTGTCAAGCTTCAAAGGCGTGTTTGGAGAGACTTCTAACTCATCTTCCTTTTCAGAATCCTTAATAACCTGCCCCTTTACCATATTTTTTTACTAAAGGCTTAGCCATTTATAAACTTTATGTGGTTAAATAAAAGTTTAATATTATTTTATATGCATTAACCCGTTGAGTTGCCTGGCATTGACTCGCATAATTTATAAATCTCCTTTCTAACCAACTATGCATGACGTACATATTCCATGCAAGAGGCCACCCCAATCTCCTTGCAACTCATAAGAACACTCTTGAGTTCACGAAAGATAAGGACCTGAGCGTGAATGGAGACTGCATTGTTGGGATCGATGCGGATTTCTCTTTAGCAGAACTCAAGAGACTCGCGCAGAAACACAATACGCTGAAGATGATCATCACTGCGGGCAAGAATTCTGATTGGCTCACATTCAAGGCAAATAAGGATTTCAGTTCAAATCATGAACTGGTCCTAAGGCTTTCAGAATTTCCTTCAGATAGGACGTATGGATTCAGGTCGACCAAGTCCGCAAAGATGATTGATCGAAAACTCGTAGATAAGCTGAAAGACCCTAAACAAGAGATGACCATAGAGATAGAACCGGCACTTAAGTGCATCATATTCGACTTCGATGATACTATAGAAAGCCTGAAGGAAGCGATGGACAGCACACATGAAAGGATAGCGAAGAAGATATCACAGGAATACTGCGTCTATGAACCTACAGCATCAAAGATGCTCGATGAGATAGACGTTGAGTTCAGCCTTAAGGGTATGCATTCTGACCCGGGACTATATGACCGGCACGTGTGGTTCCCTGAATGCTTCAAGAGGCTAGGGGTAAAGCCATCAAAAGACGAAATAGAAAAATACGTCACACTATATTGGAGATTCATGATAGAGGGCGCGAAGGCTATGCCGCACGCATCAGAAGTCTTAAGTGAACTCAAGGAAGAATACAAGATAGCGGTCATGAGCGACTCTGACGGCAGCAAACGGCTAAAAGCAGAGCGATTAAAATCAGTGGGGCTCATGGATTTCATAGACTTTTTCATAACAAGCGACGACACAAAGATAAATAAACCAGACAGAATCTTCTATTCAATGATATTTGATAAGTTTAAAATAAAAGCAGATGCTTGTGTCATGGTTGGAGACAAGCCAGAAGTGGACCTCAAGCTTGCAAAGACACTCGGCATGACGACTGTCTGGATGAAGCACGGCAGATGGGCAAAGAGCGAAGGGAATACCCATTTCGACTACGTAGACCACGAGATAACAGACCTTAGAGAACTAATAACTATCGTGAGGCAGCTATGAAACAAGTCACACTCAATAAGAAAGAGGTAAAAGATCTCAATGAAGAGATAGAGAAGAAGTTCGGGCTGAAAGAATTCTTCTCAAAAGATGATTTCGTCAGGATCGCAGAAGAGATATACATCGTAAAGGAGAATGATTTCATGTTCTTCTACAAAGAAGACGTCCTATTGCCCACACTTACATTGCTCCTCAAGAATAACTTCCTGAAAAATGTCATAATAAACATGGGCGCAGTGCCATTCATAGCAAAAGGAGCTGACCTCATGAGGCCCGGCATAACCGGAGTAGACGCATATGTTGAAGAAGGCAGCATAGTCGCGATAGTCGATGAGAAAAACATGAAACCTCTGGCTGTAGGCCAGGCATTGTTCTCAAAAGATGAGATGCAGGAGATGGAGAAAGGCAAGATGGTCTTAAATCTGCATCATGTTGGCGATGATGTCTGGAAGATATGCCAGAGAGAATAATAGTTACTTATCTTCCATTTTCCAATGCCACGCTCGCATTTTTGCTAAAATCGCTCCTTTTTGCCCAACTGCAGGGTTTTTCTGCCTATTTAACCGTAGCTCGCCAGGTGGCATTGGAAATGCTTTTTGACGTCTAAAAAGCGAAAACAATATAAAGAGGCGTAGTGAAATAATTTGTAGTAAGGAGAATTTTTTCTGGGGAGAATCAGGGGTGTTTGAGAGGGATTAGAATGAACATTATAGGTCTACCAGGAGGTCTCTTGGAGAATATACTCGCGCTCAGGAATGTCAAGGAATATTTCCAGGCACTGAGCGAGAACCCATCACATATACATACAGGGGAATCAGATGGCCTGATAGACATAATATCAGACCCTAAGCTACGCCATGCGATAGAACACATAGGCAAGCATAACGCTCTACCTCCGACATGCAACCTGCGTGAACTCACGAACAGCCAATATGTCAAGCAGTATGAGGAAGACACAAAGCAAGGCATCAGGAACCTGTGGTCTATGATGCATACAGTCATGGATGAGTTCATGCCTGACAAAAAACATTCAAATATCTGGTTCTCAAAGCAAATTGCATTATACTGCAAAGGCTGCGGAGAATACAAGGCGAGCGGGATGTTCGACTTCAAGACAGAAGAGCAGTCTGAAAAACATGAATATGATATCGACATGTTTTCCCCGACACACATACTCGATAGCGACAGGACATATTACGTAGCTCGCGGCCCACAGGTCAAACTCCCTGAAGGCTACAGCGATTTCTACTGTGTACCTTGCCAGTCAGACAAGAGAAGCAATTTAGTGATACTACAGAATGGCGCACATGCCAGCGCAAGAAAATTTTTCTATCCTGAAAGATATATCGAATATCTCAAGAGGAAAAACGCTCTCCCTAAAGTCCTTTCAGTAGGGATGCGTGTCAAAGAGACAAAGAGCTTCATGGAAAAGGCAGCATACCAGCTTTCAGTGAAGAAAAGCAAGGAATCGAAACATTTCAAGATACTTGAAGATAAACGTGAAAAACTCGAAAGCGTGGTCGGCAAAGAGTTCATAGAAACGCTCCTTGCGAAAAAGAACGGCGTATATGACAGGTTCGGACTCAGGATAGTCACAGGCAGTGTCGACCAGTGTTACGGGATCTTTGACTGGCTGCAGAACCGTTTTTCAGTCATACGTTCAATGGACTACATAAAGGACCCTAAAGAGGATACTCACTACCGTTCTCTCCATGCGACGATACTATACCTGCGATACGACATGGACATACAGATACGCACGCGGGAGATGGATTATGAGGCAGAGTACGGCATCGCAAAGATGCCTGTAGGGAAAGGCAGGCAGGAGATGGTAGACAAGAAATTCTCTCTTGCAGCGACTGCTTTCAGGTATCACCTATTCGGAGTCTGAGGACTGCAGCTTATCAGATAATATCCTTCTAGGCTTAGGCACAAAATTAAGGATGCCTTTTGCAGTGACTTTGCCGCAGCCTACAAAATCCTTGCCATGCCTGAGTATCACAGCTCCTGTGCATCCAGTCACTTCCCGGACAATATCCTGCCCGCGGAACCACTCACGAAGCTCATCATCAGAGATGTCAATGACATTCTTCTTGGCTTCTGGTCCGATGATCTGGCTGCCTTCTATACTGAGACGAACACTGTCTTCAGACACTGTGCAGAAATAAAGTCCGATACTATCAATTTTCATCTTTGAGAAATCGGTCTTGTTGATATCCGGATTCGCTATGTAGAGCTTTTCCTTGTTGTTCATCAGGAAAACAAGAGACTTGTCGAGCGTAGCGCCCCACTGCTCATTTACCAGTCGGTTTATCTCTTTCTTCTCACGGGCATTAAGTACCCGAAGAGATTCCCTAGGCTGCTTTTCATCTTTCATTTCACAAAAAATAGAAAAAAAATATTTTAAAATATCTCACTTAGTGTAACCTTTTGTCACAAAGCTGTGAGCAAGGGACGAATCCTCTACAGAATTGTATGAAAGATCCTCATAGATGAAGTCGCTTGTGACTCCGTTCTCTACGACCCTGACCTTCAATGGGACGCCGTAGTAATCATCGACCCACATTGTCGTCTTCTTGCCGTCTTCTTCAGAGATTATCTTCCAGACAGTCCTCTGCTGCATCTGCTCTTCAGAGTCTTTAACAGCATAAGTCACGCCTTCAATCCACTCGATAGGAGTCTTCCTGTAATACTTTGCGAATTTGACATCCACTGCAGTGTTAGGATCCTTGCACCTGTATACTGCGCGTTCACAATATCCTTCTGCGCTCTTCTTATCAAGGTCCATGTAGACATTATCTATGTAGACTTCGCCCTGGACATTGTCCATCTCTCTCAGTTTGACTACCATCTTGCCATCCTTGACCAAAGTCTCCCACTCTTCAGGCTTGTTGGTCGCATCCTGATACATATAGCTCAGGCTTGTGATCCTGCCTACGTGCTTCTTAAGAAGTTCCTGCATCTTCTTATCAGGGACTTTCTGCACAGGTTCATCAACAGTGCTTTCTGTCTCTTCAGCAGGCGACTGTTCGACTTCTTTTGCTGGTGTCACTGTCTCCTTGACAGGCACTTCTTCTTTTTCCGGGACTGCGGGCTGTCCGCTGCAACCTGCCAGGAACATGGCAACGATTGCCAGAATAAACAATATTGTTAGTCTGTTCTTCATATCCTCCACCCTTTGACTTGTTTATATTATAGAATATTTGATGATAGAAATAATTACGTCTTCATATAAAAATGTTTTGATGTTTTTATTGTTATTGATAGCCTTAAACGCCCCATAACGGGTTCTCCTTCCTCTTAAGGTCCACAATCTCCTTCATGAGATCAACTTCCTCTTTCTTAAGATGCTGCTTAAGGGCCTTGAGCTTCCGAAAGTCATTTTCAGGTATAGAAGAATAAAGGACATCATTCTCAATGATCTGCCTTCCTACGGTGACATTAGTCAATGCTACTGCAACCTGCTTTCCTGCCCCTGCGACAGAGAGTGAATCCTTCTCGTGCTGTATGGATTTTACGCTTGTGATGTCACGGCCGTCTTTCATTAGAGGCATGCCGACCTTAAGTTCACCATACACGACTTCAGCCC
>Ga0105099_10001819_pt1 | contig 13008 bp, 13 predicted proteins | sample PPLLak3cmMay2015_2_FD_79138 | JGI IMG/M metagenome (GOLD analysis project Ga0105099, IMG submission 79138) | Freshwater sediment microbial communities from Prairie Pothole Lake near Jamestown, North Dakota, USA - PPLs Lake P8 Core (1) Depth... | ecosystem: Environmental > Aquatic > Freshwater >...
TCTTCAATTTTCATACTGATATTCGTGATATCAGCCAGATGCAGTTTAATGCCGTTGACCGCATGATCAATCTTAAAAAGTTCTTCATTAGGATACATGATAATCTTAACTCGACCGTGGCTTTGTTTTTCTAATTCGGCTGCGAACCAATGCCAGCCATTGGCGGGTGGGACTAAGGGAACATTTTTGGGCATGGAATAATTGAATTTTAATTCAATGGGGCCGGCTGCGGCTATAACTGGAGCTATCAAAAAAAATAATAAAATCGGTAAGATGGGCCTTAAAAGGGCTTTTTTATATGCATTCATAAATTAAGCCTCATTTTTTGGTTCAATATTTAATTTAAAAAGCGTATCAATTAATAGGATGAAATTATAACATGCCGTTATAATTTAGCAAAGAATATCCCTTATCTTAAAAATGAAAGGACTCTCTGCAATGCATTCTGATTCTTATGATGTCATTATTGTCGGTGGCGGAATTATGGGTTGCGCCATTGCCTATTACCTAAGCCATTTTGATCAAAAACTGAAAATGGCCGTGATCGAGCGTGACCCGACCTATACCTATGCCTCCAGTACTCTTTCCATGGCCAATATCCGCATCCAGTTCAGCTTAAAACAAAATGTTCAGGTCTCCCTATATGCCTTTGAACGCTTGGAAAAATTCGGCGAGGAAATGCAGGTTCATGACGATCGGCCCGAGATCGGCTTTCACCGCGAAGGGAATCTCTTCTTGGTGAATGCTGCGGGAGAGACCGCGGCCCGTAAGGCTTTTAAAATGCAGCAAGACCTGGGCTGCCCGATTGAATGGTGGTCCAACGAAACCATCAAAAAAACCTATCCTCTTTATGATCCCACGGGCTTACTCGGCGGCACATTCGGACCCCAGGACGGGCACCTCGATGCCTATGCCGTGCTCATGGGTTATAAAGCCAAAGCCAAATCCCAGGGCGTTTCGTTTATCAAAGGCGATGTCACCAAGATCTTGAAACAGAGTAAACAAGTGAGCGGCGTTGAACTGGCTTCGGGCGAACGCTTAAGCGGGCCTATCGTGATCAATTGCGCCGGCGCCTGGGCCGCGGATGTGGCCAAGACCGCCCAGGTGAGCTTGCCCATTGACCCGGTCAAACGCCAGGTCTTTACCCTTATTCCGGCCGTCAAACCGGAAGGGCCCTTGCCTCTCACCATCCTGCCTTCCGGCCTCTACTTCCGTACCGAGACCGGCGGCCTGATCCTTTTGGGTAAATCTTTGGATGAAGACCCGGTCGGTTATGATTTTTCCTGGGACGATAAGCGCTTTACCGAACTGCTCTGGCCCGAATTGGCCGAGTTTGTGCCCGCTTTTGACACCCTCAAGCTGATGCGGGGCTGGGCCGGACTCTATGCCATGAACCGCCTGGACCAAAACGCCATTTTGGGCGAATGGCCCGAGCTTAAAGGCTTTTACTTGGCCAATGGTTTTTCCGGTCATGGCCTGCAACAAGCCCCGGCCGTGGGCCGTTATCTTGCGGAACTGATTCTGGGCCGGAAACCGGTTTTGGACCTTTCCATCTTCAGGCCCGAACGCATACTGGAGAACAAACCCTTGAACGAAGACGGGATTGTGTAAATACCCCCAACAAGAAAAGAAGACGCAACCCCTCACACTTGATATTTCGTTTCTATTTTTCGTTCACCCTGAGCTTGTCGAAAGGCTCAGGGTGATCAGGTGACATGTCAGCGAATCTGAGTTGTAATAAATTAAAATGAATTGACGTGACCTTTTAAAAGTAATACCATTATGGGTATTACATCTAACCGGAGGTGCCCGCATGCGCGTCACGACCAAAGGACAAGTAACGATCCCTCAACCTATTCGGAAAAAACTGGGCATCACGCCTGCAGTTGAAGTCGATTTTATTGAAGAAAAAGGGCGGGTCTATTTAGTCAAAGGAAAGACCGGAAACACTAAATCGCGTAAATTTCAAAAACTGCGTGGAATCGCGACCGTGAAAATGACGACAAATGAGATTATGGCTTTAACCCGAGCTGAAAAATGAATGGCGTTTTGGTTGATTCGAATATTATTCTGGATATTTTCCAAGATGACCCTCTTTGGGCGGATTGGTCCGAAACTACACTGGAAAAGTATAGTCAACAAACCACACTGTATATTAATCCAATAATCTATTCCGAAGTCTCCATTGGTTTTTTATTAATTGAGGATTTGGAGTCCGCCATCGCCAAAGCCGGCTTTCAGATGCTTGAGATTCCCAAAGAGGCCTTATTTTTGGCCGGAAAGGTTTATCTTAAGTACAAAAAAAAGAAAGGGATAAAAACAAATCCATTGCCGGATTTTTATATAGGCGCCCAAGCCGCAGTTCTTCAATTAGAACTGATTACGCGAGATGTTTCCAGGTACCGAACCTATTTTCCAAGTGTAAAATTGATCCATCCTTAGTCTCTTTGGACAGGCCACGGGATAGTCTTAAAGTTGTTAAGCTTGATAACCTATTCATAGGGGGTTAATTCCCCGGCCTTAGCCTGCTCACGGCCCACGAGAATCTCTTGGACAAATGCAAAAGAAAGATCCGGATTGTCTTCAAGTATCTCGCCCATTTTTGCCCAGTGTTCAATTTGACCCGCTATTGACCGATGGAAAGCCCGGGAACGAACTCTTGCTTTTTTGGCTAGAGGATCGGATATCCTTATCGCTATTGACATATGACACCTCCAATCTTGAAACCGTAAATAATCTTGCAGGAATTGCAGCATATTGCAGCGGATTGGAAACCACATTGGAAAATGATCATTCCTAAAAATCTTAAATCCTTGTAACCCTGCGGTTAAAACGTTTGATTGTCAAAAACTCATGATTCATCATCCTTATTATCTGCACCTATACATTCCCACATCTCATTCTGATGATACCAGAGGTCATCCGCATTTCCGCGGATGAATTCATCGACATCCATACCATCGATGGTCGGCGGGCGCTTGACTCGCTTTTGTTTGCCGTTGATAAAAACGGTCATATATTCTTTCCGGCGCTGCTTCTTATCCGCCTTCTCTTTGGCGGTTAGTTTTCGCTTTTGCTTTTTCATAATTGATCAAGTTCGGTTGCTTCTTCAGCAAATAAATTCAAAGGATAAAACAGGAATAAACCGCGACTTTTTCTACAGGAAAACTTTATAGCTGATCTTCAACACCTCTCCCAGCCTTTTTGCTCTCACTTTACCGATCGAACGTTTACCATTCTCCATATCGGAAATGTGGCCCTGCGGAATACCGGTTAATTCGGCGAGTTCCTTTTGGGTCAGTCCTTCCTTTGCCCTGGCTCCTCGCAGAGCCACCGCCGAATTAGGCTCGTCCTTAAACTCCGGGAAAGCGTCCTTCCAGGGGACCGAATCGGACAAGTCCTTAAGGCCAAGCGTTTTTGCTATCACAACAAGTTCTCGAATTTTTTTAACCGGACCGATAAAATGAGCTTCATGAATATCTTTAATATGGGGCTTTTTCATGAGTTCCAACATAGGTCACCTCTACTATCTTGCGGTTTTTATCTTTTACTTCCCAGACAATTACAAAAGTAGGTTTCCCTTTCTTCAAATGGCAATGATGCCGATTTTTAGAAAGCTTGCCGTAATTCGACCAATTACCGCGAACCGGGCCATCCTGCTCAAGTTCCAATAAGAGCGTAAATAAAATTTCCCTTATTAGCTGCGGCAGCTTTTCAAGCTGTTTTTGAACATCCCGTTTTATAGTGATCGTCCAGGGCATATGAAAGCATATACCTATTATGGGTATATTGTCAATAGCTTCAAGACAAAATTTAGTGATGCGCAAACGATGATTTTAAAGTGTGGAATTCCGACTACACCCTTACCGGAATCACGAAAAATATAGACCCTTGGGGGCTTGGCGCCACTGGAATAAATTCAAAATCTTCTGAAATTACGTCCTTTGCGCGAGCATTTCTTGATTTTCAGCCAGTCTTAACGGCTTGAAATAAATTCACTTTCCATTTTCAGGTACATCCAGCTTATGAGAAAACTAAAAAATTATCTATTTTTGTGTGGAAATAGCACCCAATTGTGTGGTATAAGCATCCAATAGGAGCATCTTATCCGAAATATTATCTTCAAAAATCAGAGCCGAAATCTTTAGAGTTTTCTTTGGGTTATCCAGCAAAGAGCTTCATATGAGGGAAATCACACGCTTATCAGGCTTTTCCTCCCGAACGGTTCAACAAGAGTTGACAAAACTATCGAGACTTACTCTATTAACAAAACGGAAAGACGGGAATCGCGTTTATTATCAAGCTAATGAAGATCACCCTCTTTTCTCTGAAATACGCAATATCGTCCTTAAAACCAATGGGCTCACAGATAGATTAAAACAATCTCTTGAAAACTATTCTGACATAAAATTTGCTTTTATATTTGGCTCCATCGCCCAATCCAATGAAAAGGCAAATAGTGATTTGGATTTGATGATTATCGGCAACATTACTTTAAGAAAATTGACCGATCTCCTTTTAGGCGTGTCTGATCAAATTCGACGGGAAATCAATCCCCATATCTTTACTCAAGAAGAATTCTCAAAACGCAAACAGGATAAAGATCATTTTCTGGATTCCGTATTGAATGCTCCTAAACTCTTTATCATTGGAAATGAAAATGAATTGAAAGCAGATGTTACTGTTTGGCTAAAACAAAAACACCCGGATTTATTGAATCCTGTCGTCTGAAAGCCAATGATTTTTCTCATCCATCCTCCAGTTTCCAAACCCAGTGAACCGCCTGCCGGCCTGGCCCGGCTTGCGGGAGCCCTCGGGGCGCGCGACTACCCCTTTGTTGTTCTGGATGCCAACCTGGAAGGCCTGCTATATCTTTTGAAAAAATCAACTCCGGCCGACGACACCTGGACCAGGCGTGCCCTGCGCAATGTGGATCGCAATCAAGATACTTTGCGGGACTGGCGGACTTATCGAAATCCGGACCGCTACAGCCGGGCCGTGCGGGATCTGGGACGCGTTCTTGAAAAAGCCGGAGACTATGACGGCTTTCACATCGGGCTTGCCAATTATCAGGATGACCGGCTCTCGCCCCTGAACACGGAAGACCTCATGGCCTCCTTTCAGGTTCCGGATAAAAATCCTTTTTATCCCTATTTTTCCGAACGTCTGTCTGCGTTGATCGCCGAGAAAAAACCGCTTTGGATCGGTTTTTCCATCAACTTTCTCAGCCAAGCCCTCTGTACTTTTGCCATGATCGGTTTTATCAAACAGACTTTTCCCGAAACTAAAATCATACTGGGCGGCGGTCTGGTCACCTCCTGGATGCACCGGCCCGGTTGGGACAACCCTTTCAAAGGCTTGGTGGATGAAATGGTCCGCGGCCCGGGTGAAGAGCCGCTCCTGCACCTGTTGGGCATCGAACAGCCCGCAACGAATTTTATCCCCGACTATGCCGGCTTCCCGCTCCGGAACTATTTTTCGCCCGGTTTGATCCTGCCCTATAGTGCTTCATCGGGTTGTTATTGGAGTCAATGCACCTTTTGCCCGGAACGGACCGAGGCTAATCCTTATATGCCGATCCCGGCGCCAACCGTTATCCGCGATTTAAAAACCCTTTGCGCGCAATACCGGCCCGGCTTGATTCATTTTACCGACAATGCCCTCAGCCCTAGTCTGCTGCAAACGTTGATCCTTGAACCGCCCGGCGTGCCCTGGTACGGTTTTGCCCGTTGTACCGATCATCTGACCGACCCGAACTTCTGCTTGGGCTTAAAAAAATCCGGCTGCGTCCTGTTAAAACTGGGTCTGGAATCGGGGGACCAAGCCGTGCTCGACCGCATGCACAAAGGCCATACCGTTGAAACGGCCGAACTCATTCTGCGGAACCTTAAAAAAGCCGGTATAGCGACTTATGTGTACTTGCTCTTCGGCACGCAACACGAAAATCTCGATCAAGCTCGCCGCACCAAGGAATTCGCGGTCAAGCACAGTGCTGCCATTGATTTTCTGAATATCGCGATTTTCAATATGCCTTTCCACTCTATTGAAACCGACACTCTGGAGACCCAGCCGTTCTACGAAGGCGATCTGCCTTTATATACGGACTTTACTCATCCTCAGGGTTGGGGCCGACGCGACGTGCGCACTTTCCTGAACCGCGAGTTCAAAAAAGAACCAACCCTGGCCCGCATCGTAAAAAACGATCCGCCGGTTTTCACTTCCAATCACGCGGCGTTGTTTGTCATGGAAAGAAAGGGGAATGGGCTGCAGGGTTTTAGGCTCTAGGGTTTTAGGCTGTTGGACTCAAAAGTTGGAACAGGAAGTGGTTGCGTTGTTCCGTTGCGGGTTGAGCGGGTTATGGGTTATTGGAAGCGTGAAGCTTCAAACGTGAAATGTGAAACGAGATTTCTTCTTCCATTTTACTTTTCACGATTCACGTTTCACGATTCTCTTTACTCTTTTTCAATCTCCTTCACTTTTTCCCGCAGCACTTGAATCAGCAAATCCATGCGGTCCAGGTGCGTGCGGAAATTGAGGGCCGCCATGCGCAGGGTGAATTTGCCGTCAATCAGGGTGGAAGAAATAAAGACCCGGCCGTCTTCCTGGACCGCCTTGGCCAGACGTTGGTTGAACGCATCAACATTCCCGTGCTTCGGGATATAACGGAAAACCACGATGGAGAGATCGGGTTCCGGTCCGACCCAAAAACCATCCAGTTCCCGCAGACGTCCATGAAAATAACGCGCGAGAAGCATTTTTTCTTCCAGAGCAGCCCGGAAAGGGGCGAGCCCGATCAACTTAAGCGGCAACCACAAGCGCAGCGCCCGGAAATGGCGGGTCAATTCCGGTGAAAGATCGCAAGGCGACACCTCGTCCGGCGAAGCCAAAACCTCACTATCCTGCAGATAAGCAGCTTCATAATAAAACGATTTCAAAAGTTTCCGGCCGTCCCGAATCAGCACCATGCCGCTGCCGAAAGGGATAAACAGACCTTTGTGCGGATCCATGACCACCGAATCGGAGCGTTCGATGCCTTGCAACACTTTCCGGCCTTCGGCGCAGAGCGCAAAAGCCGCGCCATAAGCTCCGTCCACATGCAGCCAGAGTTTATGCGCCCGGGCGATCTCAGCCATGGCCGCCAGGGGATCCACCGCGCCCGTATCCGTGGTGCCGGCTGAAGAGATAATCAGCCAGGGAATCAATCCGGCTTTTTTATCGCGCAGAATTTCCCGTTCCAGCGCGGCCGGGTTCATGCGATAACGCTCGTCCAAAGGCACTTGACGCTTGATTGCTTCGCCCAAGCCGGCAATGCGCAACGCCTTATCCACGGAATGATGGGTCTGTTGACTGAGATAAACAACTGCTTTTGAAAAATCCTTGGCTTGCAAACCCTGAGCATCCCGTGCCGTTACAATACCGATCAAGTTGGAAATGCTGCCGCCCGAGGTCATATCGCCGGCCGATTCCTTGGGATACCCGATCCATTCCGCCATCCAAGCCAGAAGCAACCGATCCATGGAAACCGCGCCGGGCGAAGCAAAATAAATCGTGGGATAGCGGTTGGTAATGGCCGCGATATAATCGGCCAATGCTGACGCATAAAGACCGCTGCCCGGGATATAAGCCAACCAGCCTCCGGAGCCCACATGGACCCCGGCTGCATCTATGTTGTCCCGGATTAAACCCAGTACCCGATCCATATCCAGGGGATCTTCGGATATAGGTGCATCGAACAAACCCGGACCCGCCTCCGGATTGGAGCGATAAACCGGCACGCTCTTGAGCTGTTCCAGAAACGAATCCGTATATTGAACCACTTTTTGCAGCCATTGCCCGCGTTCCGCGGCATTCGGGTCCAAAGCCCGGGATAATTCTTCAAGTCTCTTGATTTGATCGCGCATATTTTCTCCATGAGTAAGGTCAACCAGTGTAGAGACATAAAATCGTCTCTACGGAGCCGGGTCGCCTCTACCCGGCTGACTGCCCTGAAAAACGACATAGGTTCCACAACCGTTTCCGGATCATTCCAGAAACCCGAATCCCTTGTCAAGCCTTTCAAAAAATGACCCCAATCAAAAAAACTGAAAAATAAGGATAACACTTGATAAAATGTCATCCTCAAAACAGACTTGACAACATCTAAATTACGGATAAACTACATTGTTTTCAATCGGTGGTTTTCCCTGAGGAACAGGTTCCAACTCATCGTTTTTTAAACCTTTAAGTTATCGGTACAAAAATATGATTGAAGCAAAACATTTAACAAAAATCTTTGGCCGCAAAACGGCAGTGGACGATATCTCCTTTACGGTCGGGAAGGGAGAAATTTTGGGGGTTTTAGGCCCCAATGCGGCCGGCAAATCCACGACCATGCGCATGATCACCGGTTTTTTGGTACCCACTTCCGGAACCGCCCTGGTCGGCGGTCATGACGTTCTGGAATCTTCATTAGCCGCGCGTCAAAAAATCGGTTATTTGCCTGAAAATGCTCCGACCTATCCGGACATGACGGTCAATGGTTTTCTCGACTTCATCGCCGAAATCCGCGGTTTCCGGGGGCAAAATAAAAAACAACAGGTCATCCGAACCCTGGAGCGCTGCAATCTGCTGGAGGTGCGTTTCCAGGCCATCCATACTCTCTCCAAGGGCTTTAAACAAAGGGTCTGTTTTGCCCAAAGTATTTTGCACGACCCCGAATACCTGATCATGGATGAACCGACCGACGGCCTGGACCCCAACCAAAAACATGAAGTGCGCGATATGATCCGCACCATGGCTCAGAATAAAACCATTATCCTTTCCACGCATAACCTCGAAGAAGTCGATACGATTTGCACCCGAGTCCTGATTATCGCCCAAGGCCGGATTGTGGCCGACGAGACCCCGGCCGCACTCAAAACCCGGTCCGGTTTGCACGGCGCAATCTGTTTTACCCTGCCGAAAATCGGCGAAGGGGTTTGGCTTAAGGAAACAGAAGAGATCCCGGGCGTGGACCGGGCTGCGATTGTGAGTGAAGGACCTGAATTCGTCACGATCCGGGCCTTTCCCAAAAAATCGGACGAACGCTTAACGGAAAAAATCATTCGTCATTTTATGGTCAAAGGCAAACCCGTTGAAAAAATATATATTGAAGAAGGCCGGCTGGATGAAGTCTTCCGGATGATCACCACCCAATCCTTATAGGAGAGGAAAAAATGCAAAGGTTTTTAAGAACTATTTTAACCATCGTCAAAAGGGAACTGAAAGGCTATTTCGAGTCGCCCGTTGCCTATGTGTTTATCTTTATTTTTCTGGCCTTAAGCGGATACTTTGCCTTTCAATTCGGCGAATTTTATATCCGTCGGCAGGCCAATCTGGACTCTTTTTTTAAATACCTGCCCTGGCTCTTTATTTTTCTCATCCCGGCCGTGACCATGCGCCTTTGGGCCGAAGAACGTCGCACCGGCACCATTGAACTGATCATGACCCTGCCCGTTACCTTGACGGAAACCATTCTGGGTAAATTTCTGGCCTCCTGGCTGTTTATGGGCCTGGCTCTTGCGCTGACTGCTCCATTGATCTTCACGGTCACTTACTTGGGCGATCCGGACCTGGGCGCTCTGTTCGCCGCTTATTTCGGCGGTTTCCTAATGGCCGGAGCCTATCTGAGCATCGGGCTCATGACCTCTGCGCTCACCCGCAATCAGGTGATTGCTTTCATCGTCTCCGCGGTCATTTGCCTGTTCCTGGTCTTGATCGGCATGGATGAAGTCATGGCCGCCCTTTCCGGGTTGGCGCCGCTTTGGCTCATCCGGCTGATCGCCGGCTTCAGTTTCATGACCCATTTCGGCTCTATTTATCGGGGCGTCATCGATCTACGCGATGTGGTTTACTTCTTATCCGTCATCTTTTTAATGCTGTTCCTGAACGGCATTATTTTACAAAACCGCAAAGCGGCTTAAGGGAGGCATACCATGGCAACCAATAGAGGTCGCTATTTAAATAAAATTTTGCTGTCCGCCCTCGGCACGGCAATCCTGCTGGTCATTATCGTTCTTCTGAATGTATTTCTCTCCTATACGAATATCCGTTTGGATCTGACCGAAGACCGTCTTTATAGCCTTTCCAAAGGAACCAAAGAAATTTTGCATAAAATGGAACAGCCCGTGGCCGTTAAATTTTTCTACAGCCGCAGCCAAGCCAATCTACCGGCCGATCTCAAGGTTTACGCTCAACAAGTGCTCGATTTTCTCTCCGAATATGAAAGAGCCGGCCGCGGCAAGATCAAAATCGAAACCTACGACCCCAAGCCCGATTCGGATGAAGAAGAATGGGCCCAGCGTTACGGCGTTCGCCCGGTGCCGACTCCGGCCGGCGAACGGATCTATGCCGGCCTGGTCTTTCAGGCCCTGGACCAGGAGGAAAAAATCGAGGTTCTGGACCCGAGCCGTGAAAAATTACTGGAGTACGATATCACCCGCATCATCCAACGCCTGCAATCGGCCCAAAAAAAACAAATCGCCGTCATTACTTCCTTGCCTGTTTTCGGCGCTTTTCCCAACCCCATGATGGGGGATGCCCCGCAAGGCCAGGAGCCCTGGTATTTCATCTCCGAACTCAAAAAAACCTATACGGTGCGGCCCATTGATCCGAGCGAAAGCAAATTGGATCCGGCTCCCGACCTGTTGCTGATCCTGCATCCCAAAGAACTGAATCCCCAACTGCAATACGCCATTGATCAATATGTATTGGCCGGCGGTAAAGTTCTGGCGTTCGTGGACCCCTTCTGTCTGATCGAATCCCTCCAAACCCAACAACCAATGATGGCTCCGGCTCACTCCTCTTTTGAAAAGCTTTTAAAAGCCTGGGGGCTTAACTTGGATTCGACTAAGATCGTGGCCGATCTGGACCAATTCACGCGGATCCGCGGCGGCAATGGTCTGCCTGAGGACAGCCCGGTCTGGATATCGGTCCGCAGCCCATTTTTCAACAAGACCGATATTGTGAGTTCGCAATTGAAAAGCATGCTTTTCCCCCTGGCCGGCGCTTTGAAAAAATCGGAAGGCAATGACTACTTATTTGAACCGCTGATCCAATCCAGCGAAAACGCCGCTTTAATGCAAAGTTATGTGGCCAGCTTCGGCACCATGGCCGTGCGCCGGGAATTCACACCCGCAGGCAAACGCCTGAACCTGGCTGTGCGCGTACACGGCAAATTTAAAACTGCTTTCTCCGAGGGTCGGCCCCAGGACGGCAAACCTCAAGCAAATCAATCTTCCCCGGCTAATGCGCCGCACTTGACCGAGGCCAAAGAAAGCGCCACGGTCATCGTCGTAGCCGATGCCGATTTTTTGGCCGATCCTTTCTATGTCCAGAAAAGCCGCTTCCTGGGCTCCGTGAATGCCAATGTCTTCAACGACAACCTGAATTTTGTGGCCAATGCCTGCGAGACCTTAAGCGGCAGCGCATCTTTGATCAACCTGCGCTCGCGCGGCTCTTTTGAACGGCCTTTCACCGTGGTTCGGGAACTGGAACGCCAAGCCCAGATCCGCTGGCTTGTTAAAGAAAAAGAACTGGTTGAAAAAGCCGAACTGACTAATCGAAAATTACACCAACTGGAACAGCAAAAAAGCGCTTCGCAAAAAACCCTTTTGAGTCCCGAACAGGAAACGGAAATTCAGCACTTTAAGGAAGAACGCCGCCAGATCAACCTGGAGCTGAAAGAAGTACGAAAAAATTTACGCGCCGATATTGAGAGGCTCGGCGCCAAGCTGAAAATCGTCAATATTTTTCTAATGCCGCTGCTGGTAGCCGCGGCCGGCATTGTTTACGGCGTTTATCGCCAAAGAAAGACAAGAAAAAAATGAAAACCAAAACACTCGCTATTCTGCTCGGGATTTTGGTGATCCTGGCCGGAGCCGGAATCCTGCTCCGCCAAACCCTCCAATCCCGGGCTCGTGAAAATAACTTAGGAAAGCCCCTCTTGAAGGAATTCTCCGTCGAACGGATCGCCGCCATTGAAATTCGCACAGCGGATACGTCCATTCTGCTTGCCAAGCAAGCCGACCGCTGGGTTGTCGAGAACCATTACCGCTTTCCGGCCGATTTTGAAAAAATCACCCAAATGATCCGCCGGCTCAAAGAAGCCAAAATCGGCCGCGATTTTACAAGCACATCAGAAGTTTTGAACCGCTTGGCCTTGAGAGATCCCCAAGAGACCGGCGCCGCCAGGGAGCAGAAAGCCGTACGCATCGAATTGAAAGATGAGAAAGGTGTTGTCCTGAATAAGATCCTAATCGGCAAAAACAAGGCTGATACGGCTGATGGCACGAGCGGCCAGGGCCAGTATATGATGCTCAACCGGGATCCCCTTGTTTTTCTGATCGATAAAGATTTGACCTATTTGGAAAAAAAACCATTGGCCTGGCTGGATCAGGATCTGATCCAAGTGGACCCGGATGAGATCCAAACCATCCGCTGTCTCAGTATGGACGGTAAAAAGTTGTATTATGCTTTTGAACGGGCTGAAAAAGGCAAAGAACTGGCATTGTCCGGAAGCAAACCGACATTCAAGATCGATAAATCGGCCCTGAAAAACCTGGAGCAAGCCGTCTACAGCTTGCGTTTGGAAGACGTGGCCGATCCGGCTAATCCGCCGCAAACCACTTTTTCAAAGCGTCTTGATTATCGCCTGTTTAACGGCTTGACCTACTCTCTTTACCCGGGCGATACTTGCGATAAGGAGCAATGCCATCTGATCCTGAAAGTGGATTACCAGGAACCTCCGGCAAAAGCAAATAAGCAAATAGAGACCGACAAAAACAAAGCCACTCAAACTCCTGCCCTGCCAGACAAGAGCCCGGAAGCATTACGCAGTGAGGCTCAAGAACTTCATAAAAAGCTGAGCGCCTGGATTTATGTCATTCCCCAGGTCAAACATGACGCCTTGATCCCGGATTTAAAGGGGTTGCTTGAGACGGCTAAGATGGAAAATAGAAAAGGAAACAAACCGATCGCCCTGTCTAAAAA
>Ga0105099_10001820_pt1 | contig 13006 bp, 28 predicted proteins | sample PPLLak3cmMay2015_2_FD_79138 | JGI IMG/M metagenome (GOLD analysis project Ga0105099, IMG submission 79138) | Freshwater sediment microbial communities from Prairie Pothole Lake near Jamestown, North Dakota, USA - PPLs Lake P8 Core (1) Depth... | ecosystem: Environmental > Aquatic > Freshwater >...
ATGTCCAGAGCCCCCCCTACCGGGAAAAACCCGGCGGGTCCGCGTGACCAGCAACAATGCGTGCGCATGTGACCAATGATGCCCGCTCACCATTGCGTGATCGCGATGCAAACAGGATCATCGCCGCCCTTGGTCGGGTCGCCGATGTGCAGGTTGCAGGGCGCACACGCAGCCACGAGCCTGTCCATCCTGTGGCCCGCGCCTACCCCGTCCAGGTGGTGGACGTGCATGGGTACCCCATCCCCCACACATACCCCAGGCACACGCACCCGGCACCACACCCCACCCTCGCGCAACGCCAGCTGCTTATCGCGTTGCAGGACCAGCGCCCGCGTACGGCGCCACGAACGGGTGCTGCCGCCGCGCCAGCCGCTACTCATCAGGCCGTGCTTTCGGCCTCTCGTTTCGTGACTGGTCTAGCAGCTGGTCCAGGTCGCGTCGTAGCCGTTCGATCTGCCTGGCGCTCTCTATAGCCACACTCGACACTGCCTGGTGCCACTGTTCGTGTTGCTGCTCAACGCGTGAGTCCAGGCGGACATCGGCGCCACACGCGATACACGGCTTACTGGTGAACACGGCTCTCCTCTGCTGATGTGCCCGCGCGTCCGCCTGATGATTCTGCCGGTCTGAGAGAAGCGGCACCGGCCCGGACGGCATCGGCCCGGCAGTAGTGCAGCGTGCCGACGTGCCCGGTGCCGTCGACGACGGCCGTCACCCGCACCCACCCGGCGCGCCGTGCGTGGTCCCAGGCCTCGGCCCTGGTGGGATGGCCGGCTGCACTGGACGACCCGGCGCACAGCCCGTCGCATCGATAGCTGATCATCGTTCGCTCCACTCGATCGACATTATCGAATTAGCATTGCCGGTAATCCGATAATGCGCGCACACGGCTTGAGCTGCGCAAACGTCACAGTCGAGAGATATGATGATCGCCGGTAATAGGTGATCGGGGGAGATGGATGTTCATGGAGTGGCTGAAGAAAGCCCCCACCTCGGTGACTATCACGGTCGTCGTGACCTGTGGGCTGCTGATAGCGGTCCTGGTGGCGTCGTTCGTCGTGCTGGAACTCGAAGGTGCGGACACCGAAGGGTTCCGGTCGTGGGTCAACACGCTCGGGACGTTGCTCGGGTTTCCGCTCATGGGAACGGCGGCCGTCGCCGGTATCGCCGCCGCCCGGTCGAGCTCACGCGCGGAAGACCAGACCAACGGGCAGCTGCACGACCGGGACGACCGGATCCGGCAGCTCGAGAGCGAAGTCAGGAAGTTACGCGGTCTACGGCACGGTGATGAGTCGCGATGAACTGGTACCTAGACGAAGGTCTGGTTGTGTTCCGCCGCCAGTGGCTCGCCCACCGGCCGCGGGCAACGGTCTACACGATCGGGGACGGCGCCCACAGCGGCAATCCGGACGTCTCGCAGCACGCACCCGACCGGGGTACGTCCGGCCGCCCTGGTGACACCGCCGGTGAGGTGGACGCGGTCGACGTGATGCCCGGCAACGGCGTCGACGCGGACGACCTGCAGGACCTGTTCGAAGACCTGGTGAAGTCCAGGGATCCTCGGATCCTGTACGTCATCTACGGCACCACGATCGTGTCGTCGGTGGTGTCGCCGTGGAAGCGCCGGCCGTATCACGGTTCCCGGCACGCGCACGTGCATCTGTCCGTGAACGACAATTTCGCCTCGCAACGGGGCCCGTGGAGGATCGGAGACGACAAGGTGCTGGCGCCTCGTTTCGAATTCGTCGGCAAGCTCCCGACACTCACCGTCGGCATGGAGGACGCCGGGTTCTCCGGGTATCAAGCGATCAAGCGGGCCCAGTTGCTGGCGAACTGGATGGACGCGAGCGTCCCCGACGTCGACGTCGACGGAGTGTACGGGCCGAAGACGGCGCAGAAGATCCGCGCGGTCATGAAGACGGGCACGGGCCGGAGTATCGGCCTTCCCGAGTGGCGCAAGTTGCTCGGTATCTACGCCTGAGCACGAGAAAGCCCCACCACGACCGCCGCCGGACGGTTGTGGTGGGGCTTTGCCGTGTCGCTGGGGAATCGGTTGCGAGCTTAGAGCATCCGGGCCAGCACGAACACGGTGACGCCGATCAGGGGTGTGCCGAGATACAGCCACAGCCACAGGTCATCGGGGGTCACATCATCACCTGGACGCGGTGTGCGGCGTCCAGGGCGACGTCCACGTGGCGCCACCTGTTGTGGTCCGGGGACCAGAACGCGCCGCCGCCGCACGGGCCGGAGACGCCGTCGACGGCGATCTCGGTGGCGCAACGGCGCGGTGTGGGGATGTCGGCGGCCGGGACCGCCCCGGTGTAGGCGTGCAACGCGGCAGCCTCGGCGGCCGGGTCGTCGACGGGCTCGCCCTGGTGGTGGTGGTGGGCGCCCTGGTCCGGGGTGTCTTGCCAGGCCGGGACGGCACGCAGCAACGGCGGCTCGTCGACAGCCGGCACCGGCACGGGCACGGACGCGGTCACGGCGGCGTTGCGGGCGGCGTCGACACGGAACGCCTGAACGGCGAGACGGGCCAGCGCGCATCCGAGTTCGGTTCGTCCTTCGTTCAGGGCGATGGCAGCCCATTCGGAGACGCGTTGTGTGTCCGTGAGGTGCTGGTTCCGGGCGATCGGGGTGTAGTCCATGGGGTGGCCTCTCTATTCGGTGTCGGTGAGTTCCTGTTGGTTGAGGACGCACGGGCAGCGCGGGATCAGGCAACCCGGTCCGTATTCGTCTTTCGTGTTCCAGGTTTCGGCATGGTCGTCGACGTCGTGGACACAGTCGGTGCACGCCGGGCGGGGGTCGGCTTTCACGGCTGGTCCCACACCGTTTCGGTCGTCTCGTCGTCGTAGCGCTGCATGGCGGCCAGGGCGCCGGGGGCGTCGTGGAAGTCGGCCAGGTGCTGTGCGTAGTGCAGTTGCGAGTCCAGGGGTTCGTCGCATTCGTCGCAGTTGATCATCGGTTTTTCCTTCCCGTTGGGAGCGTTGGCTTGGTTGGGGGTGAGGGAGCCCCCACCCCCTGACGGACGTGGACAGGGTTGTCGGCACGGTCGTCAGGGAGTGGAGGTGCTGCGGTTCCGTCGGTCGGAAGGATGGCCGTCCGGTTCGGTCGCGTGCACCCCGGGCCGCATTACTGGCCCGGGAGGGCGGGATGTGTCGACGGTTCTGGACTGCCGGTCCCGGGCCCGCCGGGTGTGGTGCGCCCCGGCGCCGTTCGCACGACGCCGGGGCCCTCTCCACCCCTGGAAAGACTCGGGAGCCTGCCGGCCGTCAGCGCTCTGCACGCTTCAGGTTGGGCCTCTCGTCTGCGCCCCGGGGTCACCCCCGGGGTCAACACCTGACCGGCCGTCGACTCCATACCGGAACCACCCCCGCGAGGGTGGCGTTGCCCGTACCGGTGAGACGGGGAAGTTTGTGCGGTCCCGTTGCCGGGTGCCACGCAGGACTAGGGCTGCTCTGCGCTGAACCGTTCGTGCGATTCCTCACCATGTGAAAAACGGTCGCCGTGAATGCGCCGGGTTCGATCGGTGACGCCTGTTCGGGTAGGCTGCCCCATGTAGTTGTTTTAGGCGAACACAGAATGAGGGCCGCACGTCAGGGTGTCAATCCCCCGGTGTGGCCCTTTTTCTTGCGTTCACGGCGGGATCCGGTCGGCCGGCCGTGCTGGGCGCGGCGTGCGCCGTCGCGGCGGGCCCGGACGTCGACGGCCTCGGTGACCGCCTGATCCACGGCCAGAGGCGCCACGGTGGCCAGGTGTACCAGCGCGGCGTTGGCGTCTGCCGCGCCGAGACGTTCGGCGCGGATCCGTTGCTGCAACCGGGCGATGAACAGGAGCCGTTGTTGTTCCGCGGTGGACGTCACGGCTGCTCCCGGTCGTCGTCGGCGAGCATCAGGGCCATCATGGAGTCGGCGATCTCGTCGAACCGGTCCCGTTGTTCAGGGGTGGCGACGTGCTTCCGGAGGTACACGAGCTGCGCGTACAGGGCTGCCGCCATCGCGGGCGGCAGCAGGTAGAGCGCTTCACCTTCGGCCCCGGGGAACGCGATGGGGCTGTAGCTGAGTTTCACCAGGGTGGTCGGGCGTGCCCGGTCCGGGACGCGGTCGCCGATGTCTCCGAGCTGCACCATGGTGACGATGTATCCCTGTTCGGCTATTCGACTCAGGGGCGTGCATTCGCTTTCTTCCATTTACATTCTCCGTTTTCTGATACCGCATAATCACTCTTATGGTGTAGTCGCCCGGGTCGCGGTCTTCTTGACTCGCTGGATCCGGGCCGAGTTCGCGCCGCGGCACGGCTCGCACCGGCATCCGCGGAAGTCGTAGCAGTACTGCTTGCCGTGGGGGCCGACGGCCGCCACGTAGTGCTCGCCGGTCGCCTCGAAGTGCGCGCGGGCCAGCTGCGCCGCGGCACGCCGCCGCCGGCGGACTGCGTCGACGGCCGCGGCGCGGCACCGGTCGCACCGGCATCCGTGGTTCTTGTAGGTGCTTTCCGTCCCGTGCTTCACCGCCTCCACTTCCTTTCAGGCCCGAAGACGGTCACCCAGAAGTTGCGGGCGTCGTGGTTGTCGCAGTACCGGCCTGCCCTGCGGCATGCCGGGCACAGGGCCAGGACCAGCCAGCCGGTCCGCCGCGGCGCGGGCGCCGGCCGCGGCACGGCGACAGCCGGGGCCTGCTGTTCCCACGGCGCGATGTCCTGGGGCCCGCACACGAACACTCCCGGGTCGCCGTAGCGCGACGGCAGGCCCGGGATGGGCGACGTCACGGGCGCGGCCCCGGACGCGGCCCCGGCTTGCTGAGGACGTCCTGAGCGGCTTTGGCCCGGAGGACGTCCGCGGCCCAGAACATCGCGGGCACCCGCTCACCGTCCCCGCCGTAGGGCCTGTGTTCGGCGAGAGTGCCCCGGGACACCATCCGGTCGATGGTCCGTTCGGACACTCCGAGGACCTGAGCGGCCCCCTTGCGGGTCATCCAATCGGTCGGGTTGGGCACCGGGTGAACCATCTGGTCAGTAATCATGCGCAGATATTGACAGAAGCGCCGCCACAGACGCAAGGTTGACGGCATGCCTGACACATCTAAGCCGGAGCCGGGAGCGCACCGGCTCCTCCAGGAGCTTTACGCGGTGGCCTCGTTCTACGTGGCACACCCGTCCGCGCCCGTTCCCGAGTTCGTCAACATCCAACAGACCGTGCCCGACACCGAGACCCTGGAACGTCTCGCCGACGAACTCGGAGAGGTCACGTTCGCGGGGACCGTCCGGCACCGGGTCGCGGACACCCGCGTCTACCTGTGGTTCCGGGTGGCCGAGACCGGGCAGGAGTCGTGATGACGCCGGGGCAGGCCGGGCGCCTGATCCGGGCCGTGGACCGGCTACGGCTGTTGCGTGACGTCGAACGGGTCACGGGAAGGGTGGTGGCCACCCACACGGACATCATCGAAGTGGAGGCGGCTATCGCCGACGTGGACGGTAGGCCGGAACCGCGTTCGTCCGGGCGGCGGCGATGAGCCGGGAACCGCGCGCCGACGCGGGCCAGGTACCGGCCGTGAGCCCTGAGATTCGGGAGCGCATCGACAGGCAGTATGCCTCCGTCGTGGCGTTCCAGGAGCGGACGCGGCGTTTCCGCCGGGACGAGCTGGAGACGATGCTGATCTACCTAAAGGGCTACACCCCGGAGGCTGTGGAGGCTGCCCTGGTGATGGTCGAGCGTGACCGGGAAAGGAGTCGCCGTGGCGCTTCCTGACGCGTTGGACGTGGTCGAGGTGGCCCGCGCATGGACGGCGACGGTGCCTCAACCTGTCGACTGGACGCGGTATCGCAAGTGCGGCATCTGCCGGGCCGCGGCCGGCACCCCGTGCCAGACGATGGTGTCGGTGGTGGCGGACGGCAGACCGGCCGGGCCCCCGGCCGACCTGCCGCTTCCCCACGGCTTCCGGAAGCGCCGCCACGGCCGGTAGTGTCTCAACCCGGATCATCTGTTTCGCAGACAGCCCCACCCGAACGTGCCCGGGTGGGGCTGTCTCGTTTCAGTCGACGACGAACCGGGTGCTGAACACGGCGGCGGACACGATCATCGCGGACCGGGCGTAGCCGTCGACGACAAGCCAATCGCCGGTGAGACAAGGCTCGCCGTACTGGACGACCCCGTCCGCCCACGTGTCGAGGGAGAACGATCCGGGCCCGACCCCGGACAGCTGGAACGTGAACGGCGGGTAGGTGGCCGCGTTCGCGGCGTCCAGGATTTCAACGGCGTTCGTGCCGTCGAACTCGATGGCGGACATACGCGGGCGGATCGATTGTGATGGCATGGCCCAATGGTCGCCGTCGACGACCGGCGCCGGTAGGCCTAGGACGGTCGTTGCCAGACAGCGGTGAGCGACGACACGATCAGCGGCGCACTGACGCCGGTGCCGACCGTTCCCGACCCCGCTATCTGATACCCCAGCAGTTCGACGTAGTCCGTGGCCGAGACAGCCTGAACCAGGATGTTCCCGGACGGCACGGCGACGAACCCGGCCGCGCCGCTGATCAGGATGCCGCCGGTGCTTCCCGCCACGACGGCTCCGTTGAACCCGATAGAGGCGCGGATGTACGTCGAGGCCGTGTTCGCCGCGGGCGCGTACACGCCGCCGACCTGCCACCAGCCAAGCTTCTTGCCGATCACGACCCGGCTGGTGTTGCTGCCGGTGTCGTGGAACGTGCCGGTGTCGACGGTCTCCGAACTCGCGCCGAACGTCACCGCCGTCGACGTGCCGGACGTCCAACCGGTCTGTGCCGTCTGTTGGACGAGCTGACACATGGCTGTCTGCCGTTCGGCCAACAGTGCCGCTTCGGTGTCGTCGGCCAGGTTCTTCCCCAAATCGTCACCTTCGGGGCTGTCGGCGGCGACCTGGTATCGCAAGCCGAAAACGGCGGTGGTACCGGGCATGTGTCCTCCTAAGGTTGGATCAGCCGGCCGAGAATGAATCGCTGATTGCCGTAGCTGATCACGATCACCTGATCCCCCGGCGAGATGTCGGACAGGTTCGCGCCGCCGATGATCGGCATGTCGTCGTATCCGGCGTTACCGACGGACAGAGAGTTGGCGCCGGTGGTGCTGTTCCAGCTGCCGATGACGCCCTGAGACAGGGTGCACGTCCGCGGTAACTCGGGAACGAGGATAGGCACCAAGTCGTCAGAACGCACTGATCTTCCCTCCCGGCCGGGTCATCTGCGTCTCTGCGGTCATCTCGACGTCCGTCGACAACGGGATGGACAGTTTGCGGATCAGGTGGGTCTCGTCGATGCCGGACCCGAGACGCACCCGGACCGGGTCGTAGACCTCCAGTGCCGGATTCGGGACAGCCGACAGGTCCAGGACCCGCGGCTGTGACAGCCCTTCACGCAGGAGCTGCTGCGCGAGAGCGCTGCACGCGGACACTGTCAGCGCGGCCGTCTCGGACACGTAGCGGGTGGTCTTACCGAACTTCCCGAAGAACCAGGTCGGGCTGGTCGGGTCGTCGTCGTACCATCCGGCGTTAGGCGGTGTCGGGTCCGCGGGGGCGGGAGGGCTGCCACCTGTCACGACGACGGCGTTGTACACACCGTCGTCGGAGACACCACGACCGAGGCCGGTCAGAACACCGTTACGGCCGGAGTCGACATCCCAGACAGGTTCGCTGGCGGCCGGTGGTGGTTTGACCACCAGGAAACCGCGGTGGTCCCAGTACCAGATCTGCCCGATACCGCGGAGCAGTGCGTCCAATCCTGGCCAACGGTCGTCGTAGTAGAAGTTGCGACCGATGTTGGTGTCCCGGAGCGCCGTGTCGTCCCATTCGACAGTCGCGTACGGGTACGGCGCCTGGTCCAGGAACGGCGCGCCGGTGACCAGACTCTCGACAGCCTCACCGTAGGTCTGCGCGGCGGCGAACGACGCCGGTTCCAGCGCATCGGCGATCAACCGGCACATCCTGTCCGAACCTGTGACACGGAACGGTGCGCCGCGGGCGTCGTCCTGTTCCACCGACCGGATCCGGAAGTAGCCGAGCGACACCCATTCGACGGCGCCGCCGCCGTAGGCGATGCCGCGGCGCAGCCACAGCTCGTTCCCGAACGGGGCGAGCGCATCACCCGGGTCGGTGGGGAACAGGGCCGGGTCGGAGACGGTGATCTCGCACGACCCGAGGATGTCGGAGTCCGCGTCGAAGTCGACACGGCCGGAGTCCAGGGGGATGACCACACCGTCAGGGTCGACGCCGTCCTGTCCCGGTTCCACCGCCCGCGCTTCGAACACGGCCTGATGCGATCCGCGGACGGTGGCGTTCCACCGGTCAGAGACGGGCCTCACGGAACGATCACCACCGACGGATCCGCGATGTAGTCCTTGACGTCCTGCCAGGTGGCGAACGTCGCGGCGACCGCGGACCAGCTGCCGAACTCGGCCACCAACGTCGCCCACGTGGCCGGCACCCCGTAGACGTCCGCGGCCGGGGCGGCAACCTCGGTGCACTGCACGGTGAACGTGCGCCGCGGCGACGACCGGCCGAACCGGGCCCTGACGACGTCCCCGGCGACGACGTACCCGCCGGGGACGGTGGCCAGGTACCCGCTCGCCGGTGGCTGAATGAACAGAGGATCCCCGGACGCGAAGACCAAGTCCAGGGCGTCCGCCTCGGCCACGGTGTCGGCTTTGACGGTCAGCTCCCACCGGCGGGACAGCTGCACATCGGTGACGGCGATGGGCATGGTCCGGCCGATCACGGCGAACGTGCCCGACCGGGACGGCCGGACGATGTCGCCGTGGTCGACGACTTTCAGCTCACGGTTCAGGAACGGCCGGGCGACCGACTTGACCCACACTCCGGGCTGGTCCGGGGTGACGGTGGCGGTGAACTGGACAGCGCCCGGTGTGCCGGTGACCCGGTAGCTGTTCAGCTGACCGGCCGCGAACTCGTAGTCGTCGACGGCCGCCTCGTCGCCGGTGACGGTCGCGGCCGTCCCACCGCGGACCGTGGTCCAGAGCAGGCCGTTACCGGACCGTTCGAACAGGGCCGTCGACGCGCCGGTGAGACCGGTAGCGGACAGGCGGACCCGGGACACGGCCGGGTCGAACGTCGCTGTCAGTGACATGTCACGCGAACCTCGCAGACCGGGACCGGGCGCGCCGTTTCAAGTCCCGGTTAGCGAACGTCAGTACCCGGGTGACGTCGTCGGCGAGATGGACGTGGATCTCTGTGGTGCCGCCGTCCTGCATCTGTGCCGTCTCCCTGGCGTTGTGGACGAACCCGTTCCCGGCCATCCGGATCAGTTCCGGGCCGTGCTCGCCGACCCGGAACAGGCCACCGGCGCGGACCGGGCCTCCGGACGCGCGGGGGGTGAAACCGCCGACGTTGGGGCCGGAGTAGGCGGCCGTCTTGAAGTAGGCGGAGATGGTCACCCTGAAACTGTCTCGGATCTTCGCGAGTTCGGCGTTAGCGTCGCGGGCCAGTTGGGCGAACTTCGCCTCGGCCACGGCCAGTTTCGAGTCCAGGCCGGGGATCCACGAGAGGCTGCTGCGCGCCGCGGCCAGGATGTCCCCGAACACGCCGAACAGTTTCACCTTGAGTTCCAGGAACGCCATGTAGGCGAGTTTGACGTTGTCACGCACGGACTTGTAGAACGAGGCGAGCCACCCGATGACGGTGCCGAGAGCTTCGATGATCCACGAGATGGCGTCCAGCATGTCCCCGAAGAAGCTCTGGGCGGCCGGGCCCTGTTCGGCGATCTTCGTGAAGAACACGCCGATCGATTCGCCGATCTTCGGCAGTTTCTCGAACAGGGTGTTGAACAGCGGAACCGACGATTCGACCGCTTTGGTGATGCCTGGCATCGCCGCTTTCGCGAACCCGTCCAGGGCCGGGCCGATCTTGTCGACGACCGGCGCCATGATCTTGCCCAGTCCGGTGATCTGCGGTGCCAGGCTGATCAGTGTCCGGCCGATCGACGCGGCGAGACGCGCCAGGGGTTTCTCGAACGGGGTCCCGAAATCTTCGAACACGCCGCCGGCCGTCTTCTTGAGGCCCTTGAACGCGGCTTTGACCTGTGGGCTGTCCGCGGCCGACTTGATGCCCAGCGCGAGGATCCCACCGCCCAGCCCCAGCAGGACCCCGGACGAGATGGCCGCACCGATCGCCGGGGCTGCCTGACTGGCGAGCCCGGCCACCAGCAGACCCGCGACGGGTTTACCCATGGGCGGGATCATGTCGAGGGCCGTCGACAGCGCCGACCCGATCCCGGATGCCAGCGACCCGGCCGCCGACGCCACTCCCTTGCCGACTTTGGACACGGCGTCGGATGCCTGCCGGGCGGCCCGGGTCAAGTCCTTGGCGTCGCCGGAGAAACGGATCTTGACGCTACGGACCCCGGCCGCCATCACAGCCCCCCGAACTCGGCGACCACCGCGTCAGCCGCGGCCTGCCACTCGGCGGCGATGACGGCCTGCGACCGGTCCACCGTGTCGAAGAACCAGTACGAGCCTGACCCGATGTGCGGTTTGCCGAACTGGCGGAAGAAAGTGCTGCCGAACTCGGACCCGAACAGCAACTTGAACGCCGGTTTGCGGTTGCGGCCCAACCTGCCGGTACCTCCGGCCACCACCACCGGGACCCGGTCACGGCGTGCTTTCACCGTCGACGCCACCAACGCGGCCTGGCCACCTTCGGCACGGCCGGCCGCCGCCGCGGACACGGCGAGACGTTGCGACAGGTTCAGCGACGCGTCCCGCAACCGGTCCTGCGCCTCCTTGGGGAGCTGCGACACGGCGCGCAGTGTCGGGCCCAGCCCGGTGATCCTGATCTGCACGGACAACGACGTCCTAGCCACGGTTCGCGTCCTTTCGTGCGTCCTCAGCGTCTTCTAACAGGTCCCACATCGTGGCTTTGACCCGGTCGTCCAACCGTGCCACGACCGGGTACGGCCACCCGGTCGACAGCGCCAGCGAGATGTCGCTGCGGGTCACGCTGCCGACGGGGAAGGGTCGTCGTCGTCCTGGTCGTCGTCGTCGATGTTGTCGATGTCGCAGTTCGCTTCGAACTCGGCGAGAGTGCCGGCCCACAGTCCTTGGCGTCGGCACGTGTGGAAGGCGATCTGGTAGAGCGCCGTCACAGACATGTCCTCTTGCAGCTTCCCGAGAGACGCCCCTTTCGTCGTTTTCTCCCACGTGGAGATGTCCCGGGACGAACCGACGGCCCGGAACGGAGGCTGACCGTCCGGGCGGATTTCGAAGGTGAATTTCACGGCGTGCCTTTCAGGAACTCTGCGCGAAGACCGGCTGGTCGATGCATGCGAACGTCTGTTCGAAAGCCTTCCAGGCGCCCGTCTCGCCGCCGAACTCGATGGGCACCGGCACGATCTCGACCGTGGCCTGATCCTGACCGGCGCCGGGCTTCGCGGCGATCACGAGGGTCAGAGTGCCGCCGGCGGCAATCGCGTCGTCCAGGGCCTTACCGAGGCCTCCGGTACCGCGGTCCTGGTGACCGGCCAGTTCCAGCGTCCACGACGTGGTGTCGGAGTCCTGGTCGACGCCGCCGAACGTGCGCATGGTCTGAATCGGGGTGTCCGGGACGAGACGGGCTTTCGACACCTGCGCCCCGTAGTTCACCCCCTCGATCGTGACGACAGGATTTTTGAAGACCATGCTGCGTGCGTACGTCATCAGACTGCCTCTCTGTTCAGGGTGACGACCATGACGGGGAAGTCGCCGGAATCCGTCTTCATCGCGGTCGCGGCGATCGACGTCACCCATCCGACGTCGGACAGCGCCTCGTCGACGGTTTCGTGATGTTCGTCGAACCACTGCACCGCGGCAGCCTCGTCGACGGGCAACACGATCATGATCCGCCACTGGACCAGCATGTCCGGGACCTCGGACGTGCGGGTCAGCTCACCGACGATCGGCCACGCCGTCAACGCGCCGATCACCCGCGGCCGGACCGTGGTCGCAGAGATCAGCAGACCGGCGCCGTTGAGTGCGTCGGCGATCTCCTGACGGTGCCCGGCGATGCTCATCCCATCCTCATCTTCCGGTGCGGTGCCTCAAGCCGCCGGATCTCCGGATCCCGGCCGGGGAGGATGGTGTCGGACCCGGTCTCGCCGTCACCGCGGAGCACCGCCAGCGGCAGCAACCGCAGCGCCAGGTTCCGGGCCACCCGGCGCATGAGCGCTTCACGCAGGTCGGACGGATAGGCGGCCGGCACCCGGCACACGGCACGTTGCGCCGCGGCCTCCGACACCAGGGCCACATCGATCTCGTCGTCCCGGGACGTGTCTGTGAGCCCCGCGTACTGCTTGAACTCGGCCCGGTCCGGCATGCCCGCGGCGGTCACCACCGGGTCGGCCCACGCACTGAAGTGGGCGGCCCCGAACGCGGTCGCCCACACCGCGGTGTGCCGTCCCGCCACCGCGGTGACGACGGTAGTGCTGTAGCGGCCCGTCTCGGCGGCGGAGACGTCCGGGGTGGTGGTGGTGCCGTTCGGGAGGGTGACCGTGACGACCGGGGCCGTCGACGACGCGATGCCGTCGTCGTCGACGACGAACGCGCTCATGTGCCACGTCTGCCCCACGGTCAGGGAGACAGCCACACTCGTCTCGGCGGTGACGGTCATGCCGGTGGCCGCGCCCACGTGCCGGGCCCGGTGCCCTCACTGGCGGACCTCACCCACAGGGTGTCGGTTCCGTCCAGCAGGACCGTCAGGTTCACCGTCGACGGCCCGGACACGGACACGACCGTGGCCGCGTACACAGACTCGGCACGCACCGGGTTCCCGACGTGGGCCTGATACCCCCACCGGGCCGACGGTGACGCCTGCCAGTCCGCGCGCCGACGTTCGACGTCCGCGGCGTCGTCCTCAGTGAGCCGGTACAGGACCACGTCGCCGAGACCGGGCGCCGGGGGTGTCTTCGGCGCGGGCATCAGGCTGCCGTGTTCTTGTCGAAGATGACCTGACGAACCGAACCGATGTCCATGTTCGCGACAGCGATGTTGCCGTAGATG
>Ga0105099_10001822_pt1 | contig 13006 bp, 11 predicted proteins | sample PPLLak3cmMay2015_2_FD_79138 | JGI IMG/M metagenome (GOLD analysis project Ga0105099, IMG submission 79138) | Freshwater sediment microbial communities from Prairie Pothole Lake near Jamestown, North Dakota, USA - PPLs Lake P8 Core (1) Depth... | ecosystem: Environmental > Aquatic > Freshwater >...
ATGAAGAGTTCTTCACACAGAAGGCGTAATCTCAAAAAGACTTTAAAATTACTCCAGTGACACAAAGGCATGAAGTGAAGAGAATAGGTATTTCGGTTTATAAATGGCAACGGGCAGACGGTTTTTCTATAGCTTAAAAATCTACAGGCTATTGCAAGACGTCCTGCTTGGAGTGCGGCGGCAGGACGCCGCTTTTTAATGGCGCGACATGTCGCGCCAAGTCAAAGCGCGGACGTGTCCGCGCAATCCAAATAAGCCTGATACGTCATGCGGAACCCCGCAAGCAAGACGCGGCCTGCAAAGGACTGCTTAACAAGCGTTGTTGTAACGATAGCATAACGATTAGAAATATATTATATCTTTTGTCGATATTTTGGAATACGCACGTATGTCAGAATTTACCATCGCACAAATAACCCGCAATGGGTTTACGATTGAACAGTTGCGGAACGAGGCCACCGGCGAATGGGTTGAAATTATCCCGGCCCTGGGCGGCATGGTGCATCGGTTGGCGCTCGGCAAAAACGGGCCGCGCGATCTTCTCGCTTTTGACGCGGACTGGGAACTGCCGGGTAATCCTTTGTTCCGGGGACGGATGCTCTTTCCTTTCAGCGATCGCATACCCCGGGCTCAATATATTTACGAGAACCGTATTTTTCATTTGGCCGCCAACAGCGCGGAAGATGGCGGGGCTATTCACGGTCTGGTTTATGATCAGGCTTTCACGACCATCAAGCGGACCCTGGATCAAGCGGGATGTGCATTGCTGCTTGAATATCGTATCGAACCGGCGCGGTTTCAGGGATACCCTTTTGACGTCATCTTGCGAATCCGGTATGTTTTAAACGCCGCCGGATTTGGCTTAACATTTGAAATAACCAATCCGGGCGCAGAAGCCGCGCCGTTGACTTTGGGCTGGCACCCTTATTTCAGTTTTGGCGGACTTCTTGAAGAAGTGACCTTGCAGAACGATGCCCGGCAGTACGTGGAAGTCGGACCGGACCTGATCCCGACCCTTGACTTGCGGCAGACCAAAGACAGCGCTTTCGATTTTTGCAAAACCGCGTCGGTCGCTAATCGGGAGATCGATATGACCCTGGCTTGCCCGGAAAACGGCCGGACCGTTCTGGCGGGAAAAAACAGAAAAATTTTTCTATTCCAGGACCCGCGGTTTTTCAAGTATACGCAAATTTATATTCCCAAGGATCATGGTTCCATTGCCGTGGAACCGCTTTCGGCAGCCACCAATGCGTTTAACTTTCACGGTTTAGGGCTGAGGGTTTTGCCGCCGGGAAAACGCCTGCGAGCAGCAGTCAGCGTTCAGATTGCTTAGAACCGGTTTCATAACCTCGACAGCCAGCCCTGTAGGGACCATGTTTAAATAGGTTATGAAACCACCTCTAGGCTTCTTATTCCAAAATATCGACATGGGGATTTCGAAAAATAAGCCTTTTGGAATTTTACGATTCGATTCTCACGAACTGTTGTTGATAAAGTGTATTTTTAGAAATCCCGGGTTGTCGATAAGTGAAAACAAATAATTAACCGATTTGCCGTCGTACGGACTTATTCCGGCGCTCTGGCCGGAATTCATGTTTTATTGATCCTGGATTTTTTAGGATCAATAAAACATTCAATCAAACCAACTCTTGATTTTTTTTCCGACTCTTTGAAAAAAATTACCGGTTTTATTAGCGCCTTTTTTAACCCCTTGCTCGGTTTTAACGACCGCTTTGTCGAGGCCTTTCTGAGTTTTATTGACCACGGTGTTTTGGCTGGATTGACTTTGGGGTGAAGATTTTTTACGATTGGGATTGTCCTGTGCATTGTCTTGGGCCCAAGTCAAGCCGCTAAAATTGAAGAATAAAATCAACGCGCCGATTAAGAGAATGTTTTTCCACTTCATTTTATCATACCTCCTGCAGCGTTAAAACGATCGTAAAATAAAAGATAGGACTCTCTTTTCGAATAAAGGCCGGGTTATAAGTTCGCATAATCCGTAACCCAGTATAAAAAGGATTTTACCTGAAGTCAAGGTCGGATAACCTTTCGAAATAAATCAATGAATCGTATTTTAATTTTTGCGGTTCAAGGTTCATGGTCCGGGTAAACCAGTTCATAAAGTTCTAAAGTATAATATAGGATTAAGAAAATATGCCGTAGACATTAAAGCAGGGTGATCAGGACAACCAATAAACCGAAAGCGGCCATAACGGCGCCGGAGAGGCGGTTGATCAATTTAAGGGGAGGATTGGGGCCTTGCTTGAAAAGACGGGTGCTCAATACCAGGATGGGCGCCCAGAGACTGGAGCCGATAAAGACCCCCAGGATCAATGAAAAAGTGCGGTAGTAGTGCCCTTCGATATGAACGCCCAAAGCAGAAAAAGCAGCGGTGAAAACCAAAATCAGCAAGGGGTTGGTGAGCATCAGCAGGGCGGTGGTCAGGAAAGTGCCGAGCAGTCCGCTCCCTTTGGGTTTCACGCTTTTTTCGGGCGGGTCCGTGAAAAGGATAATCAGGCCTATGACCATCATAATCAGGCCGCCGCCGATGCGGATCCAGTTTTGAGATTCCTGCAAAAGATCGGAAAGAACGGTCAGCCCGAGCCCGGCAATGGCGCAGTAGAGGCTGTCCACGGTCGAGGCGCCCAAAGCCGAAACCAGCCCGGCCAGACGGCCTTCCAGCAGGGTCTTGCGGATACTGTAGAGACCGACGGCGCCCAGCGGCACGCAAGTCACGAATCCGACGCCCATGCCTTTAAGGATAAGGGAAAAAAGAATGATTGGGCTCCTTTGGATAAGATTGGGTTAATTTAGCACATCCCAAGGCTATATGCAAATCCGGTAAAAGATCAAAGCATTTTCATAGCGAGGCCGTATCTCAGGACATTTCCCGAATTTTGAAACCCTTAAGATAAAGATCACGCTTCCTGGAGGTTCCCGGCAGGGTTCAATTTGACATACGCTTTTTTTTTGATTATATAGCCAAACCACAAGAGTAGCGAGTTCCCCTTACAAACGCGGGACTCTCGAGAGCTAAACCTTCTCAAGAAAAAATTACGGGTTCCGTCTAAGCGATCCGATGAACGGGGTTTTACAAATTTGTTTACGCTTATTTTATTGATTTTGGCCTATACGCTGGGAATCGCTACCTTTACCCTGCAAATAGTTTGTTGCTTGAAGAAGATTGGGTATAAGGAAACTTCACTTTTAACAATTACGATTTTAGCGATCATCACTGCAACGGCCATGCCGGAATTGCATTTTTTGAACGATTTTTTTCTTGAAAAAACAGGGAGATGGGTTTCATCGCTTTTATGGATTGGCTTGGCGGCGGTTATCCCGTTCAATATTCATAAAGAACGGGTGGTGAACCGGGTAAAAATCAGAAACCGGATTGTTCTGATTCTATCGACAGCTACAGCCGCGCTGGTCGGCATTTTTTATCTGAAAGAACGAATATTATGGGCGGAGGTGCTGACGTGCGGCTATTTATTTTCATCCGGTATTTATTCCGAGATCGTCGTTATTTTCAGTCAGCCGTCCTTTATTTATGATAAACTGAATGTCAAAAACAAGGTCGAATTGGCCAATTACATCATGACCCGTTCCTGAAGCCCGGATTTTGGTCCTCCGGTTATTAACCGACAACCGGTTCGGTATAAGAAAGTACAGAGATATGCAAATATTAATACCTATTTTGCTGATATTGGCTTATACGCTGATCGTTGCCAGATTGATGCTGCAGACGGTTTGCTACTTTAAGGGAATCGAATACAAAGAAACTCTTTTACATACTCTTTCCTTTTTGTCCGTCCTTTTTTTCATAACCGCCGACGAATTGAATTTATTCCATGGTTTTATTTTCGGGAAAGCACGCCATTTGGTTTTTGCGCTGCTATTAGTCGGTTTGGCGACCGCCAAAAGCTTTAAAATACATAAGGAAAGAATCGTCCCGCACGTAAAAATCAAAAACCGGATTGTTACGGGTCTTACGGCAGTCATAATTTTTACCGTCCTGCTTTTTCATCTATTGGGGGCGACGTTTTGGGCTGATGTATCGGCGATCGGTTATTTGTTTATATCGGTCGTCTATTTCATTGTTGCCGGCAAGATCTATCGTCGGTCGTTTGTTGTAAAAGACCGCGGGAAAATCGAGAAACGGCTGGTGATCGTCATGATCGTCTTTTTGTGCGTGCATCTCTTGTTTGGGGTTATCGCCTGGATCACGGGCTTTTGGGACCGGTTCGCCTATCAAGGGGCTTACCTTGTTTCCGCGATTTGTATCGTGCTTTGTTTGTTCATGCTGCCCGAGGATGTGAAACGTTGCCTGCTGGTTGCGGGAAAAGCCGAAATGAATGCGGATTTGCTGACTCGGTTCAATGTCACCGCCCGGGAGCAGGAGGTGTTGAGTTTGCTGGTTAAAGGCAAGAGCTATAAGGAGATCGGCACTGAACTGTTTATATCCATGCCCACCGTCAAAACCCACGTATCGAACATCTATGCCAAACTGAACGTCAAAAACAAGGTCGAATTGGCCAACTCCATCACGATCCGTTCCTGAATCGAGACTTTCAGATGTTGATAGTGTTGGATTTCGACATGTCGGAATAACAAAAAAAGCAAACAATGTTAAAACTCTCTTGATAATTTTTTGCAATATCCTTTCAGGAATGCACTTTTGCTGAATTCCTGAAAAGGATAAAGGGTTGTATCAAAACCGTTTATCCTTCGACAAGCTCAGGGCGAACGGACAAAAGCGTAGAAAAAGTATGCAATGTTGGGGTTAATTCCTCATTGTCCCTAATTTCAATAACTTATTAATCTCATCCTTTTGTATGATTCCATGACTCTACCTGAAAATCAGACGATTCCCCGATTGTTTTCCCCTTCATCTTAAGATTAGTTGCCCGCAATTCAATTTCAATATTCTTAACTGAATCCGGAAGGTCTGAAAATTATGTTGCTACCCTCTGTAAAAATAAATGGATTCCCGGATTAAATTTATGCTTGACATATATTTATACACTGGCTATTAAGTCTAACCAATATCTAAAGAAGGATATTCGAGGTAATGAAGCCTCTTGGCCTGATGCGCCAAGGGGTTTTTTTGTTTCTTAAGGGATTCTTCGCTTTTTTCGCAATTGAAGCATTGGAGGTCGGGAGGAAACAAGCGAAGTGCCCGGTTATGAGACTGTTGGGGTGTGAACCGACTAATTCTTGGTATATGGATTAGCTTGGATGTTTATGTCGAAGATTAGCGACCAAGGGGATTAAAAAAACAATAAAAAGGAGGAAGAAATGAAACGATTTTGGCAATGGATGACGATTGTTCTTAAAAGAAATCGCTCCCCATGGCGGAGGAGGCGGCGGCTGCAACCCCCCCCCTATTGTCAACAGAATTAATTTTTTATGTGAGGGATGCGAAGGAAAGGGTAACCCGGCATTTCCCCCGAAATCAGGAAAGCAGAAACGCAAGCCAAGTTGTCTCCATCGTTTTCGCCAGAGACCGGTCGTTTTTGCATAATTCGGTTTACATTGTTGGATAAAAAATAATCGTAAGTTGGGGTTAGCCTTTTATTCGGATTCGATCGATGAATAGAATTAAGAAGAACGGCATACACTTAAAAAAGGAGACAGTCGAATGAAATTAGCAAAAAAGAAGTCGATAGGGTTTTTTCTTATCGGTGCATTGTTTTTATTTTGCATGCCGGTCTTAAGCCAACAAGCCCCGAATGTAGGCTGGACCGGCTTGCGCTCTTCATCCTATGGCGTAATGAATCCCTTGTTTAAACCCGATAAAGACCATCCTTTCCCTCCCTCCGGCTCCTGGGTCAATGCCTTGTCGGCCATGAAAAATTCTTTCGGCGGGTCGCCGCAGGTCCAGCCGGTCGGCATCTGGATCGTCAGCAAATGTAATGAACGTGCCAATGGAACCAAAGACGGCACGACCCTGGAATTTGCGGGCCAGGATGATCCCCAGAACATGATCTATTTCAACCCGAACCTGGTCGATCATCACAAGTATTTAAAACAATTCGATGAAACCGGCCAAAAAGTCTTTCTGCAGGTTGAACCGGGCTATGCTCCGGTTGATAAGTTGCTGAACCTTGTTCACAAGGAGTTCGGAAAATATAAATGCGTTATCGGCTTCGGCGTGGATGCCGAGTGGAACCGGAACACCGATCCCAACGCCGACCCGGATAAAATTCCGGGCTGCAAAGTAACCGACGCCGAAGCCCAAGCCTGGAACGATCTCATCAAGACCTATAAACCCGAATACCGTTTGTTCTTGAAGCACTGGTGGTATGATTATTTGCCGCTCACCTATCGCAGCGATTTGATTTTTGTCAGCGACAGCCAGGAATTCACGGACTTGAGCTCTTTCCTAAGCGAGATGAGGAGTTTTGCGGTTTATTATAAAAATTGCACCGATTGCAGCGTGGGCTTTCAATATGGTTATCCCAGCGATTACAAATGGTACAAAAAGGAGGCCGCAAATCTCAGGGACGTACCCGGCGTACTGGGCAATAAACTGGCCTTGTACCTTAACAACAACGGTTATACCAGGAACATTGGTCTCTTCTGGGTTGATTTCACCATGCGCAATGTCTGGCCCGATATTTTTGCACCGGCCCAGGATTTTATCGGCAATTGGGACCAGCAGGGCGTCTATTTTCAAAACTCAGGTTGCGGAAAATGGGAGCCGTTGCATAACGTGCCGGCCGAGATGACCGCAACCGGCGATCTGGACGGGGACGGCCTGGACGATCTGATCGGCGCTTGGAAAAACCTGGGCCTCTGGATTCGATACACCGGCGCCGGCCAATGGAAGAAAATTCATGATACCGCCCCAAAAGCCTTGGCTACGGCGGATATGAATGCCAACGGCCGCCGGGACGTATTGGGTAGTTGGGATCCGGGAGGAGTCTGGTACTGGGATCCTTTGACCGGCTGGCAGAAACTTCACGATTTGCCCGCTTTACAATTGGCGGGCGGTGATTTTGACCGGGACGGTAAAACGGATCTGCTGGGCGTTTGGAGCAATCCCGACGGCATTTGGATTCGGTTGAGTTCCAACGGTCAATGGCTGAAACTGAAAGAAACTGACCAGCTCAAAGTCGTAACCACGGCCGACCTGAACGGCGACGGCGTTACCGATATCTTGGGCTCCTGGACCTACGGGGTTTGGTGGTACAATCCGGTTAACGGCCAATGGACCAGGATACATGACACGGCCGACCGATTGACTGCCGGCGATCTGAACGGCGACGCGATCGACGATTTGATCGGCATCTGGCCCAATGTTCCCGGTGTTTGGGTCAAATACAGCGGTGAAAGGCCCGAATACCAATGGCGGACCATCCCAATCGGAAATGCTCCTTTGCCTAAAACAATAAGCGCAGGCCGCCTGATAGACCGCAAAGTCATTATGCCGGGGAATATCCCGCAATAAAGAAACCCGTGCGCCCGGGGCCGTGAAGTACGCGGGTGCATGAATCCATCATGGACAGGCTCAAAAGGCCGTCCATGATGTTTTTAGATCGAGATCCCTTCCCATGCAAAGGATGAAAACCATGCTGATCCCCAAAAAAGTATGCATTATTTTTCTCTTTATACTGGTCGTTGTTTTCACCAATTCGGCCGACCCTGGCAAATCAACCGGCTCGCCTTTTGAAATCGTTTATAAAATAACCGATCTGCCGTCCAATAATTTCAGGGCGGATGTGGCTGTGGTCAACCACGGTCCTTTTCCTGTAGAAGGCTGGACCTTGACCTGGAGTTTTCCCGAGGACCAGCGTATCCGGACCCTTTGGAAGGGCCGCTGGAAACAAACGGAATACCGGGTGAAGGTGAAAAATACGTCATGGAACAAAATCATCCCCGCCAAAGGCGGTAAGGTTTATTTCAGCTTTTACGTTTCTTACGGCCAAAGCAATGCCGGGCCCGTCGATTTTGCATTGAACGACGTCTTGTGCCGCCGGGACGCCTATACGGTAAAGGTCTTTGAACGCCCCGCTTACGGCGCACCCGTCGGCGTGAAGCATAATGTCTTTTTTCATTACGACGACGGTCTTCACGGCCGGGAGTTGTGGAAAAGCAACGGCACTTCCCGCGGAACCATGCTGGTCAAAGACATCCGGCCCGGCCCGGCCAGCGCTTTGAAGCCGACCCGGCCCATGGCGCGTTTCCGGGATTTCCTCGTGTTTCCCGCCAATGACGGCGAACACGAGATGGAACCCTGGATCAGCGACGGGACGGAAAGCGGAACCACATTGCTCAAAGATATCTATCCGGGCAACGTCTATTCCCTGCCCATGAATTTCAAACAATGGGACCGCGGACTTTTTTTTGCGGCCTGGGACCCTGCTTGCGGGCAAGAACTTTGGACAAGCGACGGCACCGCCCAAGGCACCCGGCTGCTGAAGAATATTTTTGACGACACCAATGTCTTTGACGGCTCGTGGCCCGGATCGTTTGCGGGGCTTAATGATAAGATCTATTTTCAAGCCGCGGATGAAACCCACGGCCGGGAACTATGGCAAAGCGACGGCACGCCGGAGGGCACGAAACTGTTTCTGGATCTGATGCCCGGACCCGAAAGCACTTTTTCGTTTTTTCCCATGGTCCCCTTATTCCCGGAAATGCCCGCTGCCAACGGTTTTTTCTTTTTTGTGCCCGATACGGACAACGGCCTCTGGGCCAGCGACGGCACCACTGAAGGCACGCGCAGAATCAAGGCCGGCGAATCGCCCTGTCCTCCGCAAGATTTAACCGCCGCCGGCGATAAGCTTTTTTTTACAGCCCATGACTCGAATCAAGAGCATGCCTTATGGGTGACCGACGGCACGGAAGCCGGCACCCGGCTGGTTTTTAAAAATGATCGGGAGACTCTTCTTACTTGTTTGACCCGCGTCGGCGATGATCTCTTTTTTAGATACGAGCGTTTCGGACAGCCCGATCACTGCTCTTTATGGGTCAGCGACGGCTCGCTTGAAGGTACCCGTATGGTAAAAGATTTTTCCATGTCTCCCGCCCGGCCTTCGTCGTTAACGGACGGCGGCGGCATCTTGTTTTTCATGGCCGATGACGGCCTGCACGGCAAGGAGTTGTGGAGAAGCGACGGCAGCCGGACCGGAACCTTTATGGTTCAGGACCTCACCCCGGGACCCGGCGACACCGGTGTTTATGAAATGTTCTTCAGCCAGGGCCGGCTCTGGTTTTTCGGAAGAATGAATCTGGGTGAAAACTACTATCTCTGGGCTTTGGTTCCCTGATTAAAATTATATTTTAACAGTCTTCGGGCGGTATTGCGATGAACAGATTAGAATTGCAGATCGATGATAATTTTCGCATTATGACAAGGTGGAGATCCCTTATATCGGCGAACGATGGTTCTGCATTCAATAGACGCCATTGTCATACCGGTCAATAGTAAATTCAAAATGCAAAGTATATGACCGGAAAGTATCTTCACTAAAATGATTTTAAAGAGGAACGGGATCATTGAGGAAATGAAATTAGATCATAAATGCAGCAGTTTAATAATCTCATCCTTTTGTATGATTCCGTGGTTTTATCTGAAAATCAGGCGATTCCCGGATTGTTTTCACCTTCATTTTAAGATCAGTTGCCCGTAATTCAATTTCGATATTCTTAACTGAATCCGAAAGGTCTGAAAACTATGTTGCAACCCTCTGCTTAAAAAAAATGGATTCCCGGATTAAATTTATGCTTGACATATATTTATACACTGACTATTAAGTCTATCCAATATCTAAAGAAGGATATTCGAGGTAATGAAGCCTCTTGGCCTGAAACTGCGCCAAGGGGTTTTTTTGTTTCTTAAGGAATTCTTCGCTTTTTTCGCAATTGAAGCATTGGAGGGAGGGAGGAAATAAGCGAAGTGCCCGGTTATGAGATTGTTTGGGTGTGAACCGACTAATTCTTGACATATGTATTTGCTTGGATGTTCATGTCGAAGATTAGCGACCAAGGGATTAAAAAAAAATAAAAAGGAGAAAGAAATGAAACGATTTTGGCAATGGATGATGGTTGTTCTTATGGTGATGGTCTTGCCCATATACGCGCAAGACACTGATGAGAACTTGGGCGAAACCACCGGCAATGATTGGGTCAAGGTGGCGACCAGTGAGGAGCATACCATAGCAATAAAGGCGGACGGTACGCTTTGGGGATGGGGTCGTAACTCTTTTGGTCAACTTGGCGATGAGACAAAAGAGGACAAAAAAGCCCCGATTCAAATCGGAATCGATAGTAATTGGAAGTCAGTGGCTGCAGGGGGGTATCATACCGTAGCAATCAAAACGGACGGCACGCTTTGGGCTTGGGGGTATAATGACGATGGTCAACTCGGCGACGGAACGTTCGAGGATAGAAAAATCCCCATGAAAATAGGGGCTGACAGGGATTGGGAGGCCGTGGCCGCGGGAGGATATCACTCCGTGGCATTGAAGGTGGACGGTACACTTTGGGCATGGGGTAATAATGACGACGGCCAGCTCGGCGACGGGACGAATACCTATAAAAATTATCCCGTGCGCATAGGAATCGGCAAGGATTGGAAGGCTTTGGTCGTGGGTTGGAGTCATACGATAGCTTTAAAGGCCGACAGCACGCTCTGGGCTTGGGGCAATAATTATGACGGTCAGCTTGGTGACGGTACAAATACGAATAAAAACTCTCCGGTTCAGATCGGCTTTGAGGCAAATTGGCGAATCGTTACGACGAATTTTCGCAATACGACCGCCATAAAAACAAATGGGACCCTTTGGGCTTGGGGTCGGGGTCAACTTGGAAATGGATCGGAGATAACGGTATATTACCCGATTCAAGTAGGAACTGATACGGATTGGAAAACTGTGACTGTAGGCGCATTACATGCCTTGGCGTTAAAAGTCAACGGTACGCTTTGGGCTTGGGGAGATAACCATGACGGCCAATTAGGAGATAGTTCATATTATGACCGGCTTGTGCCAAAGCAGATCGGAAACGCTGCAGATTGGAGATTGGCGACTGCGGGCGGCTGGCACAGCATGGCGGTTAAAAATAACGGCACGCTTTGGGTTTGGGGAGGTAATTATTACGGCCAGCTTGGAATCGGCACTTCGGGTAAAGAACAAAACAGATACGCGCCGGAACAAGTCGGCACGGACATGGATTGGAAAATCGTGGACGCGGGTTGGATTCATGCTGAAGCGGTCAAGGCCGACGGCACGCTCTGGGCCTGGGGAGGAAATAGCTACGGCCAACTGGGTGATGGGACCGGGATTAATGCGTATAAAATGGTGCCGGTGAAGATCGGAAGCGATGCGGATTGGAAAACCGTAGTTTGCGGTAACATCCATACCGTAGCATTAAAGAACAATGGTACGTTATGGGCTTGGGGCAATAATGACTATGGCCAACTCGGAGATGGAACAAACGTTTCAAAGAAAACTCCCGTACAAGTTGAAACCGCAGCCAATTGGAAAAGCGTGGCGGTCGGCTACGACCACAGCGTGGCTTTGAGAAAAGACGGTACGTTATGGGCCTGGGGGAATAATTCTGACGGTCAATTGGGTGATGGGACTACGATATACAGAAATATCCCGGTGCAGGTCGGGAAAGGCGCAACCTGGACTGCCGTTGCCGCCGGGTATGGGCATACGTTGGCGTTGAAGGCTGACGGTACGCTCTGGGCCTGGGGGCAAAACGATGATGGTCAACTCGGCGATGGCACAAACCTGAGCAGAAAAAGTCCGGTGCAAATAGGAAGAGACACCAACTGGAAAAATGTAACGGCCACTGCTTGGCATTCCCTGGCATTAAAAACCGACGGGACTCTTTGGGCTTGGGGGAACAATGATAATGGGCAACTTGGCGACGGGACTCTTATTAGTAAAAAAACGCCGGTGCTTATCGGCGTCGACACGAATTGGAAAACGGTCAGTGCGGGTTACTACCAAACCATGGCGATTAAAACCGATCGCACACTGTGGGCTTGGGGAAGTGCACCCTTAGGCGACGGAAGTTCCACAATGGGGACTTCACGACCGAAACGGATCGCGGATGGATTGTATTTTAAGAGTGTAACGGTTGGAGATGATTTTGTTTTGGCTTTGCAGACCAACGGCAAGCTCTGGGCCTGGGGCAAAAATTATTACGGACAGCTCGGTCTCGGTATTTCCGGCAGATATCAAGATAAGAAAGTACCGGTGAGCGTGCCCTGATGTGGTTAGAGTCAGGATCATTCAATCAGGAGATTTCCCTTCGAGGTGAATCTCATCTTTAAAATAGAGGTACTAACTAATAATATGGCGGTCCAAAGTGATGGGTCGGTAAACAAACCAGCCCTCCCTTTGGGGACAACTGAATCAAGAAGCCTTGCCTTGGCACGAGGTATATTGGGAATTGAACCCCGCATTGAACGAGACCTTGTCGGCGGGACAATCCACGGTTCAAATTTTTTATGATCATTCGGAAAAGGGAGGGGGGTGCGATTATCTTGTGGAGCTTAGCAGGGGTGGAAGAATTTTAATCGCCATAAAGATGCCGACCCCATGAGAAAACCGGTTTTTTTATAACGAAAAAATTAAGAAAGGAATTGTTCAATGAGCAAAAAAAAATTGTTCGTATTTTTTTTGAGCGGATTAATCGTTTTAATTTTTTGTGTTGTTTCACCTATAGTCAGCGCCTATGACTGTGATTATCCAAGTGAAGAACAACATATAAAGAATAGATGCAAAACTTTTTGTAAAAATAAAGGCGATGTAGCTGAGTGTGCCACTTACATGTGGTATGGGGATTGTGAAGGCCAATGCGTTTGTAAAGATGGGTCCTTGAAAGAAATCCAGTCCGTTGGTGTTGGCGGCGGTGGTGGCGGCGGCAATAATGGTGGTTGTAGGCCTCCATATTGTCAACAGAATTAACTTTTGCGATACTAGGGCTGCTGCATACCAACATGGGGATGTATTAATTGGTTTGAATTTCAAAGGTGTTACTGTCG
>Ga0105099_10001823_pt1 | contig 13004 bp, 10 predicted proteins | sample PPLLak3cmMay2015_2_FD_79138 | JGI IMG/M metagenome (GOLD analysis project Ga0105099, IMG submission 79138) | Freshwater sediment microbial communities from Prairie Pothole Lake near Jamestown, North Dakota, USA - PPLs Lake P8 Core (1) Depth... | ecosystem: Environmental > Aquatic > Freshwater >...
AAGAGTCTGGTGTTGAGATTATTCCAAAAGACAAATTTGTTGCAGAAGATAAAGATGAGTTGGATCAATGGATAATGGAGTTCTATCACTTACCTGAAGAAATATTGTACAGCATTGGTTGTAACAATGTTTTTGAAGCTAATGGGTGGAATGATGTTTTAAAACAAAGACTGTTACATGATTCAGCAGAAGTTGGATTAGTGTGTACATATACTTGGATGGATGAAGAAGGAGAAGTTCATGTACAATGGATTAGACCTGAAAACGCAATTTATTCATATTCTGATTTTCCTGATTTTAGAGATACTACTTATAGAGGACATGTCCTTTCAATGAAAATTAGTGAAATAAGGGCAAGGTATAGTAAAGCAGCAGGAGGAATACTTTCTGAAGAAGATATTTTTCAATTAGCTCAATCATCAAAAGAGTATCAACTTACAGATAAGATTAAGTGGATGCAGGATTGGAATGTTTCTTGGTTAAGACCTTATGATGAGTGGAATATTGATTTAGTTAATTTTGAAATTCGTACACTTGATTCTGATGGTTATACTGTAACTAAAACAAAAAAGAACGGTAGTACTATTATCAAGAAAGGTAAGCCGGAGAAGTTAGATGAAAATCAAGAATATTTAGAGGAAAAGAAGTGGAACATTTATCATGGAGTTTATTGCCCAGTAACGCAAACTATGCTTCATTGGGGTATCAAGAAAAACATGATTCGTCCACAAGATCCAAAAGAAATAGGTAACGCAGAGTTTTCTTATAGCTTTTATATGTATGATCCTTATGACATGCGTAACGTAGCTGTACCAGAAAAAATTGAAGAGCCTATTGAGCAAATGATTTTAGCTAGATTAAAGATACAACAACTTGTAGCTAAAATGGTACCAGCAGGTGCGGCAATTGATGTTGATGCGCTTCAGGAACTTGACTTAGGTTTAGGTGATTCTGTTAAGCCTATTGATGTTCAAAAAATATGGGAACAAACAGGTAAGCTTTATTATCGCGGTAGAGATGCTGAAGGTAATCGTATTCCAGTTCCTATTACTGAGTTGGCTAATACAGGTTTTTCACCTCAATTACAGGCGTTAATTCAGTTATATCAATTCCATTATCAGGTTCTAAAAGATGAGTTAGGTGAAGATCCTAATTTGATGAATCAGGCTGCGCAACCAAGAGTTGCTGCTTCTAATATTGAGGCTTCAAGAGTTCTTGCTAATAATGCAACAGAGTATATGTATGATGCATATATTTATGTTATGGAAGAAACAGCTAAAAAAGTAGCATGTTTAATTAATAAAAGTGTTACTCATGGTTCTAAAAGATATAGGGATTTATTGAATGAAGATGATGTAAAAGATAGAAATTTTGTTGCTTCTATAAAAATGATGCCTGATGATGTTCAAATAGCTACTTTACAAGCAATGATGAATAATGCTATTGCATCTAATCCACAATTAGTGATATACTTAGATCCTTTCAAGGCGATGAGAATGGCTAAGGAGAATGTAGAACTTGGTGAATTATATTTTAGGCAAGCTCAAAAGAGATTTATAAAAACCGAGCAAGAAAAAGCTCAGATTAATTCTCAGCAAAATGCTGAAGCACAACAGGCTAGTATTCAGGCTAAAATGCAAGCAGATAGTTCTATTGAACAGCAAAGGTCTTTAACAAAGGAAAAGGAAATTATTTTACAAGGTGTTTTTGATCTTGCAAAAGCAAATATTCCTGTTCCAGCAGAACTTCAGACACTAGTTGCAAATATGTTACAGAATGTAACTGTTCCGATAGCTGTTCAAAATCAGCAACAACAGCAAGCATTAGCTCAACAGCAACAAGCTGAAATGGAGCAAATGCAGCAGCAGGAAATGGAACAAGGAAATCAGGAGCAACCAATGGAACCTGAAATGCAAGAACAAATGGAAATACAACAATAAATAAACTATAAAATAAAATAAAATGGCAACGGTAAGTAAGCTTTTAATAAGACTTCAAAAATTTAGTTCTAAAATTAGCACAGTTGTAGATGCAACTGATTCTTTTAATGCTAATAGTAGTTTTTATCAAGATTTATCTGGCTGGGATTCGGCTGTAGTTCAAGTAGTAAGTCCTTCAGCGGCAGTTAATTTCACCACAACGGTGGATGATGGCGCAATTGAAGGTCAATTATTACCAGCTCCAGAAGTTCCGATTAACTGGGTTACTGTTTTAGGTGTTAATTTAACTACTAAAGCAGATGTATCATCACTTAATGCAAGTGGAATTGTGGCATTTGGCATTATTGGTAAATATTTAAAAATAGCTTAAAATAAAATAAAATGGCAAGTTACGCATACGTTTTATCTAAAAATACATACCCAACAGCTTTAGAAGCAGATAATGTTGGGGTATTACAAGGAACTAGAATAGTTTATACAACTACTGAAACTTTGACTAGTTCTAATATTCTATATACTGAAAGTGAATTAATACAACCAGTATACGGAAACGGTTCCGATTGGTATGGTGTTCAGTTACTAACAAATACTGGGGTTAAATATGCCATTACAATTGATGTAGATGGCTCTATAGTTATAGATTAATAACGAAAAACAAAATAAGCATTTATGCTAGAAAATCAAGACATGTCAGCTCCAATAAAGCTGGCAGAAGGTTACAATCCGTTTTCGGATGAAGATGTTGTACCGCAAGTGCAACCGCAAGTAGAAGTAGCCCCTACTGCAAATGATCAACAAATAGTTGATAATTCACCTAACACATCTCCGGATTCAATTGTTAGTGACAATCAACAAACGCAAACCGATTATTCTACTTTTAACCCAGATTCTTTTATTAAAGAAAGATTTGGATTTGACACAGTAGATGAAGCCGAACAAGAGTTCATGAGATTAATTGAAGAAAGAGAGCAAGCTCCTGATTTTGATTTTTCTGATGATGTTAGCAGAACTTTGTTTGATGCAATTAGAGAAGGCAAAACTGATGATGTTTATCAAATCTTAAATGAACAAAAAAGAATTGATAAGTTAACCAGTTCTGAATTAACAACAGAAATTGCTGCTGAAATTGTAAAAACAAATATTCAAAACAAGTTCAAGGATTTAAGTGCAGATGAAGTTGATCTTTTATTTTATGATCAATTTTTTGTACCTTTGAAACCTGAACAAGGTTATGATGAAACTGATGAGGATTATGCTGGTAAGTTAAATGCATGGCAGGCACAAGTTGATTACACAGAGAAACGTCTGATGATTGAAGCTAAAGTGCTTAGGCCAGAAATAGCAAAGTTAAAAAGTGAAATAAAACTACCAGATATTTATAATGAGGCCGGTAGGGAGGCGCAATATCAAGAGGAATTTGAATATTTGCAACAAGCTAGGTCTGTTTATGAAAAAACGCTGGATTCTGAATTTCAGTCTTTTAATGGGTTTAATGTTTCGGTTAAAGACGATGATGTTGAAATACCGATTTCATTTAACGTAGCAGAAGATGAGAGATTAGCATTGAAGCAAGAACTATCAGATTTTGATGGCGAAGCTTATTTAGAAAACAGATGGTTTAACGAGGAAGGAAAACCAAATGTAAGACAAATAATGGCCGACAAATATGTTCTTGAGAATTTGCCTAGAATTTTGCAAAAGGTAGCAAATGAAGCTGCATCTCAAAGATTGTTAGCTCATTTAAAGAAAAGTGGTAATATTAACCTTAACCAAAACCCAACTCCACAAGGAACGGCTCCTAGCCTAAATCCAAATGCTGCTATTCAGGAGCAATTGGCTAACTGGGCTTTTAGTTCGTAACTTGAATATTGCCTTTGGAGAAGGCATTAAGATTAAAAACTAAATATTATGGCAGGAATACCTACCTCTAATATTCTGCAACCGGGTGCTATATCGCTCCAGTCACAGAATCGTCAACTGATGGTTGACTTACAATTATTAACCCCACAGTACTACAAGCAGTACACTCAAAAGTACGGTAACGAAGATTTTACTTGGTGGTTAGCAGCTCATAGCGGCATGGAAGAAGTTAAAAACTTAAACTACTTCTGGTTTGAAAACCGCGGTAAATTAATGCCGGGTGTTACAAACGAATCAACTGTAGCAGCAGGTGTTGGCTCAACTTTAACTTTAACTCTTGGTCAAGAAGCGTACTATAACAGTGGTACTCAATCTCCACTTAGATTAAAAGAAACATTGCGTGTTGCTTCTTCAAACGTAGAGGGTGTTATTATCTCAATTGATGATACAACTCCTTATGCTTTTACATTTGAAGTTGCTCCTAAGCAAACTAGTCAGCGTTTTGCTTCAGCTGGTTCAAACTCACTACTTGCTGGTGAAGTTTTATTATTTGGCGGTGACGCTGATGCTGGTGAAGCTTCAACTCAAATCAATCCTTTAATCCAATTGGATCAAAGATATGATAACTATGTAACAGAAATTCGTGATGGTTGGAGCAATACCGACTTAGCACAAATGGCTGAAACATATTATGAGTTCCCTGTATCTCCTGATATGGCTGCAAATGGTGCTACTGCATTTACATACAAAGGTATGTACAAAACACTTGTACGTTTCAAAAACAACGTAGAAGCTAAATTAATGCGTGGTAACTTACAAAACAATAACGCTATTGATTCTAATTCTCAAGGTTCTGTAGGTATCATCCCTAAAGTAGTTGCTGACGGTGAAACTGTTGGTTACACTCCGGGTACACTTGATATCGCTAAACTTCATGAGATTACTCGTATCATGGACGTTAATGGTTGTGCTAAGCAATCTGCTTGGTTGTGTGATATCTTCCAAAGACAAGACTTCAGTGATGGTATCTTCGCTGCATACCCTGCTGGTGCTTTCGTTTATGGTCAAGGCGAAAAGTCAAAAGAAGCTTCTGTTGCTTATGGCTTCCAAGAAATCTTCATTGACGGTTACTTATTATCTGTTAAGAAGTACTCTCAATTCAACACTGAGGTTACAACTGGTTTAACTCCTAACGTAGATTACTTCCGTAATTTTGGTTTAATCTATCCAATGGGTGAAACTAAGGATGCAAAAACTGCTCAAGCTTACAAGAACATTACTATCATGTATCAGCAGCCTCCTGTGGGCGGTACTGTTGGTAACGGTATTCGTGTATGGCAATACGGTGGTGGATCTCCTAATCCTACAGATGGTACAATGACTAATCAAATCGCAATGATCACTTATCGTGGTACTCGCGTTTGTGCAGCAAATCAGTTTATCATCCTTCAAGGTAACTAATAATTAATTACCTTTAATTAATCGGGTAGCGGCAACTTTATTGATTGCCGCTACCTATTTTAAACATATAAAAACCATTTTATGGCTCGTTTAAAGGCAGTTGGCATACAAGAAGCCAATTTTTCACAACAAGGTGAAGCAATACAATCAAGACAATACGAAGAATCTTCAGCAGCACTTAATGATGCTCCCGTAGCTACCGGTAATACTTTTAAAATTTTCAAATTATCAGATACTAAGAAAAATGGTAAATACCATATGGAAGGTATTGATGATGTTTGGAACGAAAAGAAAGGTAGAATGGAGAGAATTAGACTATTGAGAGGTTACCCTAGTATTTGGGTAGAGGATCAAAAAGGACTAGAAAAGTCATTTGTTGAGCAAAACAGAAGAAGTCTTATTTTTGACAGAAGGGTTTTAAGAGTGGCAGAATATGATTTAGAAGCTCTTGAGTTTTTAAGTCTATGTAATGCAAATCTTGACAATCAAAATAGAAAAGGAACAAGAAAAGTTACATTTTTCCAATGGAATCCTCAAAGAACAGCAGAACTTGAACGCGCTAAGAGAGTTGCTAAAGTTGAAGCTATTAAATACGCTTCATTAGCATCTGACGAAGAAATGCGTAAGCACTGTAATTATCTTGGAATTTCATTTGTGGATGAATTAGGTATGCCTAAATCACTGGAAGCATTAAGAAACGATTATGAACTTTACGCTGAAGCTCAACCTAATAAGTTTATGCAGAGTGCTGGTTCTAAAGAAGTTGAAATTGCTTTCATTGTTAAAAAAGCATTGATTGACAATAAAATAGACACTACTACTAAGAGAGGTTCAGCTTATTGGTCAGGTGACGGTGGTTTTATCTGTAAGATACCTTCAGATAAAAAGCCACAGAATTACTTGGTTGAATTTGCAATGTTCCCACAAGATGAAAGTAGGGCATTTTTAGAGCAGTTAAAAAAGCTAGTTTAATACTATCCCCCTTAATAAAAGAAGTCCCCGTAGCCTAAAAATTACGGGGCTTTTTTATTACTTTTTCGTATATTTGTTGTATAACTTATTTCAATGAATGTTAATGATATGTATCGTATTTGCCAATTTGCGGTTAATAAGGCGCAGAATGGCTATTTAACTCCATCGGAGTTTAATCTTACTATAAATCAAGCGCAGATTTCATATCAAGATTACCTATTAGGTGAATTTCAGCAGTATCAATACGGAAGGCCACAAGCTAGAATTAACTACAGCCAAAATGAAAACACTAGACAAAGGTTAACCCCTTTGATTGCAGAATCTACTTTGACTATAAATAGCGGAACTGGAGTTGCTCCTGCACCAAATGATTTTTTGCAAGTTGATGCTATGTGGAAATCTGACGGATTAAATAGAGTTAGATTTGTTTCTCAAGATAAATTGTATTCTTATTATAATAGCCAAATTGATCCAATTGCGGATAATCCAATATACTTGTTAGAAAACAATCAATTTCAGTTTTATCCTAAGACATTAGGTACGGCTGTTTTGTCTTATGTAAAATCTGCTCCAGATATTGTATGGGGTTATACCACTGTAAGTGGCAGACCTGTTTATAATGCTGGCACAAGTGTGCAACCTGTTTGGGCTGAAATAGATATTCTTGAAATTATTACAAGAGCATTGAAATTAGTTGGATTAAATTTACAGGATGGTGCAGTAATGCAGTATGCTAATCAAATAAACCAAACTGGACAATAATGACTAGGTATCAATTAATAGAAAGAGTATTAAGGCAAATATATAACGGGCAGCCGTCTGATGATTCTAATATAACATACGGATTAGTTAACCAGTGGCTAAATGATGCTATTGGAGCAGCAGCTAAAAAGAATTATACAGACAATATCCAATTGGATGGGGTGTCTTACATAAATAATTCATTTTATACTACTTTTAAGAATTTAGATATTTATGCTGAAACGGTAGACAATGTTACTTACAGAGTTGATTTACCGTCTATACCTGTTGCACTAGGAAGGAATGAAGGTGTTGCTACATTACAATTTGTTGGGGATAAAAAGACTTCACAAACAGCAATACCTTTAAGTATGAATCAGGTAGCTTATCAAGAGCAATTAAGGCCTATCCAAAATAAAATAGCATACTGGATTGAAGGTAATAATATTTATGTAAAAAGTTCAATACCTTTAACATCATATAAGGCAACTTTAAGAATGGTTAGTGGAGGTGATTCAACAGATTTAGATTCAACATTAATAGTTCCTGATGATTATATGCCAGTAGTTGTTGAGTATATTAAAGGGCAATTGGCATTTGAAAAATCAAGACCTATAGATCAAAGTAATGATGGCGTAGATAATAATAACTAAAAATAACAACCAATGAAACCAATTAGAGATTTTGTTTTAGTAAAACCATTTATGGCTGATGAAATTACAGAAGGCGGATTATTTATCCCTGAAGGATTTAGGGAGAGAAGTAGTAAGGCTAAAGTGATTTCTGTTGGTCGCGGGACTGCTAAAGTGAAAATGGAAGCGAAAAAAGATGATTGCATTTTTCATATTAAGGGAGCAGGTGAGCCTGTTATTGTAAATAATGAATTGCATTTTTTAATTCGTCATAACGATATATTAGCTTATTTTTCAAATAATTAAAAATGTCCCAAGTAAGAAATTACATAACATTAGATTCAGTTATCAATGATTACATTGATGAAAGTGAACAATCAGTACACAAATACGCTAAGCTATATAATATTGCTGTGCGTGGCATGGAGAAACTTGGTCTTGACTTTTTTTACAAAATAAGAACAGTTAAGGTTCCTGTTGATACTACTAATTATACTGCACAGTTACCTAATGATTATATAAGCTATACTAAGATAGGTGTATTAAACTCTGTTGGAGAAATTATCCCATTAAAGTTTAATAGTAAAATGACATTTTACGGAGATCAACAACCAAACAGATTGGCTTTGACTCAAGATGATACTTTGGCAACATGGTATCAGACAGATTTACCTTTATGGTTTAATTATTGGGATGGATATGGTTTCCAAAATATTTACGGATTACCAAGTGGATCTCCGTTTGTAGGTCAATTTAACATTGATGATTCAAATGGTGTTGTTCTTTTAAATCAATATTTTTATTATTCTTATTTAATGATAGAGTATTTATCTAGTGGTAATCCTGAAGAAACATTTTCTATACCTATTCAGTTTAGAGAAGCTATGCTTGCATGGATTGCTTGGAGAGATATTGCATCTATGCCTTCTACTAGAAGAGGTAATTTAGGAGATAAAAGAGATAGAAAGCAAGAGTTTTACAATCAAAGAAGATTGGCAAATGCTCAATTCAAGCCATTATATATTATGGACGCTTACGAATGGAATTTAGATACTCAAAGAATGACTGTTAAGGCATAAGATATGATAATAAATACTCCTTTTAGTGGAAAATTAAACCTAGATGATGCAGAGTATAGAGTCAGTAATAATGATTATATAGATGCATTAAACGTCACAAAAGACGCACAAGGTCGTGGGCAAGATAAAGTAGTTTCTAATATTTTAGGAAATACTATAATAAACTACAGTTTGCCAAGTGGAGTAAGTAAGGTTATTGGATTTTATGGGGATAAGGTAAGAAATAGAGCTTATTATTTTATATGGAATAGTGATGGTTTCCATACTATTGCTTATTATGATTTAAATACACAATCAATTGTAACAGTTCTTCAAAGTAAGACAGATAGTAATGGGGTTGATATTTTAAATTTTAATCCTTCTTACAAAGTTTTATCTATTAATATATATTATAGGGATTTAGAAGGAGATTTAATATTCTTTAATGACGGGTATAATCCTCCAAGAAATTTGAACGTAAATGATTTGTATGGTACTGACTGGGTTGCTGAATATTTGCTTGTAGCAAAGGCTCCTCCAGTAATGCCACCACAAGTTACTTATGAGAATGATACTACAATTACTATTAATAATTTAAGAAACAAGTTATTTCAGTTTTCGTACAGATATGTTTACGATAATCTTGAAAAGTCTGTATGGAGTTCAAAGAGTATAGTTCCGTTGCCTCAACAGCCATCATTAACGCTGACAAATGATATAAGCCCTAATCCTCCAACACCAGCAGACACTTATAACTCAAGAATTGCTGTTAATTTTTCAACAGGAGGTCCTGATGTAAAAGCTATTGAACTTTGTTTTAGAGAAACTTTGAGCAGTGGAACTAGTGATTGGTATTTGATACAATCTTTTGATAAGTCTGCACTTGCAATAAATGATAACGATATTCATTATTTTAGATTTTATAATGATTCAATCTACAATCAAATTGATGTTATTGAAGCAGATCAATTGCAGGACTGGGTTCCTCAAAGAGCAAATGCCGCTGAACTTGCTAATGGAAATGTGTTATTGTATGCTGGTATTTTAGAAGGTTATGATAAAACAGATGTTGATTTAGAAGCAACTACATATTCAACCGCATCAAGTTATTATTATGACCAATGTGGTATTTCTTTTTTTGCTTCTGTAAACGGTAATGATAGTGGATCTGGGACCACAATGGATATATATCTTTATGGTACTGGTACTAATGACGTAAATGGAAATGTTACAGAATTAAATAATGCAGCTGGTACTTACTATATCAATTCCTTTAGCTCAAGCGGAACTGATTTGAGTACATCTTATGCAACGACAGGAATTACTACTAACTATTTAGTAAGTGATATTTTAGCTGGCATATCTGCTGCTATGGTTCTGGAGGGTTATACTCAAGTTTCATTAGTTGGTAATAAGCTTACTATGTCTTTTGCAGGCGGGTTTGTATTGACATCAACAGCTTTTGCTACTATTCCTGCATTGGATAATGATAATACAAGATTTGCAAATGTTTGGAATGGTGGTTACCAATATGGTATTCAATATTTTGACGCACAGGGTAGAACAATTGGTACCCAAACATCAGAAAACGCCATAATTAATACTCCATCAAGAGTTCTTGCTGATGATTTTCCTTTGGTTAATTTATCTATATTAAATAGACCTCCATTATATGCTTCTTATTATCAGATAGTAAGATCAAATAACACAACTTACAATAAGCGTCTTTGTTGGGTAAGCGAATCAGCTTATACATCATTGCCTATTGGAGTGGATAGTACAAAATTTATTTACATAGGTATTGGTAATATCCAAGAATATAATGAACAAATTAGTTCAACCCAAAATGTTGTTTCTTATAATTATACAGAAGGAGATAGAATTAAATTCATAAGAAGATATGATGTTGCTGGCGCTCCTCAAGATATTACTAGTCAATTTGATTATGAAATAGTTGGTACTGTTTCTACAATTGAATATAATACAACAAATAATAACGATACTAACACAGCAGTTGGTAATTTCTTAAAATTAAGATACCCAACTAATGACATTGATGCAACATTTCAATTTCCGGGTACAGAAAATTTTCAGCACTACGAAATATTATTATATAATTACACAAATAATGCTGCTTCAACTCAAAGGTTTTTCTATGAGTTTGGAAAGCAATATGGTATTGGCGATGTAGGTTTGCCAACAAGATATCATTTTGGTTTAACAAAACTTCCTAACGGCGGAGCAACTCTTGCTATTAATAATGGGGATTTGTTTTATAGACTTAGAAATGTACCATATAGTGATAAATATGAATACAGGTCTGGATTATTTACTATTGGAGTAACAGGTGCTTTTGTATCAAGAAGTGTATCATTCCCAATAACTGTTGATACAACTATTGATAATATATCATATAGAATACAAACACAACCAAATGTTAATGTTGCTTTAACTGGAGCAGGTTATCCAGTTTGGAGTGACACTGGTTATTTTTTCTATAATAAATCAAGCGTTTTAGGTACTGATAAGGTTGTATCAATAAAAGGATCTTTTATAATGTCGTCTGATGGTACTTCTACATTTTCAGTATATGCGCTTATTTGTACAAGTTTAATACCATTCGCTTCTAAATTTACGGTTTCGTTATTGCCTATAGAAGTAAATGATATAGTTCAAAATACGCCTACAACATTTACAATTGACAAAAGAATTAGTGTACCTCCAACAGGTAAAGTATATATAGTAGCTAAATCTACAAATGACAGTATTGGTTCTAATAATATAATTGTTGAACCAATGACATTTGATTTTCAAGTTTTAAAAGGTTCTGAAATTGAAATTATAGAAAGTAGTTTTAATGATACATATAATTTGATTACAAATAGCAATGGTAGAGCTTCAGTAATAGATGAAAATGCTAGTCAAACATATTTTCCTACATTAATTAGATTTGGACAAGCATATCAATCAAATACTAATCTTAATGCTACAAATAGATTTATTTATGAAGATTTTGATGAGTACGATAGGTCTTTTGGTGATGTATTGAGATTGCATGTAAGGGATAGATATTTAAAGGTTTACCAGAACTTTAAAGTAGGTAATGTTCCTATTTTAACTCAGATTGTAAAAGATGTAACTGGAAACCCACTACAAGCTAATAGCAATCAATTAATTAATAAGATTCAGTATTATGCTGGTGATTATGGAATTGGTGATGCCGCTACAAGTCTTGCATGGAATAACTTTGCAGACTACTTTGTAGATAATTTTAGAGGTGTGGTTTGTAGATTAGCTCAAGATGGAATAACTCCAATTAGTATTACTAATAATACAAATGCTTTCTTTGTGGCTACATTAGCCGCATATAGACAAGATTTAAATAACGGGGTTCCTGCCACGGGTGCTGTATATTCTGGAAATCCTTGTATATATGGTGTATTTGATGCTAATACCAACAAGTATATTATTGCAATGGAGGAGATTAATAGATATTTACCTGCTTCTACAACTACTACAACGTCAGGCCCTACTACAACAACAACTTCAACGACTAGTACAACAACAACCGCTGCGCCAACAACTACAACTACTAGTACTACTACTACTGCTGCGCCTACGACAACTACAACAGCTGCTCCAACTACAACAACGACTGCGGCTCCTGCCACAACAACAACTGCGGCTCCAACAACGACTACAACCACAACTTTATCATTTTTAATAGGTTTTGGTGGTGATTCTACGGATGCTTGTGGATTTGTAGCATCGGGAACTGTAACAGGGGATAATCCTGATTTCTGTAGCTGCACTACCTTTACGGGTGCAATATTTTCAGCTGCACCAACAGGCCTATGGTTTGTTAGTTTTGGTGGTCAATATGTTAGTGTTTCGGTTATAAATGGAAATCCTGTGGCAACTGTCACAAGTGCTTGTGCTCCTTGTTCGCCTGAGCCAACAACTACCACTACCACTACCACTACTACGACAACCGCAGCTCCGACTACTACAACAACTAGTACTACGACTACAACAACAAGTACAACTACTACGACTACGGCGGGTAGTACAAACTTTCTTATAAGTGATGGATATGCAACTCCAAACGAATGTTCTGGTATAGGTGGTCCGTACCCTAATTCGGTTTATGGAAATAGTTCAGTTTGGTATGATCCGGGGGGACCGTATGTTACTAGATTCTTTACTGATAGTGGTATGACAACTCCATTTAATGGGGGTAATTTATATTATGCTGACCAATATTCAACATTTGGAACTACATTACAAATAGATACTGATGGATATGTTGTTGGGTATTTTTCATGTTAAAAATAAAAAAA
>Ga0105099_10001824_pt1 | contig 13004 bp, 12 predicted proteins | sample PPLLak3cmMay2015_2_FD_79138 | JGI IMG/M metagenome (GOLD analysis project Ga0105099, IMG submission 79138) | Freshwater sediment microbial communities from Prairie Pothole Lake near Jamestown, North Dakota, USA - PPLs Lake P8 Core (1) Depth... | ecosystem: Environmental > Aquatic > Freshwater >...
CCGGCGCACGCCGTTCCACCCGAGTACGCCCGACAGGCCGAACGCTATGTGGGGGTGATCACCCAGGAGATGCTGCCGGCGCTACGCGCCTGGTGGGGGGAGCACGCCAGCGGGCGCCCGCTGCCGTTCGTCGATGTGTTCTGTGAGCGCGGCGCCTTCGACCTGGCGCAGACGCGGGCGATTCTGACCACCGCCGCCGAGCTCGGCTTCCCGCTCAAGGTTCACGTGGACGAGTTCGCCAGCCTGGGCGGCGTGCCGCTGGCGGTGGAGTTGGGCGCAGTCTCGGTCGATCATCTCGTGCATACGCCCGCCGACCACCTGCGCCAGCTGGCGGCCTCATCGACCGTCGGCGTCGCTCTGCCCTGCACCCCATTCGGGCTGGGTGAGAGCGACTACATGCCGGCGCGCGATCTGCTGGAGGCCGATGGCCTATTGGCGCTGGCCAGCGATCTGAATCCGGGGACCGCCTGGTGCGAGTCGATGCAGTTCGTGATCGCTCTGGCCTGTCGCAGCATGCGGCTGACGCCGGCCGAGGCGATCGCTGCCTGCACGATCAATGCCGCGGCTGCCGTGGGCCGGGCCGATCAGGTGGGGAGCCTGGAGGTCGGCAAGGCCGCCGACCTGATCCTGCTCGAAGTGGACGACTACCGGCACCTGGCCTACCGCTTCGGCACCAATCTTGTAACCTGCACCCTTCGATCCGGCAGTCCTGTTGAGGGATGGGAGGCACGGGCGCTGGGCTGAGCACTGGCCCGCACGCATGCCGCCCCCTCACCTGCCGTGAGAGGTGACGGCATGGACCTGATCCCATCCTCGTGGACGAACGCCCTGTTCCTGCTGCTGGCGGTGCTGGCCGGCTGGATCGTGCTCCGCTTTCTGGTGCGGCTGACGGGCAAGCTCCTGCGCGTCGGCTGTCTGGCTGCCGTCCTGGTGCTGGGTCTCGCCCTCGCAACCTACGCATGGGCCTGAACGGCCCTCAGCCGCCGTCGGCCGGGACGATCACCCAGAACAGCAGGTAGACGAGCAGGCCGGGGATCCCGCCGGGGATCAGCGCCAACAGGAACGCCAGGCGAAACCAGAACGGTCTCAGTCCGAAGAACTCACCCAGTCCTCCACACACGCCGGCAACAACTCGTGACCGTCGGGAACGACGCAGCGGGGCTCGCTGGGGTTGGGTCATGAAATCCTCCGTGCTCCTTACGCAATATGCCCGGCCGGGGTTGTGCTGCAAGCCGGAGACGCGACAGGAGGCCCGAGCCGCGGCCCAGGCCTCCCGTGGATTCCGGTCGCTCTCCGCTCCTGGCCGTGCTGCCGAGCGGAGGCCTTGGGAAGCGAGTTGTCCGCCGGCCTAGTAATCCGGCATCGGCGGCGCGGCCGGCTTGTCCTTCTCCGGCACGTCGGTGATCAGCGCCTCGGTGGTCAGGATCATGGCCGCGATCGAGGCGGCGTTCTCCAGGGCGCCCTTGGTGACCTTGGCCGGGTCGATGATGCCGACCTTGACCATGTCTACATACTCACCCTTGATCACGTCGAAGCCGATGTTCTTGTTCTTCTGCTCTTCCTGCGCGCGGCGGACGGACTCGATAACCACAGCACCGTCCTGCCCGGCGTTTTCGGAGATCTTGGCCATGGGGACGTCGAGGGCCTTGCGCACGATGTTCACGCCAACGGTCTCGTCCTCGTCGTCGAACTTGAGGTCCTTAATCGCCTCGCGGGCGGTAATCAAGGCCACGCCGCCGCCGGGGACGATGCCTTCCTCGACCGCCGCTCGGGTGGCCGAGAGCGCATCCTCGACCCGGTGCTTCTTCTCTTTGAGCTCGGTCTCCGTTGCGGCGCCGACGCGAATGACCGCTACCCCGCCTGACAGCTTGGCCAGGCGTTCCTGCAGCTTCTCCTTGTCGTAGTCGCTGGTCGACTTGTCGATCTCGACCTTGATCTCTTCGATGCGGCCCTTGATCCGCGCCGGGTCGCCCTGCCCCTCGACGAGGGTCGTGTCTTCCTTGGTCGCCACGACCTTGCCCGCCTTGCCCAGGTCATTCAAGGTGACGGACTCGAGCTTGCGGCCGAGCTCTTCGGTGATCACGGTCCCGCCGGTGAGGATGGCGATATCCTGCAGCATCGCCTTGCGCCGGTCGCCAAAGCCGGGGGCCTTGACGGCCACAACGTTGAGCATGCCCCGCAGCTTGTTCAGCACCAGGGTGGCCAACGCCTCGCCGTCGATGTCCTCGGCAATCACGACCATCTCCCGTTTGCCGATCTGCACCAGCTTCTCCAGGATCGGGACGATGTCGGCGGCAGCCGAGATCTTCTTGTCATGGATCAGGATGTACGGCTCGGCAATGCTGGCTTCCATGTGCTCGGGATCGGTCACGAAGTAGGCCGAAATGTAGCCGCGGTCGAACTGCATGCCTTCAACGTACTCGGTTTCGAACTCGAGGCCCTTGGACTCCTCGACGGTGATCACGCCATCCTTGCCCACCTTGTCCATGACCTCGGCGATCAGGTCGCCGATTTCCTTGTCCTGGGCGGAGATGGCGGCGACCGAGGCGATCTCTTCCTTGGTGGTCACGTTGATCGCCTGTTTGCCGATCGCTTCTGCCACGGCCTTGGCGGCGGCTTCGATGCCATGCTTGAGCATCATCGGGTTCGAGCCGGCGGCCAGGCTCTTCAGGCCGTTGGTGACCATGGCGTGGGCCAGCACGGTCGAAGTCGTTGTGCCGTCACCCGCAATGTCGTTGGTCTTGGTGGCGGCCTCTTTCAGCAGTTGAGCGCCCATGTTGGCGAATGGGTCTTCGAGCTCGATTTCCTTGGCCACGGTCACGCCATCGTGGGTGATGGTCGGCGATCCGAACTTTCGATCCAGGGCGACGTTGCGCCCCTTCGGCCCCAGGGTGGTTGCCACAGCGGCCGCCAGTATGTCGACCCCTTCCTTCAGCCGCCGTCGGGCATCTTCAGAGAATGCGAGTTGCTTTGCAGCCATTGTCACGCGCTCCTTGTGTCAGCTACGATACTATTCGTCGAGGATCGCCAGAACGTCGTTCTCGCGCAGGATCAGGACCTTCTCCCCGTCCAGCTTGAACTCCGTCCCGGCGTACTTGGCGAACAGGACCTTGTCGCCGGTCGCCACGTCCATCTTGATGCGTTTGCCTTCCTCGTCCCGGGCGCCCGGGCCGACGGCCAGCACCTCGCCCTTCTGCGGCTTTTCTTTGGCCGTTTCGGGCAACACGATCCCGCTGGGGGTCATTTCCTCGCCCTCCAGCGGCTTGACCACCAAACGGTCGCCAAGTGGCTTGAGCTTTAGGGACATGCGCTTTCCTCCTGCAAGTTGGGATGACGGTTTCGGGTGAGACTCGCAAGGATTAGCACTCACGCCAGCCGAGTGCTAATCCATAGTCCAGTCTACCTGATTTGTGCGGAGGCTGTCAAGGGGTCAGCCGTCACTGGGGGTGGCGGTGGGGACCGGGACGGGGGTCGCGGCACAAATGGCCCGGTTCTCGGCCACAATCCCGGCAACGACTGGGTCGGTGGCATACTGCAACAGCAGCTCGTCGAACACCCGTTCTGCGGCTGCGCACTGCCCGTAGAAGGCCAGCACCGAGGCGTAGGTGTAGTAGTACTCCAGGCTGTTCGGGCCAAGGGCCAGGCCCGGCACCTCCCGGCCATGCAGCGGGGCCACCGCGTCCTGCGGGTCATCCGGGTCGCATCCCACCGCAAACTCGCACAGCATGCGCCGGCTCTCCTCCTCGCTGCAGCCCTCGACGGCGCAGCGCAGCACTTCCAGCGCGCTCTCGTAGTTGCGAGCCCGGTAGTAGATGATCCCCAGGAACCCGTAGATCTCCGGGTTGCCCTCATCGATGGCCAGAGCCCGCTCGAGATTGCGGGCTGCGATGAAGAACTCACCATCCTGCAAGTACGTGCGCCCGATGGCGATGTAAGGCACCGGGTCGTCGATCGCAACCTGCTCGTTGATGCGGACCGCCTGGTCGAAGGCCTCGAGGGCGCGGTCGATGTCTTGCAGGTGGCGGTAGTTGGCGCCGATCCGCGAGTACAGGAAGGTCAGGTTGGGCGTGATCTCTGTCGCCCGCTCATACTCCTCAATGGCCTGGCGGTACAGGCCGTTGGCTTCGAGCACCGTGCCATAGACGCGGTGCACATCCATCGAATCAGGTGCGGTGGCGGCCGCCTGGGCCGCCAGGTCAGCTGCCTCGACGAAGCGCTGTTGGTCGACCAGCACCTCCGCATAGAAAGCTTGCGCCAGGCTGCGCAGCACCGGATCATTGCCGGCCAGCTGCAGGGCGCGCACGGCCGAGGTCTCCGCCTCCGCAAGGTAGGCCTCGCGCGCTTCGCCGGTTTCGGCCGAAGCCGACCAGTCGTACGCCAGCGCCTTCACCGCATGGACGAACGCGTCCTCGGGCGCCACCCGGACCGCCTGGTCGATGGTCTGGCGCGCCTGCGCCAGCAGATCGCGGCGCTGTTGCAGCGAAGGCTGCAGCTCACTGGCGTAGGCCTGAATGCGGGAGAGCTCAGCGAGCAGTTCGCCGTCCTCAGGCGTCAGGCGAACCGCATTCTGCAGGGCAGTGATCGCCTCCGGCAGGTTGCCGGAGGAGAAGTGGGCCTCTCCCTCCTGCGCATAGGAGACCGCCGAGCGCGTTGGCGTGGGGCCCGGCACGAAGGGCGGATCGATGCGCGCGGTCTCGACCATCCACAGCACGAGGATCCCCGCCAGGATCAGGCCGAGCAGGAGTGCAATCCGCCCGAAGTTGACCCGCCGGTTGCGGCCAAACTGCAGCTGCTCACCTTTGAGCTGCATCGCTCCGCCTACCCGCCTGTGGGGCGCGGCGTGGGGGTGGGCTGGATCACGCCGCAGATCACCAGCCCTTCGGTGGCGTTGCCGACGGCGATTTCGTCGGCCGGGACCCCGCGCAGCAGCGCCTCAAAGATCTGAGTCGCCGGCTCGCATTCGCCCAGCTTGGCCAGCGCCAGACCGTAGGTGTAGTAGAACTCGACGGCCTTCCGGTCGCCCGGGTCAAGCGGAAGTCCCTGGACCACCGCCCCAGCCTCGGTCGTGCCTCCCTGGATGGCCAGGGTGAAGGCGCGAACTGCCTTGTCGAGCTCGTTGTTCTTGTAGTACATCCGCCCCAGGTCCCCGTGCAGATACGGGCTGGCAGGATCCTTCTCAACGGCGTTGGCGGCATACTGGCTGGCCTTCCCGTACTCGCCGACGCGGGCATAGGCCAGGGCGATCAGCGTCAACGGATCGGGGTTGGTCGGCGAGAGGGTGCTGGCCCGGAGATAGCTTTCAATGGCGGCGTTGGTATCCTGCTGGTTGAGCATCATGTTGCCGACTGCAAGGTGCAGCAGCGCCAGGTTGGGATTGATGCGCAGCGCCGTCTGGTACGACTCAAGCGCCTGTTCGTAGTTCTGTGTCCGCTCCCAGACGTAGCCGAGGGCGCGGTGGGCGTCGAGAAGATTTGGATCCAGGGCGACGGCCTGGCGAGCGGCGCGCAGCGCGTCCTCGTAGTTCTCCGGGCTGATGTCCATGAGGATCTCGGCATAGTAGGCGTGGGCCGAGGCCAGATTCGGGTCGAGCTGCAAAGCACGTTCAGCCGATTCCCGCGCCTCCACCAGCCGGTCGCCCCCCTGGAAGTCCAGCGCCCAGCCCAGCACTGCGTGGGCGTGCGCCAGATTGGGATTGATCAACAGCGCATTGCGCGCCGAGGTTTCGGCGCCTTCATAATCGCCGGCCAGGATCTGCAGGCGGGCCAGATCGCTGTAGATCACCGCATCCTGGGGCGCGACAGCAATGGCCTGGCGGTAGGTCGCCTCGGCCTGCTGAAGCTTGCCGGACTGGAACAGGCTTTCGGCCTCCAGCACATAGGAGGCCGGGCTGCGAGTCGGGGTGGGCGTCGGGATGAACAACGGCGGGACGCCGGGCACGATCGTGCGCTCGACGTAGACGGCACCCGCCAGCAGAGCCAGCAAGAGCAATACGCGCCAGGGATTGGCGCGCTGTCGCTTCTTGCGCGTATTCCACTTACTGCCACTCAGATACATCGCTCTTGTGCACCTCGTCACGCACTTCAATCTCCGGCATCTTATCACGCGAGCGAGCCGCGTCAAGCGCAGCGCACGTGAGAGCCCTGTGAGAGCCTCCCCCGACCTCGGTGAGGTGTCCGCCGAGCCGCTGCCTCCCTCTGCTGCGCGGCCCATCCGCCTCGCGCCGAGGATCTTTGACTGCCGCAGCGTGACCGCGATCAGGCGGCCCCGGCGGCTGAGCCCAATGGGGGAGAAGAGGCGTCGGGCACGGGTGATCATCCCCGCGAAAGCGGGCATTCCGAAGCGACTCGCTGCCGAGCGGAAGTCGCCATCCGCAGCGTACGTTCACTTGGGCACGCAGCGCGCGCAGGGGCGACAACCTCACACTCGCTGTTCATCCTGCGAGAGCGGCGATTCAAGAGCGACCCGCCGCCGAGCGGAAGACGCCGTCGGCGGCCCACCTTTGCCCGGGCAATGTGCGTGCGCAGGGGCGACAGAGCTATGGCCAGCTGCGTTGCCGCCGACGGATGTTTCGCCTGGGTTATTGCTTGGACGCATGGCTCCCGCGCCCGATCGGGCTATTCCCCCGCGACAGGAAGGGTGAAAGTGAACACCGCACCGCCGCCTTCAGCCCTCTCAGCTCGGATCCTCCCGCCGTGGGCTTCGACCAGCGAGCGCGCAATGGCCAGCCCAAGGCCAGAACCAGTCCCATCCCGGTGACGGGATGGATCGGCGCGGTAGAAGCGATCGAACACCTGCCCGAGCGCCTGTGGATCGATCCCGCCTCCGCTGTCCTGCACAGCAATCTCAATCTGCTGCCCGCTGGCCCCAGCGCGCAGCTCGATTGCCCCGCCGGGAGGCGTGTGCCGCAACGCGTTCTCCAACAGGTTCGCCAACACCTGCAGTAGCCGGGCGGCATCCACTTCGAGCGGCGGGAGGTCCGGCGCAGAGCGCAGCTTCAGTGCGACCTGCTTGGCGTAAGCGAGCGGCAGGTACGACGCAACGGCCTGCTCAAGCAACGGCTGGATGCCTTGACGCCTGCGAGTCATCGGGAAGGCGCCTGCGTCAGCCATCGCCAGAACCTGCAGGTCCTGCACCAGGCGCTCCAACCGGCCCGCCTCGTCGCGGATCACGTTCAGCCCTTCGGCGGAAGTGACCACGCCATCCTCGATGGCATCCAGGTGGCCCAGGATGATGCTGATCGGGGTGCGCAGGTCGTGCGCCACATCGGCGGTCATCTGACGGCGAGCGTCCGTCGAGCGGGCGAGTCGGGCGGACATCCGGTTGAAGGAAACAGCCAGATCCCCCAGCTCATCCTGGGAGCGGACAACTACCTGGCGATGGAGATCACCTTCGGCGATCGCCCGCGTGGCGGCTGTCAGATCACGCAGCGGTCGAGTAAGGCCACGCGCCAGCAGCCAGCCAAGACTCAAGGCGAGTGCCGCGGCCACCACCGCAGCCACGCCAAGCGTCGCTTGCACCCGGTCGAGGAAGCGCTCCGCCTCGCGGTCGGCGCGGACATCGATTGGATGCGCGATCAGCCAACCGATCGTGTTGCCGTCCACCTGCAAGGCCTCGGCCTCCGTGCGCCGCTCCTCCGGCAGCACGGAACCGGCCTCCACGCCAGGGCCGGGCAGGACGACCATCCAGTCGCGGTCGGCCAGAGTCAATGGGAAGGCCGGCATCGGCTGGCCGTCGGGGGGTGGAGCTCCCGCTGGCGGCAGCGGGCCTGGCAGGGCCTGCTCGATGCCCTCCCACGACCCGGCTTGCGCAAAATGCTCAGTGAGCGCGTTGGACAGGTCGCTGCGCATCGAGGCACTGACGAAGCGGCCAAACTCGCTGGTGGTCACCAGGACCGCCAACGCCGCGACCAGCGCCACGCCCGTCAGGCCCACGAGCAAGAACGCCAGCAGCAGCTTGGGCGTCAGAGAGCGCACCGGACGTTATCCTCGGGCAAAGCGGTAGCCAACGCCGTAGACGGTCTCGACGTAGCGAGGCCGGCGCGGTTCGGCCTCGATCTTGGCGCGCAGGTTCTTGACGTGCACATCGATGGTCCGTTCATACCCCTCGTAAGCGACACCCTGGATCCGATCCAGCAATTCGATGCGCGAGAAGACTCGACCGGGTGCAGAGATCAACGCCGCCAGAAGGTCGAACTCCGACGGCGTCAGGTCAATGTCCCGCCCGGCAACCTGAACAGCGTGATGGTGTGGGTCGACCACGACATCCCCACACTCCAGCCTCTCGACAGCCGGCTCGCTCGAGCCAGCCCGGCGCAGGACGGCCCGGATGCGCGCCAGCAGCTCGCGCGGTCGGAATGGCTTGGTCAGGTAGTCGTCGGCCCCCAACTCAAGCCCGACAATCCGATCCTCCGGCTCGACCTTCGCCGTGAGCAGAATGATGGGGACGTTGCGCTCCCGGCGGTACTGGCGCATAAATTCGTAGCCGTCCATCTCCGGCATCATCACATCCAGCACGATCAGGTCTGGCGGCTGCTGCTGCGCAACCCTCAGGGCCTGCAATCCGTTGCCCGCGGTGGCGACGGAGAACCCTGCCTGCGAGAGGTAGGCCTCCAGCAGACTCAGCAGGCGCTCTTCGTCGTCCACTAGCAGGATCGTCATGTCCATCGCTGGCGCCTCCCGGCTCGGGACGCAACAGTCCCCCTCCCGGCCAATGTCCATCCCCGCAATTCCGCTCCGCAAGCGGTACCCGCCTCCCGCCTGCGCTCACGCTACCCCATGTTACCCTCCGGCGCGGGCGTTCAGCAGGGTGATCAGGGGATTGAGCAGCATCAACACGAGGCGGTCACCGGCTCCTGCCGCCGGGCGTGACGCCTGAAGCGTGGCCTGCATCTCCGGCGCCAGGCCTTCCCCCCCGCTCATGCCTCCCGCGCCTTCACCGCCTCCCGGACCCATCAGCATGCCACCGCCGCCTGGGGGGCCGCCCGCTGGCAGACGCCCACCCTCTCCACCACCGGGGGCTCCACCCTCCATCCCCGGCATCGGGCCAAGGCCCGCGAATCCCCGCGCGCCGTCCGCGCCCGGTGCGGCTTCCGGCCTCACGCCGTTCTCCTCGACCCAGACGATCATCTCGTCACGGGTCAGATGCATGTCACCAATGGCTTTCAGCTGCTCGGCGGACATTGCGCCTTCGATCTGGTTGACCAGCGCCGTTATCTCCTGCTCCGCCGCCGTGCCGCTGCGGGTCAGACTTCCATACGCCTGCCACAGGAACGCCAGTTGTGCGCCTTGTTCCTGGCTGACCGCCAGTTCGGTATCTTCGAGCTTGAGTGTCCCCAGCGCCAGCTGCGTGGGGCGCGTCAGATCGCCCGGAGGGACACTCTCACGGGAGGCACCCGAGGTGCCGCTGGCCGCCTCCGATGACTCCTGTGGCGTCGGCTGAACCTGCCCGCAGGCGGCGAGCATCGCGGCGCTTGCCAGCAAACCTGTTGCCAACGCTACTCGCAAGTAGGAGATTCGCGGCTTGTGTTCCACAGTTCTCTCTCCCGGATCAGATTGGCGAGCGTCACTCATGGCGCAGCGCCTCGATTGGATCGAGCTGGGCGGCCTGGTTGGCCGGGTAGTAGCCGAAGAAGACCCCGACCAGGGCAGCCGACGTGAAGGCCAGCAGGATGGAAAGGGGGACGATCACCGTGCGCATGTCCCCGACAATCCCGAACAGCCAGGCACCCCCTATTCCCGCCAGCACCCCCATCAGTCCGCCCAGCAGGCTCATCATCAACGCCTCCGTCAGGAATTGCAGCCGGACGTCGTTGGGCGTGGCGCCGACAGCCTGGCGGATGCCGATCTCGCGGGTCCTCTCGGTCACACTGACCAGCATGATATTCATGATCCCGATTCCGCCCACGATCAGCGAGACCCCGGCCACCCAGGCCAGCAGGCTGCGGAAGGCGGCCGTCGTTGACTCCTGAGTCTCGATGATGTCTTGCTGGGTGGTGATGCTGAAATCCAGATCATCGAGCGTGACGTCGTGGCGTCTTGCCAACACCAGTTGCAGCTGCAGGATCACATTGTCCAGATCCGCTTCCTCGTCAACTTCGACGTAGATCATGCGCACCCGGTCGCCGGCGATGCGGGCGAACACGGAAGGCAGGAACTTCTGGAAGACAACCGTGATCGGGACATACACCCGCGAATCGTAGTCTGTGTCACCTACCTGGCCGCGCGCGGCGAGCACGCCGACCACAGTCAGCTTGGTGTTGCCGACGGTGATCGTTTGCCCAATCGGATCGCTGCTGCCGAACAGCTCTTCGACCAAGTTGGCGCCAAGCACGGCAACCTTGGTCCTGCGCTCCACTTCCTGGTCATTGAAGTAGCGGCCGCGCGCAACCTCGACATCTCGCACCGAAGGGAAGTCCGGCGTCGTGCCGAGGACCGAAAGATCCTCCAGCGTCACGCCTGTGGCCTTGACGGTCTCGGTCGACTCTTGTTCGACGGTGACGCCGGCCACGCCGCTGACCTCATCGGCGATGGCAAAGGCATCGTCATACACCAACCCGCCGCCAGCGCCCTGTCCTGGTCCACCCCGCTCGAATGCCCCGCTGACAAAGACCAGGTTCGCTCCAAGCCCCGTGATCTGATCGGAGATCTCGGCCTCAGTGCCGGCGCTGATGGAGATCATGATAATCACCGACGCCACGCCGATGATGATCCCCAGGGTAGTGAGCAGCGAGCGCGTCTTGTTGCGCGCAATGCTGTGCCACGAGAGGCGAGCGAGTTCTCCGGAGTTCATGAGCCCGCTTCCTTCCCCGTCGGCCGCTCCTGGTGTCCGTTGTGCTCCATCCTGTCCAGCCTCCCGTCGCGCAGGTGAATCGTGCGCTGGGTGTGGGCGGCGAGATCATGATCGTGTGTGACCATCAGGATCGTCCGGCCTTGTGCATGCAGCTCGTGCAGCAGTCGCATGATCTCCTCGCCGGATTGCGTGTCAAGGTTGCCGGTGGGCTCGTCGGCCATGATCATCAGCGGATCATTGACCAGCGCCCGAGCGATCGCCACGCGCTGCTGCTGACCTCCCGAGAGTTGCTGCGGGCGGTGATGCGTCCGGTCCCCCAGGCCGACGGCCTCCAGCATGTGCGTGGCGACTGCGCGGCGTTCGTCCTGCCCCCGGTGCGTCCGGTCGTACAGCATCGGAAGCATGACGTTCTCGAGCGCCGTGGCGCTCGCCAACAGGTTATACGACTGGAAGATGAAGCCGATCTGGCGCCCACGGATACCGGCCAGGGCCGCCTTGTCCAACCCACTCACGTCCTCCCCGTCCAGCCAGTAGGTGCCCTCGGTCGGCCGGTCGAGGCAGCCGAGGATGTTCATCAGCGTGCTCTTGCCGGAGCCGGAGGGTCCCATCACGGCGACAAACTCTCCCGGCTGGATGGCGACATCCACGCCGTCCAGCGCCGCCACCGCCGCCTCGCCGACGCCGTACACCTTGCGCAGTTCGCGCGTCTCGATGATCGCCTGGCCGGTCATCCTGCCGTCTCCACGACCCCGGTGGTCACAATCTCGCCCTCTTTGAGGCCGGAGGTGATCTCGGCGAAGCTGGTGTCCATCAGCCCCACTTCCACCGGCCGCAGTTGCAGGCTGCCGCTCTCGACAACGAAGACGCTGTAGACCCCGGTCTCGATCTCGCGCAGGGCCTCGATCGGAACGAGGAGCACACCCCGCGCCTCGGCTGCGATCACGTCTACGGCGGCATTCATTCCAATCAGGATCTTGTTGTCCATGGAGACGCCGCCGGTGTCCATCGAGGTCAGCGCGCGCACCGTCGAGCCCTCGAACGAGGTGTTCAGCACCGGGTCCACTAGGGTGACCTCTCCGGTGAACGTCTGATCGGGCAGCGCATCGAAGATGATCTCAACCGGGTTGCCCAGCCCCACCTTGTCGAGATCGGTTTCGTCGAAGTACACCTCCAGTTGCAGCTGGCTGAGATCGGCCATCCGAATGAACGACGAAGTGACCCGGTCCCCCACATCGGCGGTGAGCTCCAGAATCGTGCCGGCGGAGGGGGCTCGGATGATCGAGGCATCCAGGTTGCGCTGGGACTCTGCGACTTCGGCTTCCGCGTTCTGCACCTGCAGCTCGGCCTTCGACAACTCCGTGGGATCTGCCCCGTCCTCCAGACTCTCCAGATCGCGGCGCGCCTGCGCCAGCTGGGCTTGCGCCATCGCCAGCTCGGCGTCCAACCCGGCCTGCTCCACCTCGGTCGAGGTTCCGGTGTACCAGTTGTAGTTGATCAGGGTCTGCTGGTATTGCGTCGCCGCCGCCGCGTAGTCTCGATAGGCCTGGGCTTTCCCGCCATCCTCATCGACGTCGCCGGGCGTATTCTTGTAGCGCTGCTCCGCTCGCTCCATCGACTCGCGGGCAACAACGACGGCTGCCTTGGCCGACAGGATGCTGGTCTCACTGGCTCGATTCCCCCCCTGCTGCGTTCGCCAGGTCCGCTCGGCGTCCTGCAAGGCGTCCTGCGCCTCGGCCACGGCGAGCAAGGCTTCCGCCCGGGCCAGGTCGGCGCCGCTTCGCAGATCCGCCAACGCCGCTTGCGCCTCGAGCAGCACCAACTGGTCAGCTGTCAGCTCGGCCTCCAACTCCTTCCGCTCGGCTTGCTCCGCCAGGATTGCGCCGGCCTTCACTTGATCCCCCACCTGGGCATGAAGGGCCGACACGGTTCCGTCGGCTCCGAAGCCGAGCAGGACCTCATCCTCCGCCAGAAGCGTCCCGGTGCCGCTGGCAAGCAGCACCAGGTCTCCCGTGCGGACGCTGGCGGTCTGCAACTGCGCTTCCTCCTCCGCACCGCCCGCCAGCGCGCCGGTTGCGACAATGGCAACTCCCAGGAGCGCCAGGAGCAGCACCCCAGCGCCGACCACGCCCAGCCGGCGTCGCCGGACTGGAATGGCTCGAATTCGATCTCGCACCTTGGCCATCATGCCGCGCCCTTCCTCTTTGGCCGAAGTCCCG
>Ga0105099_10001825_pt1 | contig 13002 bp, 9 predicted proteins | sample PPLLak3cmMay2015_2_FD_79138 | JGI IMG/M metagenome (GOLD analysis project Ga0105099, IMG submission 79138) | Freshwater sediment microbial communities from Prairie Pothole Lake near Jamestown, North Dakota, USA - PPLs Lake P8 Core (1) Depth... | ecosystem: Environmental > Aquatic > Freshwater >...
GATCAGGTGGCCCACCGAGTCGCCGACCGCATCGGGTCGGTTGTACCCGTAACCGACCGAGTGGAGCGAGGTCCCCTCCTGGAAGCCGATGTGGCACTTGACAGCCGAGGTGATGCCGGCGTAGTCCTCGCCGCCGGAACCGTGGTTGTTCAGGGTGGGAAGGAAAATCAACTTGACCTGCTGCCCGGTCGGGCTGTTGTTTTCCCAGACGCCGCCGCCCCGGTGCAGATCGATCAATTTGCCGCTGTAGGCGGAGCGGAAGATCGGGTAGGAGGGGGTGATGGTGCGCCCGTTCACTGATGTATAGAGGGGGAGCCTCACCCATCCGTGTTTGCCGGCGGGGACGTCGGCCGGCCCAGTGACCCTCTCCCAGTTGGCCGGGTCCTGGCTGACATCGTACATGGGAAGAGCGGTGACGCGGGTGATGTCCCGGTTGTGGTAATCGGCGACCAGTTGCAGGTAGCTCATGTCGGGCCAGTTGTTGTTCCGGTTTGATCCGGCAGAGATGTTCCAGCAGTAGCTTCCGCCCATGGCGTCGGCCGGTGATCGGTGGATATGTTCGGCGATGATGATCTCCCCGGTGAATCCGCCGGGACGGTTGAGGATGATGTCGATTAAGGCCTTCAGGGACTCCGTGTGGGTGTACCCCTGGCGGGGCCATTGGCCATTGGGCTTGAGGATGACAACGTCGTCGGCGCCGATGAAGCGGCCGATCCCGCCGGCCAGGCGGATCACCTCCTGGACATTGGTGATCGGGGTGCCGTTGCGGGAAATATAGACCGAATAGAGATCTCCCTGGGCGGCGAGGGTTCCCGGCCCCCGGCGAAAGCGGACCAGCGAGGCCGCGGCCGAGGCTCCCAGGCCGATTAAAAACCGACGGCGGTTGATGGTTGTCATTTTCACCTCATTCACCGAACGGAACTCCGTCCGGTCTTTTTAAGGGCACAATAATGGAAATCAACTTTTCCGGTACGTACGGATCATTCACCCATCGATTACACATCGTCGGAGATTGGTTTTCGTCCTGATTGATCAATTCATACACCGGCCTCTCCCCCTCCCAGTTCCAGAAGAAATGGAGCGAAGAGTCGAATCTGTCCCGAAAGGAGGCTCCATCCGCTTGAGCGGGAAAGGTCCAGGGAGGCGATCGGGAGCCTGTTTTCTCGGATTTTTGTGAAAACTTTCCGATTCCTGATCGTTCAAGATAGCAGCGGACGCACTGCCGATTTCTTCAAACAACTCAACGGTCAATACGGCAGCCACTACCGTCAGCATCACGGCCGAAGCGTTCAGCATCCATTTTTCGCCAGCCAATCCCGCAAGAATTTGATCCCGGCGTTATAGGCATCGATCTCATTCTGCCTGACATTTTTCGGATCGACCGTCCACCCCGTATATCCTCCATCCGCGTGTTCCCGAGCCCAACGACACTTTGCCTGATGAACCTTTTCATGGATACAGTCGGCCTCGCGTAAAACCGCCGGTCTCCCTTGATAAAAGGCTTCATTGACCCTGATGGTACAATTCATTGAGGTTCCCATCGGTGACACCGCCCCCCCTGGTTTTCCCAGATTGAACAGATCGTGAATCCGCTGGTCGTACTCGTCGCCATCCTCGCCCGGATTGGGGAGATTGTTTTGATAGGCGTCGCGAACCTTTTCCAGCGATTCGATAGCATCGCGGACCGCCTGGCAATCAGGAGTTGGTTTCTTCGGACCGCCGTCACTGGCGGAGCCAATCAGGCGTTGGCTTCCCGGGTCACCGGGAGTGGCTACACCGTCGGTGGGGTCCACTTCCGGCGGGTTCTCCGGCTTCGGCGGCGGGTAATCACAGGGATCATCATCCTCGCTTCCCATTCCCCCGCCGGATGTAAACCAAAAGGGGCCTCCCGCCAAGGCACCCTCTTCCTCCGAAACCGTCTTCATCGCCAGCTGTTGGGACTTCCCTTGCCGGACCAAGAATAAATACTGCCAGGCTTTTTTCAGCAACAAGGCATGGTCATGACACCAATCGTCCCTCGCTATCAGATCCGGAAAAACGGTTTTTTCCAGGGCATTCGCAAGATGCGCCAGATCGATCAAGTCGGCACGCGCCCGTTCCTGGGCAGCCCCGTAATCGCTGCGCATCTTTCCCGGCCGCAATCCAGCCTCGACCCGGTCGAACAGTTCCACTAGGCTCAGGGCTTGGTTATACCGCTGCATCAGCCCCGGATAGTCGGAGACTCCCGCTTCTGGTTCTCCGGCTTTACTCACCTCTCCCACCAAGGTCCAGCCGGGATTTTCCCATTCGGCGGTTTCGGCGACAACGATCTCCGGACCGATGGCATTGACCTTGATAAAACGGAGCGATTCGATCGCGAATGCTTGCAAACCAGAGGATCGGGGGACTGAATAGGACGGAATATCATCACGATATGTGATTTCGATCCGATTTCCCCGCTCGTTCCTGACCCTGGAAATCCGGTGCAACCGATCACGATCAATCAGAAACGGCTCAGGATGACTGACCTCCAGTTGCATATGGTTGTAGCCCCGGGGAAAATATCGGATAAAATATCCGTCCGGATGGTACGACCAACGGCCCCGCTTCACCTCATAACGCCTGTCTTCCGGCTCCGGCCGCCCGGCGAGAACCGCCACCCTCTCGATATCCTCGTAAGTCGAGGCCGCATTCGTCAGGAGCGACCGCAATTCCGCTTCCGCTTCCAAAACCCGCCGGGCCGGCTCCGGCAAGTTACGCAATAACCGGGAATACGCCTCATCCCTCAGCTCGTCAAGGGCATTGCTGACGATCAGGTCCAATTCCTGCTTGGAAAGAAGGATAGCTGCGGCTTTTTGTAATTCCGGTGACATATCGGTGATGCGGGTACGCGAGAGGATTGCCCAGATCAGCATCTGCACATGCCGTTGGGGAATTTCAGAGTGATCCACCGAATTCTGCAGCACAGTGCGGATGAAGTGGGCGCCGGGCCCGGCCAATGGGGCATAGGCGTAGCCTTCTCCCTTGGTCGGGGCATAGGTACCCGAATAGAGGCAGTAACTGCGGATTTCCAGGGAAAACACACCGGGGCGATCCAGAATAAACCCATTGCCCGGGCCCCGGTCCAAGGCAGCGAGAGACTCGACCGCCCGGGGTTGGAAATCATCCAGGAAGGAAATCTGGGTTACGGCGTTTTTAATATTGGTGGTTATGGGGGGAGGGGCTCCGACAACCTGATTGAGCGAAGGGACTCTTTCCCCGGCATCCATCAGAAAATCGCCGATTTGTCCGGCACAACTCCCCAGAAAACCTACGAAGAAAATTCCCGGAACCATCCTCAACCAAAACAGCCATTTCTCCCTTTTTTCACTCTGATAAAACGTGTTGCCCATCTTTCGCTCCTCAATGTTTGGCTCTGATGAAAAATCCACCTGGCCCTCATTTCTCTGCTTCGTAATGATTCCAAATTATAGAGAATCCAGGCTATGAAATCAAGAAATCATGGAGTACCTATTCGGTTGTTCGTAGCGAATAGTTTTTCCTCCAGGTAGGATTCGCTCATCCTCCCTACCCCCTTCCCCAAGCATAGGGAGGGGGTAGGAAGCGTGCTTTACCCCCTCGCCACACTGGGTCTATTTTTCCGGGCAGCCGTTTCTTCTTGATAAGTTTGATAAGTTAAAGAACCGGGGATGATCATTGAAATCGTGTAACCCTTGCCTGGTTCCATCTGGTATTGCAGAAACACTTACCATTTGAAGAATTGACTTCCTAAATGCTACAATCCCATTCGGGTAGGAAAAATGAAACAAAGAGTTTTGATTGTCTTGCTTTTCATTGGGTCGGGCCAAATCCTTTCTTCGGTATCCCTGGATGAGATTCTCCGCCCCTTGCTGCGCAAGAGGCAATGGGCCTTCGAATTGACCAACCGCAATTACACCTGGGAATACTTTTCCATTGATTCGGATTTCGGAGAACGGCGTTTTTATAGTCCAGACACAATGGTTTCCTCAGGGATTTCCCTGGGACTGGGCCGAGGTTGGCAATTGGACCTCCGCAGCTCCTTTGATCTTCCTTGGACCCATTTCAATCCGAACTTCCATACGTACACCACGGCCCAAACCGGCGCTGTTTCCGGCCGGATCCGTTTCCGTCCTTCCGGAAACCTTCAAGTGGATGCCGCAATCGAATCGGGTTTGTTCGAGGAAAAAAGCGAATATGTCCGCAATAGGGACAACATGATACGAAGCATCTGGCAAAAAGACTGGCGCCAATACTCCATCGGAGGAACCTGGTTGTCCGGCCCTGCTTCACCCCCCGCGCCTCCCCGCATCGGACTTGATCTGGATTCATCCCCCCTGCTCGATAAAAACCAATGGCGTCTCTCCCTGCAGGCCATTGCGTCTCGATATGAGTCCCGCTTGGATTGGACCGAACTGGAGACTCCCCAGATGATTCGGGAAACTCATAAGGCCCGGAATCTGCGATTGACAGCCGGCGCGGGTTGGGGACTACAACCCCATTGGCAATTGAGCGCTGAATGGATCGGCTATATTCCATTTCAGACCCATACAGAATTTGAATCCTATTTGATCTTCGATGAATCGGACTCTCGAAACCGGGGGAGCGAAACAGATAAATACCGAGACGTTTTCAGCGGCCGGCTGAACTTGACCTGGCGGCCCAGCCCTCAATTCGAGTTGTATTCAGAGGCTAGGCGCCACGTATCCGAATCGGATCACACTCGGATGCTTCAGTGGGCTTTGCTCTTGGGCGGTTCCTTTCTCACCAGGGGGGGATCCGCCTTAGTCCTTCAGCCCGACCTGAACGGCATCCACCGTCCGCTGCTCGAACAAAAGCAATGGCGGGGAGACTGGGTGTTTTTCAGTCGAACGATCAAGGACTGGGATCTTCATCAAATCTGGCTTTTTCAACTCCGATCCTCCTGGGGACTCTTCGACACGCTCCAGATGTCTCTCTATTGGGGAATGCAGTTCTTCCCGGGCTATTTTCAGAAAGATACATTGATACAGGAACACCTTTTGGGATTTGAACTCTATTCACGCCACGGGAATAAGCTGGAATTGTTCTTTTCCGCCAATATCCGGCCTGCTGACGAATGGATTCACCTCTTTCCTCCGTTTCCATTTCACCGCGGTTTTGGAGGATATGATTATTTTAATCCGCAGACGCTGGAAACCCCAGGCATCATTTTTGTCAATCTGGGCTTCCGTTTGGTTTTATAGCCCCCCGGTCCCCGGAAAGCTGGGGACGGCGCCGTACTTCTTTACAATACAGTGACATCATCACCCAATGAGACGAGCGAGGTTAACACCTTCGGGGGGCGATTCTTCATTGTATGAACCAGGGGCATACCGGTCAGGGCCTATTTTTCGCTGCGGCCCCGGCATGGCTGGATGTCGGATTCATTGAAGAATGATTCGGCGATGAATCGACACGTAAGCGGTTTGTGGATACCCAGGTCGATTCGGATGGGGTTCCGATAGTGAAACCGCCGATGGGGCGGATGATCGGCAGAGAGGAGTTTTTTCCCTTGGCACTTGAGTGTTTGCATGCCTCTATGATCGATTCCCGGACGCTTCCGGATCGTCCTTGTAAAATTAAACCCAAGGTTTATAATTACAAGGATCGTCACTAAAAATAACCTTGCAATTTTAATGGTATTTGATTATCCTATTGCCATGATCGAACGTGTGCTGAAAAAAAAGATCTGGCACTCCCTGCAATCGTTTCCGGTAGTGGCCATCCTCGGATCGCGGCAGGTCGGAAAAACAACCTTGGCCAAGCAAATCCAGCAGGAAATGACGGCTGAATCGGTTTATCTGGACCTCGAACTGCCTTCCGACCTGGCCAAACTTTCCGAGGCGGAATTATTCCTGGGGCGCTTGGCGGAAAAAACGGTCATCATCGACGAAATTCAGCGCAAACCCGATCTTTTTTCCCTGATCCGGGCGCTGGTCGATCAGAAGCGCCGCCCCGGGCGGTTCCTAGTCCTGGGATCGGCTTCCGGTGATCTTCTCCGCCAGAGCGCCGAGACGCTCGCCGGCCGCATCATTTTTCATGAACTCACGCCGTTCACCCTGCAGGAAGTGGCGGATCTCGATGATATAGCGGAGCGTCTCTGGATTCGCGGCGGGTATCCCGACAGTTTTTTGGCGGAAGATGAAAACATCAGTTGGATCTGGCGGGAAAGTTTTGTGAAAACCTTTCTGCAAAGGGATATGCCGCTTCTGGGGATACGGGTTTCCCCCATTCTCATCAAGCGGTTTTGGGAGATGCTGGCCCATGTGCACGGACAGCTCTGGAACGGGAGTATGATAGCCAAATCATTGGGAGTGTCGAATCCGACGATTGCCCATTATCTGGATTTGCTGGAGCAGACGTTCACCATTCGGCGGTTGCCGGCCTACTCCGCCAACCTGAAGAAACGGCTGGTCAGATCACCGAAGGTGTACATCCGGGATACCGGGATCCTCCACCTGCTTCTGGGGATTCCTCACGTGGAGAACATATACGGTCACCCGGTCTGCGGCCATTCCTGGGAGGGATTTGTGATCGAGCAGGTGATCGCTCAGCTTCCCCCCGCCTGGGAGGCATGTTTTTTCCGGAGTGCGGCCGGGGCCGAGATCGACCTGGTTCTCCATCGGGGCGGTAAGGCGGAGGCGGCGATTGAGATCAAGTTGTCGATGTCTCCGCGGGTGGACAAGGGATTTTGGTTTGCCTTGGATGATTTGGAACTCTCCCGGGGATTTGTGATATACCCGGGGAAGGATACCTACCCTCTCCATGAACGATTGGAGGTCATCCCGGTGAGCGCAATCCCCAGGGTAATGGCCTGACCTCCCTGCCTTTTGATTTCCTGCCGGGCTGTTTTTCTACTTGCTGTTCGAAGGTTCTTCCAACCCGTACCCCTGGCGGTTGCTGACCTTTTTCAGATAGATGGCCAGGAAAATGGCGATCACTCCGCAGCCGACCAGCACAAGGATGGGGATGGTGTAGTCCTTGACCGGGATGGCGCCGCTCAGGCGCATGGATTCGATCTTCTCGCTGATTTGGTTGTCGGCCAGTCCCTGGCTGGTCAGCTCCGCTCGCACCTGCTGGATCTTGTTGACCACGGCCGGATTCACCTTGTCCACGATCACGCCGATACCCTTGTAGAAAATGTTCAATCCCCAGTTCTGCACCGTGAACATGAATGCATAGGCAGTGCCCAGCCGCAGTTCGGGGACGATCTTCGCCACCGAAGGCCACATGGCCGCCGGGACCAGGGAAAACGCGATCCCCAGCGAGAGCAGGCCCAGGTAACAGAGAATCTCATTGTTCAATATTGAGAGGGAGAGGTGGGCGAAGATGAGCAGCCCCGCCCCCAGCATCATGATCGAGGCGGCCTTGCCCTTTTTATCGATGATCCTGCCGAAAATCGGGGTGAAGAGGATGGTTCCCAACGGAATCAACCCGGCGGCTTTGGGGCCGTTGTGCAGCCACATCCCCAGGGGACCCCGCAGGAAATAGAGGAAGGCCGCGAATACAGCCAGGAGCGAGAATAGAACGGTGTTCTTGGTGGTTTTGTTCTTGATGTAATTGGGCATCATCGAGAAGAGGATGCCGAACAAGAAAAAGAAAACGTAGATCGAGACGTTGCCCAGGCTGCTGGAGCCGAAGAGGACGATATTGGCCGATTCGGGCAGGACATAGGAGAAACCGTACTTGTTGACCAGGAGTTCGGGGGCGTACTGCATGAAGGGAAACACGGCGGAATAGAAAGCCACGCACAGCAGGGAGATGGCGATGAAGGAGCGGTCGGTAACCAGTTTTCCCAGGTCCGACAAGCGGAACTTCTCGTCGTCGCCCGTTTTTTCCGATTTGAGCTGCTTGTCGATGCGGACGTCGAATATCAGGTAGATGAAATAGAAGAGGACTCCCACGACCAGGAGCCCGGCGGCGAAGGTCATCGCCGTGGGCGGGTTCGAGCCGGCGATGTCCGGAGAGATCGCCGTTCCCAGGGCCGAGCCGAGGCGGCCGAAGCCCATGTTGATGGCCAGGGCCAGGGCCAGCTCATAGCCTTTGAACCATTTGACGATTGTCTTGTTGATCAGTACACAGGTCGTTTCCAGGCCGATGCCGAATATCAGTCGCCCCAGGCACATGACCGTCAACCGGGTGCCGGGGTCTGTACTGAAAACTTCATTGGCTCCCAGGGCCATGATGACTCCGCCCAGGATGGTCACGCTCCCGAAGATGATCGCCGTCAGGCGGATCCCCCAGCGGTCGAGGATGATGCCGCCGAGGATGATCATCCCGAGCATGTTGGCGAAGGTGATCGATTGGATGATGGTCCCGTACTGGCTGGAGGTGATGCCCATCTGGCTCTCCATCAGCGGCTTGAGTCCGGACAGGAAGTCCTGGAACCAGTAGGTGGAGAACATCAGGGCGCTGACGATCACCAGCATGGCCCAGCGCATCGGCGCTGAATCTCTCAGGGTCCTTTTGATTGCGTCGGTCATTGTTTCCTCCCTCCGTAAAAATTGAGATCATGAATGAATGTTGATTTCACTTCATCTCAGAGAATTCGTTTACCATTTTGCCGAAACAAAGTCAAGCCTCTACCCTTGGCGCTCTCGCACCTGACTCCCGGAACTCCCGAACTGAGAATGAAAAAGAAGCTGAAAAAAAAGGGACACGGAATATCCGTGTCCCTCGTTTTCCGCCGACGGTTGCCGGCGGTTGAGCAGATTCAAACGCTGCTCTGGGCTAGCAGTTGTGAGTCCAGCAGAGCCAGGGATAGCAGACCGACGGGCTGTTGGTCTGGTTGCAGTCCCAGACGGTCACGGTGCTGCATTTGCTGGTGGCTCCACCGAGCAGATCATCCATCTCCTCTTGATTGAGTGTGGAAATGGTTACCTTTTTCAGGCTGAGTTTGGCTTTCGTTTGATCCATTCTTTCCTCCTTATGGATTTGCCGGATTCGTGCAGATGGGATGCCCGCCCATCCTGTCCGGCGATGTCCCTGTTATACAAGGAGGGAAGATGAGGTTCTCTTCAATTTATAAATTGAATTTTATTTTGGGAGATGGAATGCATTTTCTGCCGCCGCTTGGCGGTACGCTTCGGGCGAGGTCTGGTTGTATTTTCTGAAGGCGCGGTTGAAGGAGATCAGGGAGTTGAATCCCGAAGCGAAGGCGATGTCGATGATCCCTTGCCTGCGGTTTTCGGGCATGGCCAACAGTTTCATCGATTCCTGGACGCGCAGATAATTGATGTAGTCCTTGAATTTCCGGCCGGCATATTCGTTGATCGTCTGGGACAGATAGGATGTGTTGACCCTCATCCGCTCAGCGAGCGATTTCAGGCTCAGTTCGCTGTCCAGGAATATCTTCTCCCGGGAGATAAGGCTCTCGACTCTTTGCAGCAGTTCCCGGGCCAGATTCGATGTCAGATTCGATTTTTCATATTTTTTTCTGGCGAAGAGCCGTTCCATTTCCGATTGCAGGGTTTCGAACCTGGTCTGATGTTCCCATAATTCGCGATCTTTCAGGATGATCAGAGATTGCGCATTTGCCTCTTTCTGCGAGGAGCTCCGGAAGCGGATCCCGAGGAGAGCGAGGGAAGAGGATACCGCCAAGAAAGCTGCCAGCAGGATCCGATTCCTCGTCCGGTCCTTCTGGATCAGGTCAGCCCGTATTTTCTCTCCCTCGTACCGGAGGATGATGTCGCGGATAGCCTTGGAAGCCGCTTTTCCCAAAATGTTCTCCTGCAGTTGGCCGTGGCGGCGGATAAACGACAAGGCGCAGGCGTCATCCCCCTTCCGGGTATGGAAGTCGGAAAGTGCCAGGTAGATCTCTTTAAGTTCCACGACGAATTGGTTTTTTTTGGCAATCCCCAGGCTCTCCTGAAAGCATTTCTCCGCACGTTCGAGGTCGCCCATAGCAAGCAGGGTTTTCCCCAGAGAGAGCAGGGTGCGGGCGATGCTTTGGGCTTGCCGATCCTTTCGTTGGATGGCCAGGGCTTCCTGGAAATACTGCAGCGCGTTCAGGTATTGCCCGGTCTTCAGGTAAATCGAACCGAGAATGGTCATGTCTTCGCTGATCTGCATATATTCGGCCGGGCAGCACTCTTGGAGGAGCTGCAAGGCTTTTTTTCCATATTCCACGGCAAGCGCATCCTCCTTCATTTGGCTGTAAAACTCGGCGAGTTTGGAGCAGGCACGAGCAACCCCGAAGGGCCACCGTAGCGATTCGTACAACTCCTTGGCTTGGATCAATTTCTCCCGTGCTAGGTCGGTATCACCGATGATCATGTGGAGCTTGCCCAGGTTGACCAGGCTGAGCGCGGTCCGGGCGGGATTTTTGATCTCCCGGCTCAATTCATAGGCTTCCAGTTGAAACGTGAGGGCGGCGGGGTACTGCCCCAGTTTTTCGCACAGATCCGCCCGGTTGGTCAAAGCTCGGAACAGAAGCGGTTTGTTCCGGCTGCGGCGAAGAATGGCGATGGCCTTGTCCAGGAAAATGAACGCATGGGGATTGTCATTCAGACAGAACCGGAAGATGTTGCTGATCTCCTGATTCATCTCAGCGGCGCCGTCCGGGTCCGACAAGCGTTGGTAGCACTCTCTGGCTTGAAAAAAGTAGTCGAGGGAGCGGGTGTAGTTTTTTCCCCGGATGTACTGGATGTGTCCCAGCCATTTCTGCGACGTGGCTTCGGCGCGGCGATCATGAAAGATACGGGACAAGGCCAATGCCTCTTCGGCCAGGCGGGCATGCCGGTCATGAAACTCTGGACGGGGAAGCAGCGGGAAAAGGCTCAGGATGAGCGTCAAGCGTTTTTTTCCTGGGGCCTGATCAATCTGTTTTTCCATTTCCGCCAGCTTGTCGGCATGGAAAACCGCGCTAAAAAGGACGAAAAACAAAATCAACAGAATTTCCTTTCGCATCTCGGAATCGGTTGGATTATATATAACCGCGGCCATTATGGCAATATGTCCAGCTCCTTTTTAGTTCGATCGGCTGCCACGATGGCCCCCTGTGATGGTATAATCAATTCATGAGCGAAGATCCGGACTATGTCTCCCTCTGGCGGAGCGGCCAACTGGACCGACGCAGCCAACAACTCGATGCCGTCCTCGATGATTGCACCCTGTGCCCCCGGCAGTGCCATGTCAACCGGCTTCGCGGCGAGCGGGGCTTCTGCAAAGCCGGGGCTGACCTGATGATCTCCAGTTTCGGCCCCCACTTCGGAGAGGAGCCGCCTTTGACGGGCGGTCATGTACTGTGGCAGCGGGCAGCCGGCCACGCCGGAGCAGGTGGCCCGGATCATTCTACCTGCAAACCGGAGGCTGGCACAACCTCAACCTGGTGACGCCGACCCACTATGCCCCGCAGTAGATCCGGGCGTTGTGCATCGCCGCCGGCCAGGGGCTGCGCCTGCCGCTGGTCTGGAACTGCAGCGGCTACGAGGATATGGAGACAGTCCTCTCCTTCATCTCCGAACAGATTTCTCCCCGCACCTATGTCTCGATTCATCTCCGGCCCCTTCTCTTGCCCAAAATTCTGCTGAAAAAGTTCGATTTGAAACCGGCACTTCTTTGTCTGCCTCCAGATGCTGTTGGCGGCCGCCCTCGGGAAAACGGGGGGTGAGTTAATCTGCGGGGAGGAGCGGTCAAGGGGAAAAAAGGTTGGGGGATGGGCCGATCTTTGCTATAATGGATCCCTGCACCCATGAGTATCGTTAAGGTTCATCTGATTATCCCGCCGGTCGGCTACATGGCCCAGCGCTGGAAGGAGGGAAACTCCATGCCGCCGCTGGGGATCCTCTACATCGCTGCCCGGCTCGAGCAGGAGAGCGTTCCGGTCCGGGTGACGGCGGCCGAGATCCTCCGCTTCGACACCAAGCAGATCCTGATGGAGGTCGGTGACTTTGAGGCCCCCCTGATCGGCCTGACCATCACCACCGAGAACCGGTTCGACACCTTCGGCCTGGCCAAGGCGATCAAGCAGACCTATCCCGAGAAACTGGTTATCGTCGGCGGACCTCATGCCACCATGGCCGGTGAGGACATGATCCGCCACATCCCCGAGATTGATTTGGCCGTGGTCGGAGAAGGAGAGGAAACCATGGTGGAAATCGCGCGTTGGTACGCCGCCGGGGCGCGGATCGGGGAACTGGGGCGCATCCGGGGCATCATCCACCGTTGTGAGGGAGTCCCCGTATTCACCGGTTTCCGGCCCTTTCAGCAGGATCTGGACACCCTGCCATTTCCGGCCAAGCACCTCGTTCCCATGGAAAAATACCGCTTCACCTGGGAGTCGGATGGGCAGATGCTTCCCGCCGCCAATCTGATGAGTTCCCGGGGCTGTCCCTTCAATTGCAATTTCTGCGCTACGCCGGTGACCTGGGGCCGAAAGGTGCGGGGGTATTCGATCGAGCGCGTGATATCCGAGACCCGCTGGAACATGGAGCGATTCGGTGCCCGGTTTATTTGGTTTTATGACGACACTTTCAATTATAGCCGGAAGCGGGCCATGGATCTCAGCCAGCGTTTGATCGCCGAGAAACTCGGAATCGGCTTTGTCGCCGAAGTCCGCATAGATGCCCTGGAATACGACCTGCTTGCGACGATGCGGGAGGCAGGCTGCGCTTACATCTCCTTCGGAATCGAGGCTGGCAGTGAACGAGTGCGGCGCGACATCATCCACAAGCAGATCTCCACCGAAAAGGCTTTCACCGTGCTCGATTGGGCCGAGAAACTGGGCTTGAAGGCCACCGTCTTCTTCATATTTTCCCATCCCACCGAAACCTGGGCCGAGGCCCAGGAGACGCTGAAGATCATCGAGGCGATCGGCGACCGCGCCGAGATTTCGGTCTCGATTCTCCACATTTACCCGGGGACCGAGCTGGAAGTCTATGCCCGCCAGCACGGTATCCTGCCGGCCGATTTCACCTGGACCCGTCATGATCGTCGCGTGCAGCTCCTTCCGGCCGCCCAGGGCGAGGTTCCCCTCTTCAAGGA
>Ga0105099_10001827_pt1 | contig 12999 bp, 12 predicted proteins | sample PPLLak3cmMay2015_2_FD_79138 | JGI IMG/M metagenome (GOLD analysis project Ga0105099, IMG submission 79138) | Freshwater sediment microbial communities from Prairie Pothole Lake near Jamestown, North Dakota, USA - PPLs Lake P8 Core (1) Depth... | ecosystem: Environmental > Aquatic > Freshwater >...
CGACCGTCAGGAAGGGGGCGATTGGGAGAATTGAATATCGAATATCGAGCAAGGATTTACGAATATCGAAGGAAAAAAGAATGCAGTAGCCCGACTGTGAAGGAGGGCTTGAATTTCCAATGTGGAATTTCCAATTTCCAAGGGATGAAAAAAACGAGGAAGAGGAAGAGAATGTTGATTATATATTGTCTTGCTGCTAACTGATAACTGTTAACCGTTAACTTTCAACCACATACCCCTTGACACTGCACAGAAAAATAACCGATATTATTACATTATGTCATACGCATGCACCACAGAGAAACCATCATATACCGCTTCTGAAAAAAACCAGCTCTCGCCGCAGCAATGGCGGGAGGTATGGCTGAACCGGTTGTCTGCTCAGCTTGAAAAAGAATCTATCCCCGAAGAAAAAGCAAAAATACAGAGACGCGGAGGAATACACAGCCTTCGACACAGCTTCGCAACACACCTCCTTGAACAGGGTGTAGATCTCCGGCAGATTCAGTTTCTCCTTGGCCACTCGAGCGTAAAAACAACACAGATATACACACACGTAAGCCAGGAAGAAATAACAAAAGTACGCAGCCCCCTTGCATCAATATTAACTCAAAAACAGGGGGCGCATCCTTAATGAGTTTATGATGCCATATAAAAGAACATCATACATGGCTATTATGGCAGCTATGATGTAATAGTTGGATTTTTTTATGTTGTTCCATCATAGCACTAGTTGGCCGAAATATTCCGCCGCATGAAAGACAGAATAGCCGCGCGAAGAACAATACAAAAGAAATATAAAGTCAATATAATCAATATGGAAAATAATTTAAAAGAACTAAAAAGCATAAAACAATTTAATAATTGGTCGAAAGATTATGACCGGAAACTCTTTTGGCCATTTTACTTTTCCAACAAAGCAATCATTAAATCCACGTTGATTAATAGAGATTTATCAGTATTAGATGTCGGATGTGGCACAGGGATTCTATTGCAACAACTTTTCAATATGAATAGGAATCTAAAACTCTATGGGATTGACATCTCACCGGAAATGGTGAAAATGGCACAAAATAAATTAAATATATCAATTTGTATTAAAAAAGGTTCAGCAAATAGTTTACCTTATAATGACAATACATTCGATCTCGTAACTTGTTCTACATCATTCCATCACTATTCAGAACCTAAAAAAGCTATAGTTGAAATGCACCGTGTGCTTAAGGGTGATGGAAAACTTATAGTACTTGATCCATTTACAAATGGATTTATTCGATTGATGCTTTGTGCTGTTCTCAATTTTATTTTTAAGGAAACCGAAACATGTTTATTTACCAAAAAACAATTTCGGGAAATGTTTATGGATGCAGGTTTTTCGCAAATTACGCAGAAAACCTATTTGTATTATAAGCTATTAACTATTGGCAAAAAAATAAAAAAGTCATAAAAAACAAATGCAAGAAGATCGCGCGGCAAGACAGAAGACATGCGGCGGAATACATCGGCCAACAACGGCAACCCAACATAGGGCGAAGTTGAATTGTGCTAGATGAAAATATTATAGTCGCCCTACGTCGGGTGTGCCGCGAGCGTTGTGTTCAATTTACAAAGCTTGTTTTCAAGGGGCGAAGATAAATTCAGATCAATTATTAAACATTTTCTTTAACTTTTCATTTTTATTAGCTTGGAGACTAAATTGTTAATAGAAAAAGATATAAGAGACTATGACAATTTCCTTATTCCTATTAACGAAAGTGCCGATCAATTTGGAAAGTCTGTTTTTCTCTTCCGTGGTCAAATACAAGACAAGCCGTTAATACCAAAGATCGGACGTAAACCTTTTAACAATGGAATTAGAAATGCTAATAGCAGTGAAAAGGATATTTTTAACGAATTTTTACGAACAGCAGGCCCGTTTATAAAAGAATTACCCATTCGACCTGAAAATATTTTGGATTGGTTATCTATTGCACAACATCACGGATTAGCCACACGTTTACTCGATTGGACAGATAATCCTTATGTTGCATTGTGGTTTGCAATTGAAGATGTTTCTGAAGAAGATTATGAATTGTCGAGCCCTACTGTTTATATTGCTAAAGTACGTGTTAATCAATCCGCTGGCCACAAAAGTTATATAATAGATCCAACTGTTTTTAATAATCATAAAAATAAATTACCCTATAAAGTAAATTATAATAGAGTAGAGAAAGAATTTCCTCTTTTACAACTTGACGACACCTACTTTTTTAAGCCTAGAATAACAAGTCCAAGACTATTAGCTCAAGGCGGATGGTTTAGTATTGCTAAAAATGAATATGACTTGCATAAAGAGGGGAATGTGGGTTGTTGGTTTAAAGATAAACTTATTCCATTAGAGGAGGAGAAACATTTTGAAATAAATAAAGTTTCTATTAAAAAAGACATTGAATTGATTTTTCACTTACGTCATCAATTGAATTTATATGATATTAACAGTAGAAAATTATTTCCTGATATTGATGGATTAAGTAAATACATTAATTGGTTAGATGAAAATGCTCGATTTATTAAAAAAAGAAATTTGTCAAAACGTAAAAATACTAAATAAATAATACGGGTCTATAAATTTGTTAGTTTATGATTTTATATAATATTGTTTTTAAAAAGGGAATACGCCCCTTGAAAGACGAAAACAAGCTTTGCAAACAAAACACAACAGCGCCAGCTTGACATTGCTAAATTGGATTAAGGACAGATTATATTATAGTTCGCAACGCCAAGCAGTGGCGCGCACGTTGTGGTTCAATTTGCAAAGCTTGTTTTCATAGAAACAAGAGAAATAATGGATATTAATAATTACTAAAATAGAAAAAAAATAAAAATGACAGAACAACAGTATAAGGCAGCGATTGAAAGGAATTTAGTAGAAATCAACTGGGCAAAAAGCCAAAGAATTGCTTACCTTGAAATCCTCAATTCTGGTTACAGTCTTTATGGTGATGAATTTCTTGGACAATGTATGATTGCTCTAAACAATGACATGCTTTCACATCTTATTAAAATTCTAGACACACATATAGCCGCAGCTTCCTTTTGGTCAATACATTCTATTGAAAGTAAGAAAGTAAACGATATATTAAACGAGTTGGGGCTATCTATTAATATTTTGCATACAATGAGTAAAAAGCTGCGTATTATTCGTAATAAAACTCATTTTCATATTGATAAAAAATCTGTCATTGATCCAGAACAGGTTTGGAGGTCTGCTAATATTACAGGAGATGAACTTGATGAACTCATCCTAACTCTAGATACTTTCTTTTGTGAACTATACAGAAGGGATGTTAGTGATATGATCCCTTTCTATTCATATGAAGGACAAGATACAAAATCTATTTTTGACTTTGCTAAAGAAAATAAACTTATTCGAGGATACTAAATTTAATTGGATAAAGAAGATTATATATATGTCTAAAATCGTTAGATATTTAGATAATTCTTATGGTTGTTGGTCAAGAGTCGATCTTTCGGATGGTACCCCTCTTTTTATTTCGCTTGCTCAAACAGGTATCCTTATTAAAAAGTCCAGATTAGGAATATTAGGACCAAAATTATTTAAAGAAGAAATTGTAGAACGTTTGGCTCGAATGTGTCAAACTATTGATTCAAATATAACAAATTATTCTACTCCTGAAGGTATTAAAAATCCAGTTCTTAAAGTTTTTACTCAAGTTGCATTAGACTCATCTTCTCCGGCTGAATTTATAAATAGATTAAACTTATTGTCAAATAAAATACAAAAGCAAAATTCTAATTCTGCATCGAATGTTAGCAATGAAAATAAGCTGACAAATTTCTATAAAATAGTAGAAGAATATGGAAAAGTAATTGAGGAAACATCACAGATGGTAGGTGGTGTTCCCATATCAAAGCTTCCTTATGGTATTCTGGATATACAAGAAGCACTACTTGAAGTTGCTTACGCTAACAGAGAAAAAAATGATATTGTAGACCGTTGCAGAACTGGGTTTATGATGTTGGCAGACTTTATTGAAGATAGTATTGCCATTAAAAATGATAAAATTAGGGAGATTTGGCAGAATGCGCAAGGGCTTTCTGAAGCCGATATCAGACACGTATTTACTGAGATGGATATGGATCTACAAATGCAAGAAGAAATTAAACAAAATAAGGAAAAATTTCTGTATGTTTTTGATGAAGCATTAAAGAAAATTATAAAGCACCATGATATTAATTCTAAAAAAGAAGAATAAACAATAAAGTGGCTCATTGAAAAGAGAAAACAAGCTTTGCAAACAAAACACCGGCAGGTTTCAATTTTTACAGGTGTTTAATGAATGATTTGTAATAGGTAAAAAACTGGAAACCGTGTCGGAAACATACATTGTGCAACATTCTTTTTTTTGAATTTATTATAAAGGCTACCGGATTTAGTATGGTTAATAATTTATTTAGATAGGGGAATGGCATATGCGAAAATCATTTATTTTAGGAGCCGGTTTCTCAAAATCATTTTGCAATAACATGCCTGCAATAAATGATTTGACGGATAAACTATTTATTGAAAAATTGCAACCAAAAACTATATATCCCGAGCTTTGTGAATATATAAAGAAATATTATAAATTGAGTTCTGAATCAACTTACATTAGAAACATTGAAAATATTTCTACCGCAATATTGTCAAAAAAGATATTCCGAAATGATGCAGAAAAACATAATTATGAAATATTACGCTATCAGATATTAAAAATCATTCATGATAAAATTAAATCTTATGAAGTTGATTCTGAAGATAAAATTAAAACATTAAGAAGATTTGTAAATATATGTTCACAGAAAAGAGCGAACCACCTAATTACTTTTAATTATGACCTCTTAATTGAATCGACTGGTGCTTGGATTACATATGGAGTTACAAACAACTATCCTGCTACATCAATTCAGGAAGTGATGGGATATCCCATCGAATATATAAAATTACACGGTTCCTTTAATTGGTTTAGAGCAAAAGGAACTATTGAACAAGATATGCATTACATTTATCAAGTTGATTCCAATGACACAGAATATGCTATCCATGAGGACGATGTTCCAGTTTTTATACCAATGGCACATACGAAAGATAGTTTTCTTAATGGTAGCCTTTTCAATACTTTATGGGCAAAAGCTTCACATGCATTAAATACTTCTGAAGAAATATACTTTTTAGGATATAGTTTTCCAGAAACAGACTTAAGCAACCTTTTCTATTTCTTAGATTTTAAGGAAAAGATAAAAAACATTGTAATAATTGACGGTAAAGAAAGTGAAAATTACATAAGATTATCACATATTTTTGGAAAAGATGTAATTACTATTAAAGATGCGATGATCTTCATTGAAGAAAATATTGAAAAATGGGAAAAAGAAGAATAAAACCTAATTGCTTGGCATTCACCCCTAACCCCTTTGCCAAAAAATTATGCTTCTAAATCCGATATTAGATAATATGGTACAAAAAAAAGAACGTCGCACAACAGACACATTATGCCATTTTGGTAAAAAGCACAATGTGCCGAACCGTTATGCGCAATAATAATTTTTCGGGGGGGGGGGGGGAGAAAAGAAAAAAGAAAAAAAAAATAATTTTGGGGGGGGGAGAAAGAAAAACAAAACAAGAAATAAGAAAAATGATTTTTTTAATGATTTAAATGATAATCTATAAATATTATTTTACTTTATTGTATATGTTTTGTTAGTTCTTTTTAAGTAAAAAGTATTTTATATCAAATGTTAAATGAATAATGGAAACATAAAAACAAGATATGAGTACAAGGCTGTTTAAATTATTGAAATCCAGAATGAACATGAAAAAAAAAACACTAATGGCAATTCTTTTTTTTGCATCTTTTAGTATAGCAGATGATTTGACATTGAATAATATAAATCAGGAATGTGATAAATTGGCACCTCATGGTTTACAAACAACAACATGTCTTTTTGGAGGTGGAGGAATAATGTTGTTGGGCTTATCAATACTGGCATATTCAATAGATCCTGATGATTCCTCTTTATTTTTAGTATCATTAGGGAGTGCAATTGTAGGAACAACTTTTACAGGATTATCAATAGGTTTTCAGGTAGGATCATGCAAAAATTGGAAAGAATATAAAAAATGTATTAATACTGATAAAAATAACAAAACTATAAATTTAAGTTTAAATGTATTATTTTAGATGAAAAGATAAAAAAAAATTATCGAAGAATTATAAGTTTTATTATTCCAGTTGTTAATTAACAATGAAAATAAAGAGAATAAATGACATAAAGTCCCCCCCGAAAAATTATTAAAGCGCATAACAGCGCCAGCACGCCATACCAAACTGTAAAGCTCCGAAGACTCCGCATTACAGTTTGTTACAGCGTGCGAGTGGCGCAACACGTTGGATCGTCTTGAACAGCTTGACGATCTCTTATAGAGTGCTCTTTAACAAGGAGGTTTAAGAAAGTCTCTATCTGGAAGGATTAGATACTGTTGGGAAACGACTTTTATATCGCGTGCAGACTATTTGACGTACTGTATCTTATCCTGCAAACCCTTACAAATAAATGTTATTATACTGGATTTGCAGGATTAGCCATCCACCAGTACCGAGTCTTGCTTACGCGCAGGATACGGTTTATGCCATCATGAGCCGCAAGAAAGTGCATCGGACGGCATTGGAATTCGCCGAATGGTGCAGGAAACACAGGGACAGACGGATTGCATGGATTATGGGAATGGTAAAAGCGAAACTGACCGGAATAAGGAACTATTTCAGTTTACCCTGGAACTCCAGACGTAGAAAACAGCTTGAAATGATATTCAAGCGGACAGTATACCGGTGGCTCAACAGAAGAAGCGAACGGAAAAGCTACAACTGGAAAACATTCGGGTTCATGTGGAAAGACTTTCTGGGGATATCGCGATATCATCTGGCAAATTATGGCGTTCAAATGAGCTTTATCAATAGTCTGACGTGATCACGAAAGCGAGTGTCGGTGAAGAGCCCGGTGCGGGACCGCGAAGCAGCGGCGAGTGTGACTGCATTTCAGGTTTGGAGCCAAATCCGCACGCCGGGATACTTCGACAAGCTCTGCACAGGTCTGTGGCGGGGCGGTTGGGTAACCGGCCGTCCTACACTGACCAGGCAATTGGCAAGCAGTAAGAAAAATCGATAACATTAAGGAAAAAAACGGGCAATAAGAAAACAGAAAAAACGAAGTCAATTGAATAAAATATGAAAGGGGGGGGGGCTTATGACTTGAATAAAAACAAACCCTAAACAAAAGTAAAGGGGGAGTTACTAAAAACACACCACATGTCTTTCTCGCTCCCTCAAGCAGACTTCTTCCAAAAGTTCTGCTGTTATTATTATACCATTGTTTTAATGGTATGAAAAGTATTAACATTATCATTTCAGGAGTATGAAAATATATGAAAACGAATCTATTTCGAATGCTGGTTTTTTTATTATCATTTTGTTTATTGAATGCTGTTCTCGGTCAAGAAGAGATAGTCAAAGAGCATTTCAATAGAAACATCGGCGACGGTATTGTATTATTAAAAGAGATTGATCTTGTGAAGAATGTCAACGCATACAAGAGTTATTTGTTTTCTGTTGAAAAGAGAGGAGCATATTACATTTCTGCCTTTGTTTCTGGCATGCAAAACCAGAATATCAATGTTTATATTGACGGTAAGGCTCTGAAAACAGGCTTGTTGCAGCCTCAAATCGATGGGTGGCAGATGTGCTCTGTATTATCAAAAGAAGGAAACGCTTCAATACCAATACAGCTTTCATCCGGTGAGCATACGATTATGTTTTCGTATGAGACAGGCGAGGTTCCTTTAATTGATGAGATTGCCTTGGCTACATCGCCGGAAGATTCGAAAATCGATCGGAAGGCGTTTTTCTCGTGGTATAATTCTCTGAAGAATAGCATGCAGCCGATTGATAACGCAAAGAAAAAAGAGAAAAGCGGCCTTGAGGAAGAGGCAATGAAATCAACTGCAATGGAAGCGGTGCTTGGCCAGGAGCCGTATTATAAATATACGGGGTATATCGATCAACCATTCACGTATACCTACCGGGGAAGGTTCTGGATAAAAGCCGGGGTTTATACGGTATTTCATACGAGCAATGCATCTCCAAGTTCTACCGATCCAGTAATGCACCTTTACCTTGAGTCGAATCCGGTTTCCTACTCATGGTCAGATGACGACGGCGGCGGCGGTATGCATTCAAGAATTGCAACAACTATCTCTGTTTCCGGTTATTATGGACTTGTGGTACGGGCGTACAGTACTTCATCCTACGGAACGGTAAACGTGTATCAGAATGGCAGCGTGATAAAGACGGGAGCGGTAGTTGCGGGTAATGTGTATTATTGTAATTCGGATATTACTTCCGGTTTGAAGAATTATTTCACGTGCAATCCGTACCGTTCTTCTTATCGCAAGCCGGATACGTATTTGGGAATAATTCAGACACGTTCTCATACCAGCCCAATCAGGGCATGGAATGATGATTATGGACAGCAGGGCGGCAATTATAACTGGGGCTGGGCATCGCGAATAAAGTCTGACCTTGCGGATGTTAATTATATGTTTGTTTCAGCAGTAAGCACATCGGAGAATGGTAATTGTGATATTTATGGCGGGAATAATATAAGTGATATTGTAGGTCTTCCCGAATTCCCTTACCTCAAAGCAGACGATGCTATTAAATCGGCTAATGCAACTCCGCCTCTTACTACGCCCTACTATAACTGCATTTCCTGGACAGGTGGATCATCACATCAGTGGTGGTGGCCGCCAAGCCCAGGTAATCCGTTTTATACTCCTGTAAGTGTTTTAAAGTGTTTTGATAATTACTATGCAAATATGGCAGCTACCGGAGTTTATACTCCAAGGTATTTTGACCCTGTTAATCCAGCTTGGGATTACACCAGAACTGGCGCAACATATTCAAACTCTATCGTTGACCTCTGGCATAACCCAAATTTTCCTTTTGATTCTGGATATACCCACGGTTCATGCAGAAAGCCGACGAATAATCACATGCACGGTTATGACTGGGAAAGCAAGCCTGGTGTAAGCACACGCACATTTCATCCCAGGCATGATTTGAAGGGCTTTGGTGAATGGAGTTATGGAGATGTTAAATATTATTACATAAAATCTGGACCTGCTGGAGCCTCTTCAAGGGAGACGACCGATGCGGAGGCGATTGCAGCCGGCTATCAGGTTATACCGCCACGCGAGCAATTATCTTCGGAAGAAACGCTTAAGCTGAACAGTTTAATCAATTCAGTATCTGCACAAGATAGGAGTTTATTTACAAAGTACAAGAGCGCTCTCGATTATGAACTGAAAAACAATAAAACACTTATGATTCATTCAAACCCTGCGTTTTATAAGCAAACAAAAGAGTACCAGGCATTCATAGCTCATTGTAAACAGCTGGGTGATAATGCGCTACCTCTTTTATTTATTGTAATCAGTTCAGACGATCATTTTATCTATCGTGAAGCTATAAACGATATGTGTTATGCCAAGTATGGGCATATTCTTCAGGAAATTGTTGATGATTATGTCTACAGAGGGCAATATACTGAAGATGGTAAATTTATCGGATTTTCGCATGAAAATACGTTTATTAAATTTGCCAAGCGGATATTGAATGAGAAGTTTTAATTTATTATGGCAATTATTCTATAAGGGATATAATCGTCTTGGTTATATTCCCCTTATTAAAATGCTTTAAATTGAAAAAATGGGTTAATTATGTCTTATGAAAAAATTGCTTTTTGTTTGCTATTAATGTTTTATCATATTAATTCGCAGGCAACTGAATGGATGGCATTTTCCGGAGGCACGTGTGTGTATGGTTTTCTCTGCAAGGAAGATACGGTCTGGATACACACAACCGGCGGCATAGCTAAGCTTAACACGGTTACCAATAAGATGGAATTTTACAACACTGGCAATTCGGAGTTAAAATCGAATCTTGTTCGCGCACTTGCGCTTGATTCAACCGGTTCTCTCTGGGCGGGAACGAATTGGGGCGTAAGTAAATACGACGGGGCAAAATGGATAAAATATACAACAGCGAATTCTAATATAAGCCCTTATTATCAAAATTCGCTGGCGGTTGATGAGAATAACAATGTATGGGCAGGCACATGGGGTATTTCACATATATCTTTTTTTAACGGTACTTCGTGGAACTCTTATTCAATTGCGTCCCCTGTGATGCCACAGAACTCGATTGAAGCTATTCTTACCAATTGGAGAGGTAAAACGCTTGTGGGATGGTCTGGTGACATTATTAATGCTGGTAAGGATAATATTATAGATACTATATTTGGTATTTTCGGTGTAACTGATATGGTGCGAGATTCAATTAACAATATCTGGATTTCAACCCAAACGAAAGGAGTATTATATTTTGATGGCAATACAGCAGATACAATAAATTCAGGACTCCCATCTAATGGTATATATGGTTTATGTTACGATAACCTAAAAAGATTATATGCAATAACAAGAAACAATCTTTTGCACAATGAGAACGGAAACTGGGTTAATTGTGTCTCAATAAGCGATATTTCACCCTATTCTGATGCATTTACCAGCCTTGCTGCTGATAACAAAGGTAATCTTTGGCTTGGAACTGCTTATAGCTATTGCTATAAATGGGATGGAAATCTAATAAAACAATATTACCCATTTAATTGCGCTCATCCATTAAATCCTTTGAGCATAGGGGTAGATTCAAAGGGGAGGTGCTGGGCGGGAAATTGGTCGGGCTATGGTTTAAAAGATACTATGATTTTTTTCGATGGCAGTGCGTGGCATAGGCTGGGAGGACAGCACGCGTTTACTGCGCTTGACTCGCTCTGTTTCAAGAAAATATGCGACATGGATACTCTTAAAATATGGGTTGATTCTAATTGTGCTTTGGTATATTGGAAAAATAACCGAACAGGAAATCCATATTTTGAGTGGTGTTGTTATACCATAGGAGACAAATATGGCCATGGGAGTCAGGTGAAAAGGGACCGAAAGGGAACTTACTGGTTTGCAGCGCCTTATGGATTGTGGCGGTTTGATAAGAATGGGAGCCGTGTTTTCACTAAAAACAATTCATCAATACCGGGTGAAAGTGTAGCTGTTATTGCAATCGATTACTGTGATAAATTATGGTTGGACGTTAAAAATAAATATATAAACGGAGATACATCATGGCTTGTCACTTTACAAGATACATGTTTTACTACCATTAGAACTGCTGAACAATATTATTTAATTAGTAATATTGAAATTGATTTTGAAGGGAATATTTGGTTTTCAGAAAATTGTTCACATACCTTCGGCATAGAATTCGGCCATGGTATTTTTAAATTAAGCGGCAGCAATATTACAAACTACACCATTTCCAACTCTCCTCTCTCCAGCAATACGGTTACTGATTTATCGCTCAATAAAAATAACACCTTATGGATAAGTACATACGCAGTAGGCATAGACACTTTAAGTTTAAACGACAGCACCTGGGGTTATTTCACCGTAGAGAACAGCCATATTGCGAATAGTCATATCACCCAGATCGAGTTTGACGCGAATGACAATAAATGGTTTAACTGTCACATGGAAGGGATTACCATATACCGTAAAGGCGGCATAGATTTTCAGACTTCGATCGAGCCTCTTCCGCACAATAAAACAAATCTAAAAAAAACAGCACCATTTTATTGTAATGGCTCAAAGCTATATTTCAAAACGCCGATACCGATATGTGCAAAAATTTCCGTTTATTCTGTTTCCGGCAGAAAAATAGCGTTTTTTGAAAAAAGGGAATATGCACCGGGCTTGCATTGCTTGCGTCTAGGCAAGGATACTATTTCACAATCGGTTATAATTATTCAGATTGAATCAGAAAAAGAAAAGTATTGGTTCAGAATATTTAATGTAAACCATTAGTTATGATGCAATAATATATTGAGAAAAAGCAGAAGTAACTTTAAAACCAATGAAAATTTATGAAAAGAAGAGATTGCCCGTTTTTTTTGAATTATAGGATATTTCTTGCTGCTTTTCAAAAGCCTTCAACAGCCAAAGTTTGTAAAAATTGCATATTATTAAGGGAGAGGATTTTTGGCAATTTCAGCAAACCTTTGGCGTACATTGTGATGCAACTCGTCGCAGAAAATGTAAGATTGGTATAGATTTGTTTTTCCATGCACCTGTTTTGCCGGTAATATCGAGAACTGGAACAGGTGGTATTATTTTTTTTCTGCCGCATTTTATTTACCATCGTCTATTCTCTCCAATCCCAAAGCGCAATATCGTACGATCGTCTGTGGCGTATGCACGCCGAGCCGCAATATCCGTGGCATGGCGCGTGTGCCTTTAATGCGCGGATTCATACAGTGACCCCAGAAATTGACATAGTTGCTCTGATGTTGTTTGAGCGCGCAGCGGTTATCCTTGATAAACCTGCACTCCCAGCCTTGTTCGATGCCGGTGGTGCGCAATTGTTTATTGCGTTTTGGTGTACCGGGGAGTGCGTTAAACGAATCATCAAACGCATAATAGAGCAGGGAGTCGATAACGGGAAACACCACATATTTGCCCAACAGGTTCTGCTCTTTCTGCACTTCGGGTACGCCATGGTCAGCGTCTACCTTTGTGGTGCCGTTTTTTGCGGAAAAAACCGTGATGAAACACTTTCTGTCTTTAGGTATTTCGAATGACCGGTAAATATCGCAGGCCATGCGATAATCATTAATATTATCATCTTCAAATACCTGCGTAACAAGAATAGTGTGTTTTGGGAACTCTTTGAACCCAGCGATTCCGTAACGTATCGGTAGAGATTTATCTAACCCACACAAATTCTTCAAGTTAGCAAATTCGCATTTGATTGAGCAGATTCGCATTTATTCTCTTGCGCATCTCTTGCCTAC
>Ga0105099_10001830_pt1 | contig 12988 bp, 13 predicted proteins | sample PPLLak3cmMay2015_2_FD_79138 | JGI IMG/M metagenome (GOLD analysis project Ga0105099, IMG submission 79138) | Freshwater sediment microbial communities from Prairie Pothole Lake near Jamestown, North Dakota, USA - PPLs Lake P8 Core (1) Depth... | ecosystem: Environmental > Aquatic > Freshwater >...
GCGCGTAATCGTACTCGTAATCGATAACTATGGCAATAATGGGCTTTCACCCAAAGGGTGCATAGACTGTAAAGCTATCATTTTGTTAAACTACCTTTCAAATCAATCGATTACGATTACGAGAACGAGCACGATTTAACTGGTGATTTTAAGTTTATTGTATGCCGATAACCTGTAACCAACCAATAAGGATATAAATCTATGTGCAGGTATTTTTTCTTTATAGCCGCGATACTTTTTCTGGGATGCGATATCAATAATCACGGCGACCCCGCTCCATCAACGTTCATCTTCAAATTCATCAACACCGGCGTCTATCCGATTACCGCATTTTTTCTTAAACCGGTAAGCGACACCGCGAACTGGGGAACCTCGATCCTGCCGGTTGCACAATTAGATACCCTCGAGTATGTGTTGTTCAATCACCTTGAAAAGGGGAACACTTATGCATTCAGGGTGCAGTTCGACAGTCTCGGCGTTGCGGCCTATCTCAAGCATTCCTATATGCCCACCAGCCCGGACACCATAACCGGACAGGGAGCGCTTGGACCCGGAGGGTGGACCGTAGGGCATAACTGGGGGTTGATAACGTGGCCGGGAGAGAAGAATGTGACGCCGAAAGATACTGGTATATAAGATAACAAATTCAACAAATTATAGTCGAAAAATATTTTGCACAAGATATTTGAGCGATTTCTTCAAGCAAATTTGTGTATTTTATGTATTGGAAACAATTTTTTAACGAAGATCAAACCTCACAAGGAGTCACTAATGTCTGCAAAACACACACAGAAAAAAAAAGTGTCACTGATTTCGGTACATTTTGTAGGCATTGTGCTCGTTATTTTAAATTGCGGTACCAGCGATGAAGAGGCAAAGAACGATAACCGTAATCTTCATAATAGCACTTCCACCTTTATATATAATATGATCCCGGAAAACAACAATGCTATTATATCCCCCGAGTATAGCAAAGCCATTAATACTTTTTCGGTTAATTTGTTGGATCGTGTTTATAACGATGAACAATTTTTCAATAAAAATCTGGTATTATGCCCATTTAGTGTGAGTCGAAATCTGGCTGTTTTAACCGAAGGAACAACGGGCGAGTCTAAACAGGAGTTATTGGTTGCACTCGGAGGACAAACGGCTTTGGATGATGCCAAAGACGCTTTAAGTCAATTGTTATATGCGGATAATTCCGTTATCCTTCAATGTGCCGATGCGATCTGGATTAATTCCAACAACTATTCTTTAAAACCGTCTTTCAGGAATACCGTAAATTCCAAATATGGGGTAGAAATAGCAGGATTAGATTTTACTGATGTTTCGGGAACGGTCAAAACCATAAATGATTGGACCAGCAATAATACGAATAGTTGTATTAAAGAGATTATTAATGAGAAGGACATTTCCAATTTAACTGCTGCTTTTTTAGTCAATGCAATATACTTTGAGGCAGATTGGACATCTCCTTTTGATATAACAAAAACAGCAAAACAGGATTTCTTTTCTCCGGCAGGAACAGTAGAAGTAGATATGATGTCTTCAAATTATTATCATAAAGTTTTTAAAACAGATCGATACGAAAACGCAAAATTGTTTTATGGCACTAATAACAAGGATTTTTTCTATCTGGATATATATATGCCAACGACTGTTACAATTGAAAGCTTTATCAGGGATTACTGCTTATCCGCTCTTGGCAATCAGGATTCATTGCCCTATCAGAGTATACAAATGCCAAGATTCTTCTTTACCACAGAGGTTAAGCTGATACCTATGTTACAGCAATTGGGAATAAAAGGAATTTTTGACCCTTCTCAAGGTGAAATAACCGAGATGGTTGATGGATCTGCTGCTAATCTGTACGTCAATGACGTTAAACAAAAAGCAGGGATTAAAACCGATGAAGAGGGTACAAAAGCCTTTGCTGTAACGGTAACCGGAACAGAAACTACAAGTGGGGATGGTTTTCAAGATGTGATTTTCAACAGGCCTTTTATCTATTTTATCCGTGCCGGTGAAAATGGATTGGTTCTTTTCGCCGGCATCGTTAATAATCCAAGTGCGAATGACCGTGAATAAGTTATACTCGAAAGATAGAAGCTTGCAGGTGAATTTCAAATTCACCCCAACGCCGAACTCTCCACCCACCCCGTATACCAATTCCCGGCATTCACAGCGTTAAATTGCCGGATTTATCAAAACATCCGCCTATTAAAGAAGTATCGCTATATACACGAGGTATTTTCATCATTTTTCCATATATAGATATACTATTAAAAAGGCTAAAATATAAGATTGAGGTAGTTGAGAGACATTATTTCCTTATGGCTGAATTTTGTGTCATTTTTATTTGTATAGAGAATTTGAATGTGTGTATATTTATTATATACTTCAGCAAGGCTGAAATACGGTGATAGATTCGTTCGGAGACAAAGCACAGGAGGATTCACAATGACTGTAAAAGAAGAGGCGAAGCATGTCATAGATTCTTTACCGGGCGAAGTTACCATGGATGATATAATGTATGCGCTCTATATTGCGACAAAGTTTGACCATGGTGAGAAGCAGATAACAGAAGGTAAAGGTGTTTCGGATGAGCACGCCCGTAAGAGGCTTGGTAAATGGCAAAAATAATCTGGTCGCCCGCTGCTCTTGATGATATTGATGCTATTGCAGAATTTATTTCGAGGGATTCTTCGTATCAGGCAGCACTGTTTGTTGACAGGCTCTTAGAATCTACAGTTCGCCTTGAAATCTTTCCTGAAACCGGGCGTATAATACCGGAAATCGGTAAAAATGATTGCCGTGAAGTGATGTATGGATCTTATCGGATTATGTATAAAATAGCTGGTGAAGAAATATGGATAACAGGTGTTGTTCATGGCGCCCGGAATTGGAAGCCGAAAGAATAAAAAAGCGTTCGGTTTTTAAATCCCCCCCAGCGCCGAACTCTCCACCCACCCCGTATACCCATTCGGCAACCGCACAAAGCTCCACTCTTCCACCGTCTTCTGCACCTGGAATTTTACTCCCTCATGCACCGTAAACAGTACCTTATTCCCGTCGGGCTGGTTTTTGACGTCAACGCTTTTTTCCAGGACAATGGAAAATTTCTTTTTTTCGGCTTCGTAGATTTTAACTCCTGCGGAGGTGGCGAATATGACCGAGAAAAGCAGGCTGATGCTTGCCAGGTAGATGAGCCAGAGGCGCGTGTTATGCGAAGAGAAGAGGGCGAATGAAAAGGAGACGCTTAACAGGAGCAACGTACAGAAGAGTATGATAAGCTGTAGGTTGAGCGAAAACAGGGTGTGGATGCGCCACAGGATGGTATTAATGAATGTCCGGTCCGGTTCAGGCACGCGGTCGACAATCGCGCGTTGGGCGAAACGCTTGTTTGCGAGGATGTCCGGATCGTGCGGCGAGAGCTTAAGGGCTTTTTCATAGTTAAGGATGGATAATCCCAGTTTGTTGAGCCGGAAAAAAGTATTGCCCAGATTATAAAACACGTCGGCGTTATTAACGCCTGCGCCGATGATTTTTTCGTAGTATAGTGCGGCGCTGTCGTATTGCTGTGCCTCATAGAAGCTGTTTGCCTTTTCAAACCAGTGATCGATCGGCGCAGATCGGGCTGTAAGGCAGAGTGCGGTCATTATCAGGCAGGTTATTTGAAGGAGCCTGTTGTTCATGCTTTTTTCTCCTTCCGTTCAAGTTGTTCGACAAGATCGAGCGCTTTTTTGAGAAGCGCAAGCAGGTTGTTTTTATCCGTAGACCCGCCGCCGAACCGTAAGCTGTCCAAGTGTTCAAGGAATGGAACCAGGGTGTCAGTCACTTTTTGATCAACACGAAGGTTTGAAAGTTCCTGCTTGAGGTCGTCGAGCGTTTTACCGATTGCGGCGAAGCCGAAGCGGTGAGAAATATAGGTCTCGATTATCTCCGCGACACGGGACAATGCATTAGGCGGTATGGTTGTTATAAGCTCTTTTTGAAGCTTTGCCGCAGCATCTTTCGCCCGGTGCAGGGCTTTTTTTCGAAGGACTTCCGATGGGTCTTTTTTCAGCACGGTTGCCTGAAGCCTGAACAGGAGCGCGAAAAACGCGATGATAAACGGTATGGGGAATAGAAAGTAATACACGGGATTTTTATATGACTCAAGGGACTGGTGGCGCAGATTTTCTGCGGTTTTGATGTAGCGGATATCGGTGCCTACCTCGCGGATATCCTGCTGGGTAAGGTAGCGCGTCTGCTGTTTTTTGCCGCCTTTGCCTTTTGTAACGGTAATGGTGATCGGATTGGTAGACAGGGTATTGTAGGCGCCGCGGCCGGGATCGAAATAGGTCCACCGTATGGGCGGGATTGTCCGCTGCCCCTCTTCTCGGGGTATGATCAGGTAGCTGAATTTTTTTCTGGTCGAGATGCCTTTTGCCGTGGTGTCCACTGAGGTGTGCTTTTCAGGCGTGAATATCTCGAAATCCGCAAGTTCCGGGAGTTTGATATCCGTCAGGTTGCCGGGGCGGGTTGAGCCGCTCAGGTTCACGGTCAGGGTTATCGCTTCGCCCGCAGGAGCGCTGGTTTCGTTTACCGATGCATTCAGGGTGAATGTGCCGACTGCACCGGTAAACTCTTTGGGTTGGGGCGGAAGGTCGACAACGTCGATAGAGAGGCGGTTACTCAACGCTGTTTTGGGTATCTGCTGCACGCTTCTGCCGAAAAAGTCCCCGCCGAAGAAATCGTCGAAAAAGTCCTGCCGCCGCCGCTGCGCCTCCTTCAGCTCGACATATTCAAACGGTACGGACGGTATCGTGTACGCGCCGGGCTTCAGGGCAATGATCGAGAACGAGAGGGTGAACGTATTATACATTTCCCCGTTAATCTGTTTTTGCGAGCGCCCGATTTTATCCGAGAACAGGCGGTTGACGGAAAAGTTTTTGCCGAACGCCTTTTCGAGATCGGTTATGGCATTGCCGAAGCTCTCGTTGGTGAAATTCACTGATGCGCGGGCTTTGGAACCGACGTCAAAGGTCAGAATGGCCTGTTCGCCGGCGTACAACCGTTTCTTATTTAAATAGATAGTTACCGCCACATCCTGGGTTTGTATCGCCTCTTTGCCCACGGTTATGGAGAACGGCGCGGAAGCGCTTGTTTCGTTGCCGTATTTTAATTCAAGGGATGGAATGGTAAAGGAGCCCTCTTTAGTCAAAGAGAGGAAATAGTAAAACAGATAGGTGATCTCCCTGGTTTGCGTCATTTTACCATTGATGATATTTATGGACGATGACTGGCGCTGGTCGCTGCTGGTCCGCAGAATCGAGTAATACTCGGAGGAGGGGAGCGGCGGTGCGGATAAGCCGCTCAGCTCCCGGTCGCTGACAATAGTGGCCACGATGATGATCTGCTCGCCGACGACGCACTGGGTTCGTTCGGTGCCGACCGTAAAGCGTATAGCGGCGGACGCAGCCCCGGGCAAAGAGAATAGAAGCAGCAGAACAACAAGAAGCCGTTTCACGATACATGCTCCTTTATCCAGGTAACGATCGTCTGTTGAATGAATGCGCGGCTCTGCACGTTCGAAAACCGGTGATCGCCGTTTCTGACGAGGTGATACGCGCAGGAAATGCCGTTTTTTTCAGCCATGACCGTATATGCTTTGGACTCGTCGATGCTTATTTGATTGTCATTGTCGCCTTGCAGCAGCACTATTTTTCCCCGGAAACCGTGCGCAAGCGCAGCCACCGGATCGCATTTCCTGAACCCGTCGAGGAAACCGATGTTCATCTCGTGCGGCCCGAATTCATAAAACCCCGCGCTGTTGACGCCCCGTTTTACGATATGCTCGTGTTCGCCGGCGTGTTTTGCGACATCGGCAAGGGGCGAAATAAGGATAAGCCCGTCAAATGAAGCTTTTTGGGATGCAAGAGCGGCAATTGTGCCGCCGAAGCTGTGTCCCAGCGCGATTATTTTTTGCGGAGTATACCGTTTGTTTACAAAATGCACGGTGGAGACAAGGTCGGAGACGAGCGAAGAAACCGTAATGTCGGAAAAGAGTCCGTCGCTTTCACCCGTGCCGCTAAAATCGAATGTAATGGCGCTGATGCCGTTTTCCGCCAGGTGCCGGGCAATGGATACATAGAAGTATTTCGGGCCGATCCGGTGGCTGGTGAATCCCGGGCATAGGATCACCCATGGCGCCTGTTTGCGCGCGGCGGAATAGACCGAGGCCCGGATCATGGAGCCGCTATTTTTCCATTCAGCGAAAGAGAATGAGTATTTCATGGCCCTACCAGTCCTTCTCCGGTTTTTTACCGTCAACGGGTTTCATGATCTTCTGCGGCTTGTTCAGCTCCTTATCGTCGTCAGCATACTGCAGAATAAGACGCAGCGCCTCCTCCTTTTCCATCTCTTCCTTTGAGGGCTTGGGCTGGGGCTGCTGCTTCTGCTCCTCTTTTTTCGCATCCTGCTGCTCTTGCTTCTGCTGTTCGTTCTGTTGTTTTTCCTGGTCCTGTTTGTCTTGTTGCTGCTGATCCTGTTTTTGTTGATCTTGTTTGTCCTGCTGATTCTGTTTATTCTGCTGGTCCTTTTTATCCTGATTTTGCTTGTTTTGATCCTGGTTCTGCTGATCCTGCTTGTCCTGCTGATTCTGATCCTGATTCTGCTGTTGCTGCTGCTGCTTTTCCATCTCTTTTATCTTCATCTGGGTAAGCTGGAGGTTCCATTTGGCGTCGCGGTCTTCGGGCCGTACGTCCAGCGATTTGATATAGCTGTCGCGGGCTGCCTTGTATTTTTCCATTGCCTGCTGATTGCCTGCCTGCGCAAGCTGGTCTCCCTGCATATTATAGACGTTACCCATATTATAAAGCACAGCAGCGCGTGTTTTTGCGTCCTCTATCGAGAGCGCGTCTTTATAACTCTGTTCAGCCTTGTCAAAGTCCTGCAGGCGATAGAGCGCCGAGCCCTTGTTTGCCGCGAGTTTTTTTTCTTTGGGATCTTTTCCCGCAGCCTCTTCGTACAGCGAGAGCGATTCCGCGTACTTGCCCTTGTCATACAGCCTGTTTGCCTTCTTATTCAGGGAATGCACTTCATCGGCGACAATGGCTGATACCAAAAATGGGATCAGTATAAGTATCTTATTCAAACCTGCCCCTCCATTGTGTTTTGTGCCGTACTCTTTCAGGGATAAAAAATTCGATCAACAGGAACAGCAGCGCGACAAATAAAAATATCTGATACCGCTCCTCATATACAGCAAGTTTGTTCAACCCCAGGTCTTTTTTCTCCATGCCGGCGACTTCGCCGTAGATGGCAGGAAGGTCAAGATCCGAGCCTGCATGAAAATATTTGCCCTTGGACTCGATGGCGATCTTTTCAAGAATCTGTGAATTGAGGCGGGTCATGACCAGGTTGCCGCCGTTATCCTTTTTATACACGACATTGTCGCCCTGCCGTTTCAGGGGAATAGGGACACCGCTTTCGGAGCCTATGCCGATCGTATAAATGATGACGCCCTCTTTCTCCGCATCCTTCGCAGCAGCGACAGGGTCGCCCTCGTGATCCTCCCCGTCGGTGATAAGTATAAGTACCTTGTGCTTTTTCAACTTGGAACGGAACGCCTCGGACGACTGGCGGATCGCGTCCGCAACCGCGGTGCCCTGAAGCTGTATCCAGTCCGTTGTCACCACATCCAGAAACATTTTTGCCGCGCCGTAATCGAGGGTCAGGGGGCACTGGATAAAGCTTTCACCGGCAAAAACAACAATGCCGATCCGGTCGCCCTTTAACAGATCGATCAGTTTGGCTATTTCGTGTTTTGCACGGTCGATCCGGTTGGGAGCGATGTCTTCGGCGAGCATGCTCTGCGACACGTCGAGGCCGACGATAATGTCAACGCCCTTGCGCTCCATTTTCTGGGTTATGATGCCGAACTGGGGCCGGATGAGCGCGATCACCAGCAAGACAAAGAAGAGCAGAAACATGACCCATTTGAGTATCTGGCGGTTCAGGCTTGTCTCAATGCTTAATTTTTTTATTAAAGCGAGGGAGGCGAATCTGGCCAGAGCAGCCTGCTTGTGCTGGTACGCCCAGATGAAAAAGGCGATAAACGCAGGCACGCAGAGCAGAAGCCACATATATTCAGGACTGCCGAATCGCATACGGAACCTCTATGGTATTCTCCTGAAACGGGTGTGTTTTAAAACAAGCTCCAGAATAAGAGCGATCAAACCGGCAATAAGCCACGGGAAAAAACGCTCGGAGTAGGTGGTGTACGACGTGGTTTTTATCTCGCTCTTTTCCATTTTGTCTATAGTCGCATAGATCTCTTCAAGCTTTTCCGCATTATGCGCGCGGAAATACTGGGCTTTCGTGGTTGCGGCAATATCCGCAAGCGTCTGTTCGTCGAGGTCGGACTCGATCATCTGCACCTTCTGCTCCACCTTGCCGGTCCAGGGATTCATGAAGTCGAACGGATAGGGTACCTGACCCTCTTTGCCGACCCCGATGGTATAGATTTTCTGCCCGAGCTCTGCGGCAGCCTTTGCCGCGACAAGCGGCGCGATTTCGCCGCGGTTGTTGGCGCCGTCCGTGCACAGGATCATGACCCTGCTTTTCGCGTCGGACTGTTTCAGCCGGTTTGCCGCGGTTGCGATGGCCGTGCCGATTGCGGTGCCGTCCTCTATCTCCCCGAATTTGATGTTATCGATGAATTGCGTGAGTATGGCATAGTCGAGAGTCAGGGGGCATTTTGTGAAGCTGCGCGCGGAGAACACGACAAGACCGATACGGTCGTGCTCGCGCTTCAGGATGAATTTCTTCATGGTCTCTTTCGCGACATGCAGCCGGTTCTTCGGTTTGAAATCGAGCGCCTTCATGCTGGTCGAAACGTCCAGCACCAGCATGATGTCGACGCCGTGCGTGGTCACCTCCTGCTCGGTAAAGCCTTTCTGCGGCCTCGCAAGAGCAATAACCAGCAGGATAAATCCAATGATCCGTACTATAAACGGCACATGCCGGAGCCGCACGGTCAGGGACGAATGCACGCCGGCAACAAGAGAGACATCGGAAAAACGCACGGACGGCCGCGCCCTCCTCTCCCCGATGATATAGACCCAGATCATGGGAATGAGGAGTGCGAGAAAAAGCAGATATTCAGGATTTGCGAGTCTCATGCTTTGTCTCCATGCTCTGCAGGCTGGGTTTGAACAGCCTGCGGCGCCGGTTTCGTTTTCTCGATAAAAAGCCGCGTCTCTTCGTACAGTCGTTTTACCATTGCGGCGTCCGGAATCATCTTCGCGAATTTTATCGGGTGCGTTTCATTGAAGAACCGTTCCATTGATTTGGTGAGCTCCGCATCAAAAGGCGCGGTTCCAATCCACGAGAGGATCTCTTCCGTCGTATATTCGGCGGCATTTGATTCGAAGCGCCTGCCCATGTACCGCTTCAGTATTTCCGACAACTCAAACACATACTCTCTGAACAGGCCTCTGGTAAGCAGGTCTTTGCCTTGCAGCCGCGCCAGCGCCTCGATCGCCTCTTCGTAGGGAGGTTTCGGCGGCAGTGGAGGCGGCCCTTTTTTGTGTTTTTTCCAGAGCCGGGAGCCGGCGTATATCAAAGCCCCCGAAAGCGCTGCACCAAGCAGTATCCAGAGCCACAGCAGCGACGGGCTGCCCGCAGACAGCTGCGGTTTTATGTCCTTAAGCCGGATAGTGTCACCCTGGTTTGCCTGTATCGCCGAGACGACGCGCAGCGGTATCGCCCTTGAACGCAGCGTGTCCTGGCCGGATTCCTTTATATGGACATAAGCCAGCGCGGGAATGGTGCACGACTCCACCGTATACGTGGTAAGCAGGTATTTGAACGCAAGGCTGTCGGAGACCTTGCGCTCCGTTTTGTCAATATCCCAGTTTTTAACGATGATGTTGCCGAAACCTGCATCTGTTTCGGGCGGCGCTATTTTGGCGCCTTTAGGAACAAGAATCGATACCGTCAGTTCAATCCTGTCCCCGATATACAGACTGTCGGCAGAGACGTCGGTATATATAACGGTCGTGTTGCCTGCGCACACAAGAAGCAGAACTGCAAACAAAGAATATGGTATGTTTTTTATCATAGTTTGTGTTATTAAAATAGTGAATTGCTGCTTATGATAATTATTACAACCTGAACAAGACCGATTATAAACCCCAAAATGCCGCCGACGATTTCTATGGCTCTGAGCTCTCTGGCGGCTATTTTGTAGATAATATGCTCCAGTCTGATAAAATCAAACTCTTCTATTTTCTTACGGACTATCTCTTTGAAATCGAGCCTCTCCTCGACCTTCTCAAACATTTTTTCCATGAAATCCGGCAGCATCGCCCGCAATTCATGTTTAACCATCTTTTTTACCTGCGCCGCAATTTCGCCGGAGAGCATCATCGAGAGCAGGGGGTTTGATCCGAGTTTCTGTTCTATGAATTTTTCAATCGCTTCGACAATAGACTGCAGAATCTCTTCGTGAAACAGTTCCGAGTTTATCACCGTATGGATATCCTGATGGGAAATGAGCTCCTTTTCTATGGTTTCGCCTATTTTCTTCGCAAGCTCCGATTTCCGCTTTGGAATCAGTCCCTGGATTTTCAGCCCGAGAAAATGAAAAGGCTCTCCGGGCCTGAAAATCATCTTCACCGCCAGATAATTTGTCACCCAGCCGATAAGTGCCGAAATGAGTGGAATAAGCGTAATAGTATAGATATTCATAGTATGTATATATATTCAGGCTTCCGGATTTAGAGTAATACGTTTTTTTTTATTAAATATTGTAATAAACAAACTATTTTATGTATCAATACCCGGTGTTATAAAAGCATTAAAAATAAACCTTTGCAAAACTCCGGTTCAATTGAAGTTTAAAAATTATGTTTATACCGGGGTATGCATAGAGGGTGTCGGTGAACATTTAAAGAGTGGTAAACTATGGCGCTTCAGAATTTTTCATGGGTCATACCGGATAAGCTTGCAGGATGCGCAATGCCGGGTCAGGCACGGGTATTGGAACAGAAAGCGTTGCTTTCCGACCTCAGAGATCTCTATAAACGGGGCGTCCGGTGCCTCCTGTCGCTCGCTGAAACACCCCCGTATTTCGGCGAACTGTGCGAAAAAGCAGGAATCAAATGGATCAATTTCCCAATCCCGGATTTCGGCGTGCCAACCGATATTCATGAGTACGAAAAAATTATCAAAAAATCCGTCGAGCATCTGGAGGTGGGAGAGCCGATCTGTGTTCACTGCTTTGCCGGAGTCGGCAGAACAGGCTTGGGACTGGCAAGTATCGTGGGCGTCTATTATTCGCTCGATGCTCCCCGCGCCATCGATAAAGTCCGGAGCAGCCGCGTTGCAATAGAAACCAAGGAACAGACCGATTTTGTGCAGGATTTTCTTGCGACAGTCAATGAAAACGAGCCGGCTCATTTCGCGTACAGGAACGAATCGGGCAGGTAGCAGCGGCGTATTAAAATACGGTATGCCGAATCCGCGTGAAGCTGTTGACAAAATAGTATGTGTTGCTTCTGAAGGTTATTGATGGTACAATGAATGGTATGCGTAGTAATCCTGAAATCAGCAGTTACATCGTGCTCGTGCTCGTAATCGTAATCGATTGTTTTGAAGAGTAGTTTAATACATTGATAGCTTTACAGATTAAGCACCCTGCAGATGAAAAGCTTTTGTTGTTGTAGGTATCGATTACGAGTACGATTACGAGCACGAGCACGACTCCAGTTGCGGAATTCAGGATTAATCCTGAAAATTACATAAACGTTATATACTATCCAAGGTACATTTTCTGTTATTGAAGCTATGAAAAGTGAAACCGATATAGCCCGCTATCTCCTTCTTGAAGAGAAAAGACTCTCGCCGTTCGCAAAGAAAAGCAGTGAATCCCTTGGCCGCAGGTATCCGATCCAGCGCGATCCATTCAGACTCGAGTTCGCCCGCGACGATACGCGCATTCTGCACAGCCCTCCCTTCAGGCGCCTGAAGCACAAGACCCAGGTCTTCCTTTCCCCGGATAACGACCACATCTGCACGCGCATGGAACACGTGCTGCATGTTTCAAGCATTGCCTCCATTATCGGCCGCTGCCTCGGTCTGAACACCGACCTGATCCACGCCATAGCCATGGGCCACGACCTGGGACATCCGCCCTTCGGCCATATTGGCGAGCGGGTGCTGGATACGCTTCTTAGAAAGCAGGGCATTAAGCACGGCTTCAAGCATGAAATTCACGGCCTGCGGGTTGTTGATAAATTGACCAATCACGGCGCGGGGCTGAATCTGACCTACGAGGTACGGGACGGGATCATCAGTCATTGCGGGGAAAAATTCGAGCAGGAGGTCTCTCCGGATAGGAAAAAGGACCTTCTGCACCTGGAAGAGATCGCGGACCGGCACACCTACCCGGCCACGCTGGAGGGGTGCCTTGTCCGGGTCGTAGACCGGATTGCCTATCTGGGACGCGATCTCGAGGACGGCATAAAAGCCGGGCTTGTGCGAAAAAAGGATATTCCGGAAGATATCGCCAGGGATCTGGGCGCGGACAACGGCAAAATAATCGGCCGCTTTGTAAACGATACCATCGCCAGCAGCATTGATGCGGACGCCATACGGTTGAGCGCGCGGATTTTTTCGCTTATGAATCAGTTGAAAGATTTCAATTATACAACCATTTATCAGCACCCTGAAGTAGAAAACAAGGCAAAAAAAGGGGAACATATTCTCGAGGAGCTGTTTGACGGATTGATGGAAACCCTCAAGAAATCAGACCGCGGAAGAAACAGCGGATATATCAATGAGATTTCGAAGGATGCGCCGAGTATAACCGTGTTTTTTAATTTCATTAAAAACAGTAATTATACGGAGAACACCCAGGAAGCGCGTATTGTTGCTGACTATATCGCCGGTATGACTGATGTGTTCGCGCAGCGTTCCTATATGCAGCTTTTTCTTCCGA